>Ga0315908_10000039_pt1 | contig 106304 bp, 89 predicted proteins | sample LakEriMetagenome_12_FD_203520 | JGI IMG/M metagenome (GOLD analysis project Ga0315908, IMG submission 203520) | Freshwater fungal communities from buoy surface, Lake Erie, Ohio, United States - Buoy 4 MA124 | ecosystem: Environmental > Aquatic > Freshwater > Lake > Lake biofilm | place: USA...
GGATTTTTAATAACTTATATTAACAAACTATTATTCAAATGTATATATAATTGATAAATAAACGTTACCCGTTTTTGTAGGTAGTTTTTCTTGTATAGAATAATTAAAAGTAAATTAATTGAATTTGAATTACTAAAAAGTACCTTTCTTTCTCCTCGGATAAAAAACGCTCTAAAGCAAAAAACCGCCCAGGTTAAAAACTTGGGCGGTTAAAGATCTATCATTTAAAATATCAGTCAATTTTATTGTAACAATTTTCTCCAGGAAAATATCCAAAACAAAATGAATTATTATTAAGACCAGTCTCTATTACAACCTCTACTCCCCCTAATGTATCTGATAATAATTCAGGAAAACGATTTAAGTCACGATCAAAATTTTCAAAAAAATTTTCAAAAACAATTTTAGTTCCATTCACTAATTTCCATTTACCCGTTGTTGAAAAAACGATTTTTTTATCCTTATCGTAGATTTTTCTCGAATATATTTGATTTTGTTTTAAAACAAGAGTATCAAAAGTAACTTTATAATTTACAGGAACATACTTACCATACAAACTAGTTTCATTAGTAAAAAAACTACAAGATGTTAAAACAACTAAGGCTCCGAGAATACATTTACTCAAAAACATAATTCAACCAAAATTAAAATTTAAATGTATAAGGTACTGTAGGAACAAATGATTTCCAATCCGTGTGAATTTCATAATTATTTCGTGTGTTTTTTGTCTTAACCTCATTCATCGTTTCTGTCCAAATATAAGTTTGATATGTATTTGAAAAATTATCAAGACCATTTTCTCTATCCCAAGATAAAGGAATACGTAAAGCTAAAGATTGAAAAGATTTAGAATCATTTATCATAAATAAAACCTTGTCATTACCTAACTTATAATATGACACATTTGTTCGACCTAAAAATTGTTCCCAACCATCACTACCAGCAGTTAGTGGATTAGCTTCTGTATAGTCAAACGAAACCTTACCTTTGGATTTCCCATCTTCAACAACAGCTTCTCTAGCTTTCCCTGAAAAAGTATTATCGAACTTATTTAAAGAACCAAAAATTCCCTTTGCTGAATTATCAAAATCAGAAATTAAAGATTTTACAGGACCTTTACCTGATGAAAATTCAGACGTTAAAGTTGACCAATCTGTACTCTTATTTCTTTGCGTAAAACCTTTAATTAACTTTTCTCCGTTTTTAATTGTATTTGTTTCGCAGGTTTTTTGATCTTCAATTTTTGTATCTCCATTTTCCTGATGATAAAAATTAACTTTATCTCCTCCTAAATCACTTATTTTTTTTCCGTTTTTATCAAATTCATCATCCAGTGCCCCATTCGGATCAACTCTAGAAATAGGATTATTCTGTACAAAATTGTATGGTGATAACCATTCTCTTTTGTGTGCCATCGGGTCAACAGCAAAAAACCTTCCTAATCGAGGATCATGCATTCTATATTCAAAATTGTATGAATTACCTTCCCCTTTTATATCATCGTCTGCTAACTGCCCTTGATATCCTCTTTTTGTAGTGTGAAGATTATGGGGGGGTAAAGCAGTCAAAGTAGAATTACTACGTCCTTCTAACATAGATCCAAAGGGAGCGTAGTCAGTTACTGTCCTAACCTCTGCTTTAAATGAAGTAATTAACCCTCCTCGTAAACCTTCAGGAATCTTTCTATCAGTGATAACTTGTAAAACAGATGATAAATGATTCTGTAATTCATATGTTTTATCACCATAGGTTCTTGAATAGATAGATGAATATCTTGAAGCTGATCTCAATATTTCTGCCTCTCCAAAACTTCCGTCTGGATTTACTGATATAGAATAAAAGCCAATCGGTTCATCAAACATGTTGTAAATTGTAGAATTTGTAGCGTTAGGTATCAATTCTAAAGCGGTATATAACGTTCCTATTCTTTTTGAACCGAATATAGAAAATTCATCACAATACATTTTTGTTGATGTCGATGATTTACTAAACATTGACATCGTATTACCTTGTGCATCTAACATGTAGTAAGTCGAAGTAATTTCACCATTGGGTGTTTTACTATGTTTTGCTATTCGTCTTCCCATCGCATCATAATCGAATGTTATACTTTTACCTTGTTTAGTTCCGGTATAATCTATTCTTGTTACTTTATTTTTCAAATTCCAATGAATTCTTTCGATCTCTTCTGAACTATCTTTGATTAACTGACCAATTTGATCGTATTGATAATTTCCAGCATGTTGCCCTGGGTCAATATCATTCGTAAAATTATCAGTAGGTGTGTAATCATCTACATAGTCTAACTGATTGGTTCCACTTATGTAATTATAACTAAAATCATCCTTTTCTTTTTCCTCAAAAGTAGTTTTATCGCTGCTTACGGCTAATGATCTTTGTACTAAATTTAAAATATTACCATCTGCATCATAATTAAATGTCCCTGAATATCCAGATAAAGTGGGTGTTGTATTACTTAATTCTCTATTGTATCCTCTCCATGCAACCAATCTATTTAATTGATCATATCGGTAAATTGTATTATGTGTTTTAAAAGCTTGATTCATAACCTCTGTTTGTGGTTTAAACGCCGACTCATAGGTATTACTTAATGCAGTATACATAGATTTAATGTTTCCATTATACAAGTCTAAACCTCCTAAACTAGTTGTCTTATCTTGGTTTGAATAATTTAACATACTAATATTGGATGATAAATAATCGTTTGAATGGTAACTTAAACTATAGCCGAAAACATCTTTTGCCACATGTGAATTTAATGATTTTTTTCCTAATAATGTATCCACATTTCCATCACCACCCATCATCGTTGAAGCATTTACTTCTTCACCATTTACTGCCTTTATCCAACCTTGTATAGTATAGGCGAAATCTTCTGCTTGTACTTTCCAATTTCTTCAATTTGTGCTTGACAATTTTTATTCCCATACAATCTAATAGAGGTCGTATCTTCTTGCGCAAAAAGAAAATGTCCGATAAACGATAAGAAGAATGTAAAAAAGATATCTTTAATTTCCATGTTTGTCTAAATTGACTTATTTATAATCAAATCAAGCAAATATAGAGCAACCAACATTAAATTTCACCAAAAAATACTATAAAACAATACGTTACAGTAAAAACACGTGTAAAATCAGGTAATTTTACGTGCTAATTTTCACCTTGTAAATAACAAAAATGAATGAAAACAAAGAATTATTTCCAAAAAAACCAAGGAAAATAAATTAGTATAGTTTGAATAAAACCAACCGTATTAAAAAGAAAAAAGCCCATTCAATAAATGAAATGAGCTTTTGGAAATTAAGAAAAAAGAATAGCTTTTCAACCGAATAAAAAAGAAAAACTTTTAAAATTCATTTTCAATACCATACAAGATTAATTGAGAGAAATTATCTAAATTTAATTTTTTCATAATTTTAAATCGATGTCCCTCTACGGTTCGTATACTGATATTCAACTCAGTAGCCACTTTTGCATTCGTATACCCTTTAACATACATAGAAATAATCCCTACTTCTCTTCGTGTAAGAAGCTCATTGTTTAAATAAATTCGTTGAGCTTTAGTATTCGACTTGATCTCATTAAATAACAAATTTGAAGCTAGTGTACTAAAATATTTTTTTCCATTGCTTACGGTGTCTATAGCATCAATTAATTCTGCTGCAGTACATGTTTTTAGGACAAAACCTGAAGTTCCGTATTTATATGCCTGTCGAACAATGTAATCATCGTTGTGCATCGTTAACATGACAGTTGGTGGAGCAGATGAAAGAGCTCTTAATTTTTTCAACGTTGCAAGTCCATCCATAATTGGCATCGTAATATCCAACAAAATAAGATCAATAGGTACTACTTTAATTTTTTGTAAAACCTCTTCCCCATTCGCTGCTTCATGAAAATCAAAGCTAAATGATTTCTGTTCATTCAACATAATGATGATTCCTTCTCTAACCAAATGATGATCATCAGCAACTAGTATGCTAAGTTTTTTAGACATAATATTTAAAATTTAAAAAAGTGCCTTCTGAAAGTTTACTTTTAAGTTCATAGTTTGCATTTAAAATATGAAGTCTATGAACCATCGTATTTAAACCGTTTTTGTGTTTGAGTTTTTTTTCATCAAAACCAACACCGTCATCCCGTAATTCAAAAACAAAAACTTTATCCTTAGTATTGGATTTTATAGAAAGGGTAATATTTTGGGCATTTGAATACTTAATTGAATTAGTTAAAAATTCTTGAATAATACGATATATTAACAGTTCTTTCTCTTTAGACGGTATCGATAACTTCGTTTTTTTATACTCATAGTTGATGACTGAACAATGTATGAGATTTAAATTTTGAACCAGCTGATCTACAACTTCAAACAAATCATTCTCTAGAATATAAGCAGGCATTATATTGCTTGAAACATCTCGTAATGTTTGTATTGACGATTCATTTTGATTTATTATTCTTTCTAGAAATTTGTCGAACCTTGGAGAATTTCTATCCATAGTGCGTAATGATTCTAAAAATAAATGAATGCCATTTAATTCTTGACCAAGTGAATCATGCAAGTCATAAGCAATTCTTTTCCTTTCATTTTCTACACCTTCAAGAAATGCATTCATACGAATAATTTCATTTTGTTTTATTTCAGTAATATCTTCAGCAATGAAAATAAATTGAATGGTTCCAGCATTTTTTAATTTATAGATCTTACAGAGATAATAATTCTCTGTATGCTTCTTCTTTCGGTGAAATTGAAAATGTACTACTTCTTGTTTTTTAGAACTCGCTAAAACATGTGTGTTTTCAAAAGCGGTATTAGGTAAAAAATCAAACACATTTTCAACTACATCAGATGATTTTATATTCAAAAAATGCAAACCAGATGAATTAATTAATTCAACATTTCCATGCTGGGTATATACTACAATTGGAAGAGGCAACTTAGATAATATGCTAGCAAAGTAATCTTTAGAAATCGTTTTTTCCTGTAACTCCTCTCCTAACATATTGATAGCAGAGGCAACAACATTGAAAAACGTATCCTTCTTATCTATTGGAACACGTAATTCAAAATCACCATTAGCGTATGAATATACTACATGTTGTAATTTATCTATAAATTCATCCATGCTTTGCTTTTATATTTTTCACCCATTGAATAGCTTCCTCTTTATCGGTAAATACTTTAATTGGAATATTATACCTAACAAGATTTACGTTGACTAAAAAATTCGCCAAAAAAGTAGCTAACTTTGAATTTGAGTAAATAGCCATACCTCCCACTAAATAAGTCCCTTCTTTTGAACCAAAAAAATCCCTTGATTTTTTATCAATATTTTTAACTTTCGTTCCGTCAACAAAAAAATAAGATTTTTTATAATTTGTAAATTCTAATCTTTCTGAAATCATATTTTGTACAATTTCTATAGTTAAATTTTCACGAATAAAATCCATGTAATATATTCCATCTATTTCTTTCATGTGAAGATATAGTGTCCTCTTTTCTTTCATTCATTAAATTTTTGATTGTATATTTTCTAATACTTCAAAAGAAAATTGATCTTTTGATGTTACAAATGCAAATTTACGCGTTTGTTTCGCACCTAACTTTTTCTTTTCAAAATCCGCTGAAAATCCAAAAAATAATTTATTAAAATTGCTTAACCTAGCATGTAATACAGTTTGATATAGGATGGACTTGTAGGAATTATAAACTTCATTACTGCTGTAATCAATACCTATTACCATCGGTATATAACTATCTCCATTTATATTACTAACTATTATTCCTATTATTTCTTTCGTGTCTTTAACCCTCAATACACCATATTCCCAATGTGTTGATTCGTTTATTTTTTGAAACAATTTAAACGGGTATTGAAAAATATTTATATCAAAGTTTTTAGTTGATACTTGAGTATAAAGGGAATAAAATAAGTGAAGCTCTTCCTCAGTTAATGTTTTTTTTATTTCAAATGTTACTTCATCAAAATGTTTAATTACTTCGGAACGAATATTTCTTCTTGCTTTTGGACTTAATAGTTCAATGTAATCTTTTCCTTTTTCTTCTTGTAAATTTGAAATAATATTGGCATTTGGCATTTGTACTTTAAAAAATCCTTCATCATAAAACAGTTTAAATAGTTCATGATCATCATCTGATAAATCTCGTAAGATTAAATTATTAATCCCTTCATCTTGTTGAGTTTTTAATAAAAGTTGTAACAATAAATGAACAGCATCTTTATGCAAGGGATGTTGTTTATCATAATAGAGGTGTTCCCCTTCAGTAAAAAATGATCCTAAACACAAGGTTTTGGAACATAAATAATAAGGTTCCTCTTTTCTAAGTTCTTCTATGCTTTTTGAAATCCCTGCTTCAGACAACAAATCATCTTTAACAATCCCTGTTGTAAAAAAAGTGGCCAGAACAACGTGGTCTTTTTGGTCTCTAATCAAGATATATTCACTCTCCCAATTCTCTTCAATTTTTTCATTTGAAGAGAATCCTTCCTCGATAATTTGAAGTCCTTCATAATCAAAATTTCCTTTTCCCATAAATAGTTTATCCCAAATTTTTTGGTCTATTCGCTTGATTGTTTTCTCACGTTGTACTGTAAACAATGGTTTATCAACTGGATCTAATTCATCAGTTTCATTTTCAGAAAGCAGTGGTAAATTAAACGCTTTTCTCACTTGATTATTTGTTTTTTCTTCTTCAGCTAAGGCAAGTGGATAATGATAGGCTAAGGCATCGATTAAGTCCGAAATATCTTGGTTGGAATTGTGATTTGTAATGGTAAAACGTAAACCAGTATTTTTTATTGGCACGGCAGGAAACATACCTATGTTTACATAAAATCCTTCATCCAAAATACGTTTATTATAATTATACCCTACAATTGGTTGTCCTGTACCTACAAATTTGATGGGTGTATCAGGATTAGATATTAATGGAAGTTGAGTTTCTTTAAACTTTCGATCAGCAAACGCTAATTTATCTCTTAATGATTGTTGAAATTTTATAACCTCTCCATTTAAATGTAACTCAGCAGATGCGATACATGCTCCCATGATCGGTGGTGGTATTGGATGTGAATGAGTAAGTGCTCCCCCATAGATTTTTACTTTTTGATACCAATTCATATCTGGAAAAACAGCGATTCCTCCCATTACACCAAAGCCTTTCGCCATCGTACTCATGTATAGTGTCTTACCATTTTTCAAACAAGCTTCATAAATTTGTCCACACCCATTCGTCCCACTCCAACTCATTCCATGAGCATCATCTACATACAAATGCAATTGAGGATATTTAATCATGAGTTGATTAAGGGCATCAATTGGCGCAATATCACCATACATTGAATAAACACCATCTACCATGTACCAAATTTTAGAACACGTATCACGGTATTTTAAGATTTTTTGTTCAAGCATTTCTAGGTTACTGTGTCTGATGATATCCACAGTAGTTCCTTTAGCTTTTAAAAGTTGACATGCTGTCTGAATACTAGCATGGCATTGTTGATCTAAAATAATAACATCCTTGGTTTCGATAATACTAGGAATCACAGCAACATGAAGTAAGGAAGTTGACGTGAAAGTGATAACAGGTTTATTAAAAAAGATGGAAGACAACAATGATTCCAAGTGTTCACTATGTTTAGACGCCAAGTAAGTTCTTGAAACTGAGAATTGCGTTCCATATTTTTGAGTAAACTCAATCGATTTCTCAATCAGAGTTGGATGATTTTCAAGACCTAAATAACCACAAGTACCAAAATTACGCATTAGTTTATCACCAACTGCCATTGTATCTCCCGACCATTCATCACTTGTGTATTTCAGTTGGATTACCCCCCTTTGTTCCGCTTCGATTAATAAATCGTTGATTGTATCATGTATAGAATTATGTACTATTTTGGCCATTTTAATTTTTTTTAACAAAATTACACCGCTCCATTTTTTACTTGTACTTTTTTGATGTATAAAAGAAAAATTACCTATAAAAACAGGTAGTTTTACGTGTTGTTTTTTTTAATTAAAAAACCATAGTAAGGCAAACAAGATAAAATAATTCTAAAAAATCAGCAAAAATCAATCTAAGTAATCCTTACATCCTTGAAAAAAAAGAAGAAAAACCTACCTGTTTTTGCAGGTAGATATTCAGAATTTAAAATTTAAATTGTTTTTTTGATGTTCAAAAATTGAAAACAATGAGAAAAAACATTTCTTTATTATTAGTAGAAAATCATGAATTAATGATCGAGGCTACTATAGTGTTATACAACATGAGTAAAGATTTTAAATTCGAGTACTTTATTGTAAAATCAGAAAAAGAGATGTTCGAATTTTTAGAAAGCAAAAAAGTAGATATGGTATTATGCGATTTCAGGCTACTATCTAACGAAGGATTATTAAATATTCCCAATATACAAAAAAAGTCACGAATGGTAATTAGAGAAAACCTAATTACTGATATAATAATCAAACAAGGCTTGAACCATGGAGCTTCATGCGTTCACACCAAGGGAATGGAAGCAGATGTTTTATTTTCAATGTACAAGCAGGTCCTAGAAGGTAAAATATTTGAATTTGAAGAATTAAAAAAAATAAATAATTCTCCATTTTAATTTTTCTCCCATTTTCAGAAAAGGTAATATGGTCTTCCTCCTTTTCGTCCTTTTACAAAGAAAAACTTATTTGCAAGGGTATATAAAACACTCCTGACGTCGCGCCCTTGCATATATCATTCCAAGCCTATTCGTCAGAATTCCTCACTACGGCTTTCCATTAGTTTTCTTTGTTACGTCCTCATACGTTGTCAGTCACGGCTACTTCATCCCCCCACCTGCATCGCAAGCTCCGCAGGAAAACCCCATATAGGTAAGCCCGCATAAATATTCAAAATCATTATTTATATACGTACATATTTGAGTGTAAAGGTCTTGTGTCTAATAGCGTTAGCGGTCTTTATTCTTAACAGGGGGTCTGTCGCCGTTTGTGTTTGGCTCGCCTGCTAAATCGCTCAGGCTTCAGGTTTGTCACATTTTTTGCAGTCCTCGTTCACAGCCGCTTTGCTTCCTTTCGGCTTGCCTCGGTCGGCTGCCTACATACATCAAAGCCGCTTATCCACTCCCCACACAAGATTATTCATCTTTCCGCTTCGCTACAAGATTTCATAAACTTGTCTTTTTCCATTCCAAGAGCAAAAAACCGTCTTCGCTATCCATCCCGATTAGCCTTTACACAGCTTGCCGAAGTGCCAAACCTTCGTGCTTTCAGCAGAGGTCGTTCCCACGCTTCCTCATCCTTCGTCATCGCTCTCCACTCCCCCCTTCGCTCCACTCGCGGTCGGCTCGCACCCACAGGCAAAATTTCGCTTCGTTAATATGATTTTCATTATATTAAACATTCATCATCAATCATTAATAATTACAAAAGTTGCCTTTCCCTCCCTCAGCTGTTGGCACTATTACCTTTTTTCTGATTTTTGATTAACACTAACCGACTATTGACATTCTCGAAACAAGTTGTTGTGTTTTTTTAATAGGTTGTTGAGGTTCTCGAAACAATGTTCGCAACCCTCACATTTGTTTTTTTTTCGAGCATTGAAATCAATGCCTATGCAGATATGCTAACATCGTATTTATTGAGCGATAGCGATATGTTTGCGCCTAGTAATTGGATTGTGTAAATTTTGAGGGAATGAAACGCGATACAAATTGGTGTTTGAGGAAGAATGACGAGTTTCAATTTGTATAGTGAAATGATCCGTAAAAATTAACAATCTTATTACAGCGCTAGACTTTTTGGCTCAACCTTTTTTGGCAATGAAAAAAGGTGGAATAAAAATAACACTTTACTTTAGCTTATCTAAAAATTCAACCCGAAGCGTAAATCTAAAGTCGCATTATTTTTAGAAAGAATGAAGCGTATTGAAATGTGGGTACCAAGAGGTAGCTCGACAGAGATCACCGAATTGGTCACAATTTCAAAAGTGAAATGAATTGAAAAAAATACAGCGACGAGTTTTCTTTTGTTACTTTTCTTTAGCGGAAAAAGAAAAGTAAACGCATTCACATTGAGCCTGCCGAAATGTGCGGCAATGGGAAAAAGTAAAAATCCTAATCTTAAAAAATCAAAAATAGGTCGCAAATTTACTCGGCATTCACACCAATCCACCCCCATCGGCAGTAAAGGTCAAGCCCTTCGGGTTTTGATAAAAAAGTGAAAATTCCACTACTATTCGTGATTTTATCCAACTAATGGCTATTGACTAATGACTAATAACTTTCGTTCCACTTTTTTATCAAAAACCTTGACAGCCTTCCATTTGCCTCCTTTTGAAATGGCTTTCTTTTTTTTCTTTTTTTTTCTTTTGAATTAATCTATCTGGGCGAAGCCCTAAAAGGGCGAGCATAATTTTTAAACCGTGAATTATGTACAAACGCACCAATCCAGCAGTCATTAGATCCATACTGCGAGCAATGACAATCGAACAACTCAAAAACGAGTTAAACGTGATTTTTGAACTTGCAAAAGTTGAAACAAAGACAAATAAAAAGCAGATGCTTATTAGTCTGTATCAATACGCTCAATCATTAATCAAAAGTAGATAATTATGATAAAGTTCAAATTAACTACTTACCGAGAAGGAAAGGATTTTAAAGGATCATATTTCTATATTTTAAACAAGGGAAATAACAGTGGAAAGCCACTGTTAACTCCTTGTCCGAATTGTTTTGTTTGTCAATGCACCAACGAAGAAGAAAAACAAGAATTATACTGGTTGATGTATGGAATGTGGCAAGGAAAAGCAATTTACCCACATTTGATTGGTTCCGTTATTCCGTTCATTCGATTAAAAGAATTAACAAACCTCATCCATACAGGAATCGAAAAACTCCTTTCAAATCCCGATAAAGTCAAAAGAAATATTTCAAAAATCATCCAAATGGAAAAACATCAAGTCAACATTCAAAAACAACTTAATCTAATCAAACAAATGAAACAAGCGTTAATTTTTGAGGTGCTGAAATAGCACCTCTTTTGACAAGTAAAACTACCTGATTATATAGGTAGTAGGATTTTGATTAGTGGATTTTGGTTAGATTTAATGTGTGTAATCTCTCATTGATGACGGTTAGCAAGCTAATAACTTGTTGTAAATAATCACATTTTTGAGGGTTATAAATAAGTTATGTGTAATGTTGAAATACTACAAACTGAATGTACTTAAAGAAATTAAAACTACTCAATTTTAGAAGCTACGAATCAATTGAAATTGAATTTGACCAAAACTTTAATGTTATAATTGGAAAAAATGACATTGGTAAATCAACAATTTTAGAAGCTCTAGATATTTTTTTCGGTCAAGAAAAAATAAAAATAGATATATCAGACAAAAATGTGTTTCATGGTTCTGAGATGGCAATTAGTTGTAGCTTTATAATAGACCCAGGAAAAGAATACCTAATTGATACTGATGTAAAAACGAACCTAAAGGATGAATTTTTACTAAATAAGGACGGCTTATTAGAGATTAAAAAAGTATGGGATTGTAGTAAGGATAAAATTACTGCAACAAGTCTTAAAACATTTATTGTAAGTGAGTATCCAAAACAATTTTACGAATCGCCTTTACCAACATTAAAAATTGACGAATTAAAAAAAAATATTAGAAAATGTCGATAATTCTGATATTGCATTTGCTCTGTACGATAAATTAAATAAAAATGAGTTAGAAGGACTAGAGATTGGACCATATAGTACTGATATGGATTCTAAAATTCCTATTAAAATAGACAAAAGAAAAAGAGCAGATATACGAAAGGCTATTTATCAAGTAATTAATGATAAAGAATTAAAAACTGTAGAGTTGCCAATCGACAAAGAAGACGGCAAGAATATTTGGAATAGCATTAGCACTGACTTACCCCTATTTTTTTTATTTCAGTCAGATAGGGCAAATAAAGATACTGATAAAGAAGTCCAAGACCCTCTGAAAGTTATTACCAAATCCGCTATTGAAAATGTCCTTGACAAACTTGAGGAAGTTAAAGAATTAATAAAGCAAAGTGCTGAATTGATAGGTAATGAAACTATAAAGAAACTAGAAGAAATGAATCCCGAACTTGCTAAAGTTTTAAAACCTGATGTTACAAACAAGGCTTGGGATACTCTTTTTTCTTTCTCTTTTATTGGTGATGATAATATTCCTATGAACAAAAGAGGCAGTGGCGTTAGAAGATTGATTTTATTAAATTACTTCCGTGCAGAAGCAGAAAGACAAAATAGTTCAAAAAAAACAGTAATCTATGCCATAGAAGAACCTGAAACTTCTCAACATCCAAATCATCAAGTCTTACTAATTGACGCTTTGAATGAAATTGCTCAAAAAGAAAATCATCAAGTAATTATCACAACCCATTCACCTGAAATTGCAAAACAATCAAAAAGTGAGCATCTAATCCTTGTTGACAAAGTTGATGGAATAAATAAGATAATTCAAGATGATAATAAATTAAAAGCAATTGTTGAAACATTAGGCATTACTGCTTATTTGGGAAAATTAGTTATTTGTGTAGAAGGAGAAAATGATATAAATTTTTTACTTAACCTAAATCAAACAATAACCGAATTTAAAGAGATCATCGACCTAAAAAAGGAGAATATAAAAATTATCCCTATGGGCGGTTCATCTTTAAAAAATTGGGTTGAAAGAAACTACCTTGAAGGGTCAAATATTATTGAATATCATTTATATGATAAAGATTCAAATGAACAATATAAGTCTTCAGTAGAAAAAGTAAATGCACGCTCTGATAGTTCGAAAGGCATATTGACAAAAAAGAGAGAAATGGAAAATTATATTCATTCATCTTTATATGAAAAGGAGTTTGAAATTGATTGTTCGACAATCAAAGATTGGGATAATGCTGATATTGCAAGAATTGTAACTGATAAAACTTCAAAATTTGATAACGAAAAAATCATTAAACAGATAAGCAATAGAAAACTAACTAAGGAATTGAAAAAAGAACATTTGGTAGAAATGAATTCATTTGAAGAAATAAAATCTTGGTTTGAAGACATAAAGAATTTGAATGAAAATTAACACTACACATAACAACTAACCTTTCGTCGTGTCTGAAAGACAAGCGATGAAAGGGCTGTTGAACGAAACCTATTCTATGGACTTTTCGAAAATTGATTTTTGATTAGTTGAGCCAAGTTAGAACGACTTGGCTTTTTTGTTTGCTTGTAACCTTTTATATTCAAGCCATTTTGTGATTTTTAGGCACAAAAGTTCCCGTACCCATAAAACTACTTTTTACAGGAAAACGCATTATTGGCCCCGCCGAAAACCAATGCACTTGGTGGTCCTCGTTTTACAAAAACTTCAATGGTAATTAACGTTCCTTTCTTACAACAAGGACATTTCCGGTGCAGAGTTGGCTTTTCGTTTGGCTGAATTTGTACCAACAGACTCTTTTGTAACTCCTTTAATTTCTTTCGTTTCCATGTGCTACTTAAAAATCCCATGTGTCGGATTTTTACAAATCGACGTGGTAAAATATGGAGTGAAAATCGACGAATAAACTCTTGATTACTCAAAGTCATCGTTCGTTTATTTCCTTCTGCTTTGTAATCCTTATACGAAAATGTAACTTTTTCTTTGTCAACAGACAATAAGCGATGGTTACTAATCGATATTTTATGTGAGTATCTCCCTAAATATTCTGTTACTGCATTTGCATTTCCAAAAGGTTTCTTTGCATATACTATCCAAGGTTTTGAAAATAATTGTTCACTCAACGTTTTTTCTACTTCGAGTTTAGAACGTAATTCTTTCACGTATTTCGCTCTAAAAACTTTACTCATTGCTTTTACCGAAAACATATGCTAAAAATAAGAAATGTACCTATAGACTTCCGAAGATTTAGTTCAACAGCACCTACCCAAAAGTGGCGCTTCAGTGGTTAAATCAAGCTTTGTAATTCTATCTATTTTTCAAAAACCATCTAGCACAACTTAATTCAATAAGTAATCCTACTTGTTTTTATACGTATGATATTTTGTTTGATGTGTTTTGTCTATTATTACATAATAAAAATAACTCAAAGCGCTTAACTTACTCTTAAATTTTCCTTATTAACATTTATGAGGTTTATAATAAGTTAGCCACAATTATAAAAACATACTATGAAAGAAGAATACTTCGATTATTTAGACGAACAAAGAAAGAATGAATCTGAAAGGATGGAATATCTTAGAAGAAGAGCTGAATTTGAATATATCAGAAACAGAAGATATATATTATACGGCATTGTGTTTTCAGTTTTCGGACTTGTGTTTATTCTAACCAAAGACTTAGTTTACGGAGTTACAGATAGAAACTTTTCAGTCATTTTTACTATTACAGGTGCACTTTCAGGAGCATTTGGAGTTGGGTTTATTTTATTTCGATACCTACAAAATGGTTCTTTTAGTAAGTTTACTAGTAATGATATTTCAAATCAAAGTTTACAATCAGAGATTCAGGATTTAAGGTTTGAATTACTTAAACTTCGAAAGAAAAGTGGGGATTCAACAGACTATGAAAACATAAGTAAAACAATAAATGATGCAATAAATGGAACAATTACAGAAGAATTTATTAAAACAAAAATTGATTCATTTTACAGCGAAAAAACTATAGCGGAAGCCAAACGAAGAGATTTACTCAACGATTTTGAGAATTTAACCTACAGAATAAATGGAGAACTTACGAGATTAAGAAAAAGTGCAAACTTAAATTTGGTCATAGGAAGCTTAACCACTATTTGTGCGATAGTTGCTTTAGGATATGAAGTTTTTAAAGCTGATCTAAACTTTAGCGATGCAACCAAAGTTTTGGCACACTATATTCCAAGAGTTTCTTTAATCATCCTTGTTGAAATTTTTGCTTTCTTCTTTTTGAAGCTGTATAAGGCTACCTTGACTGATATTAAATATTTTAACAATGAAAAGACAAATATTGATTTTAAAGTCATTTCTTTAAAAACGGCTTTAAATACAGGAGATTCAAAATTGATTCAAACAATGATTGAAGAATTAATTAAAACAGAGAGAAATTTCAAATTGAGTAAAGATGAATCAACTGTAGAACTTGAAAAGATTAAAAATGACACAAACATTAACCAAATAATTGCACAATTAATGGAGAAACTTGGAAAGAAATAACTGTAGCTAATATATATGGGCTAAAACGCGTGTAGCGATACGATAGCAGAACAGCGGAATTAGCCACTGTTTACAGATGCGTTCGCTATGCCACCTATCAAGCGTCTCAGTATAAGATTATGGGGTTTTAAAAATTAAGCGCTATTTTAAGAGAGAAGTTATTCTATTTTAAGTGACTTTTCTGGTATTTCTAGCTTTGAGTGTTTTATTAATCACATTACCCAGATTGCATTTAAGGATAATTATCTGAATTTTTAAATTGCATTACTCGTTGCTCAATTTAATACATAATATCAGAATGCAGTTATCAACCCAAAAAACCACTCAAATCACTTCAAGTTGGGTTTCATATTTATTCGCGATCTATTTATCTCTCAAATCTTTTCATAACACTTTTCAAATCCAATATTCCAAAAAAACTTCTCTATTACAATGGTAAGTACAATCGTTTTTTAAATAATCGTGCATATTAATCGTTGCACAACTATTCCTACTCTATGCCATATAAACATAATAAGAGTTTTTAAAAAACTTTTTTGACATTTGATTTCGATAGCAATCAAAAACTACCAAATTCAACAATTAATCCTACCTGTTTATATAAGTAAGTTAATTTTGATTAATGTGTTTTGTTTATCTTTAACTTAATGGTGCTTAGTGACCCACTTATGACTATCTTATAGACATTTCATGAGAGTTATAATAAGTTACCCAACTTGTAAAAAAAATAGAACTAAAAAACCCATTTAGAATGTTAGACAAAGAATTTAAAGAAGTTGAAAAAGAGATAATAAAGGCTTTGACAACATTTTCAGACCAAAATTCAATAAACGAAGAGAGATTATTTAGGAAAAAATTTCACACATCTTTTTTTGAGAAATTAAAACAAGGTTGGAATAATAATGAAAAAATAAAATCAAAGATTTCAATAAAATATGGATTAATTCACAATTCTATTCATTGTAATAACGGAGATAAATCTTGTGAAATTGGCGATTTTCTATTTGTTGTAAGAAACTGCAATGCTAACTACGATTACTTTGCCAAATCTTTATTGATACAAGTAAAACCACATGGAAATATTGACAACAATTACTGTCAAAAAAACCTTTATGCAAATTGGCCTAAATTTTCATTCTCAAGACCAAAAAATGAATTGTTTTTAAATGACAATAACATTTTAAACGAAATAAATATAAAAAAATATGTCAGTCAATCTGTATATTTCGAATACTCAAAGGATAATATTAATTCGGCTAAAAAATACGTAATTAAAGAAATAAAGAGTCTAGATTCAAATTTTGAATTATATGATGAGAAATACTTCTCGAATTTTTTGCTTAATCTGATATTCAAAAGCGAAGGAAGGTCTTTTTTTTATTCAGAAGATTATAATTTGGAATATAAGAAATTTTATAGAAGAAAAAACATTTTAAATAAAATACTCAATGATTTTACTTGTGGAATTCAATTCTCTGATGATTGGGATTTTATGATAAATTCAATATTAAATTACTCAAATGGAAAATTTTCCAGTAATGTTACCCGACAAACAACAACTAATTTAAACTTTATTTCCATGACTGACAATCCAAAAACTATTGAAGAAGCCACGGAAGATAACAATGGATTAAGAATTGTAGAATTACAAATAAATAATTAGATTGATCACCGTGCGAGTGAATCAATAACAGCTAACGCTGTTAAATGAACGATCTACCCCGCTTCAACTTTTGTAACGGATAGACAGTTTATTACTACGAAATAAATAAATACGATAAGCTTCAATACGTTAACAATAATAATTAAAGAAAACACTCAAAGAATGAGAATAAATAAACTTAAAATTGAAGGAGTAGGTGGGATTAAGTCTATTGACCTTTCATTTAACGAAAGGATGAATCTGCTTTGTGGTCCAAATGGGATTGGGAAAACGACTATATTGGAATCAATAGCTCATATCTTTTCTAATGGAAGCACAAATATTTTAAAAAGAAATGTATCTTCTGAAATCAGTAAAATTTCTGCTGAAATTAACATTAATGGTAAAATAGAAAATAATGAAATTCAATTTGATACCTTTATTCCTGAGACCGAAACACGAATATCGGGTTTTCATCTTCGTACTAGCGGACTAATTTCATTAAAGACAACACGAACTTTTCAATATCAATCACTTCAAGCTGTTTCGAAGGATAGTAATAAAGAAAATCATATACTTTGGAATGATGCAATACATGGCATTAATCTCACGGATATAAAAAATTGGTTCGTTAATCGTTATTTATACTCTCCTCATGCTGGTGCATTAACAACTGAACAGCTCAAAAATTTTGAACTTGCAAAAAAGTGTTTTTCATTATTAAATAATGATTTTTCATTTAGCAAGGTAAATGCATCATCAAATGAAATAATGATAAATACACCAAGCGGTGAAATATATTACGAATATTTATCTTCTGGATTTAAGTCAATTATTTCAATACTTTTTGGAATAATTAAAGAAATTGAGTTTCGATTTAAAGACCCTAAAATAAATGCTGAAGACTTTCAAGGAATTATCCTAATAGATGAAATCGAACTTCATCTTCATCCAGAATGGCAAGAAAAAATAGTCGACATTCTTCTTAACGTTTTTCCAAAAGCACAATTTTTCGCATCTTCGCACAGCCCTCATGTAATACAGACAGCAAAGCCAAATCAAATCATTGCGCTTGGATTAGATACAAATAATGTCATTCAAAGACAACTCCCTACTACAGACTTTGGTTTTCAAGGTTGGACAATTGAGGAAGTTTTAATAGACGTTATGGGAATGAGTAATTTAAGAACGGAGGTTTTTAAAGACCTCATTTAGAAATTCGACAAAGCGATTGATGACGAAAATATTCAAAATGCCGAAGAATTTTTTAACCAGCTTGACAAACTTCTGCATCCAGAAAACACTTTAAGAAAATTATTAAAATTTCAATTAGCAGGTGTAAGATAAAATGATAAAACTACTAAGAAATATAAGCCCAATTAATTTGACTCCTGCTTTTGTTGTAACACAGACAAGAGAATTTATAGCAAATGGAACTAATGTATGGAATGTAAGCTGGCTAAAGGAAAGCCTGATTGACCTGAGTAATGGTAAGTGTGCATATTGTGAATGTGATTTGAGAGAAGAATCAAAATACATGGAGGTTGAGCATTTTGAAGATAAAGCAAACAACCCAAACAAAGTTATGGAATGGGAGAATTTATTACCCTCATGTAAAAGATGCAATGGTTCAAAAAGTACCCATGATGTTTTATCCGAACCAATCGTAAATCCTTTTACAGATACACCTTCAGAACATCTTACACTGAGACTTTACAGACTAAAGCATAAGGATTTAAAAGGTAAAACAACGATAGATGTTGTAGACTTAAATAATACAGAAAGAGTTGTAAAAAAAAGATTTGAGGTCGGCGAAGCGCTTGAAAAAACTATTGAAAAGGCGCATGAGCGACTTGAATTATTTGAATCGAATCAAATAATTCAAAGAAGAAATAAATTAAGAAATAAATTAAGAAATATTGTTGAAGATATTTTATACGAATGCCAAGAAAATAGTATTTATTCAGCAACATGTTCGACAATTCTCCACTCCAGCGACATATATAAAGAATTAAAAGACAAAATGATTACTTATGGAATTTGGGATTCGCACTTCGAGGAACTTCATATTAAATCTAGCAAATTGATTATTTGATAAGAATTGTGCTACTCAAGATGTTTGGCATAATAGCAACACAATGATTCGAATGACAGTTTTATGGAAAAATTGCCATTTTCTTTGAGTTGAAAACCGTTAAAATAACAAAACCCCACTCAAATCACTTTGAATGGGGTTCTTATTATTTTCAATCCGCTTTATTCTCAAAACATTTAAAACCAACATAACAACAAAACTCACTTTTGTACCAACAAGGGAAAGTACAATTGTTTTTAAATAATCGTGCATATTAATCGTTGCACAACTATTCCTACTCTATGCCATATAAACATAATAAGAGTTTTTAAAAAACTTTTTTGACATTTGATTTCGATAGCAATCAAAAACTACCAAATTCAACAAGTAATCCTACCTGTTTATATAAGTAAGTTAATTTTGATTAATGTGTTTTGTTTATCTTTAACTTAATGGTGCTTAGTGACCCACTTATGACTAACTTAAAGATATTTTATGAGGGTTATAATAAGTTGTCAGCAAGCATATTACGACATAGCAGAACAAAAAGGAAAGAATGAGATACCCAGAAAAATTAATAGACAAATTAGACCAAGTCAAAGAAATTCACAACTCTTGGAAAAGTTCAATTCCATTTGATGATGTTGTAAAGTGGATTTTACAATTTGATACTGAAGATTATGATTTGGCTATCAGAATTATTGCTCACATTAATTTTCTCAATTTCGGAGACATCAAAAATGCCTTGACAATTGCGTATTCAAAGCTTATTCGCAAGTCAATAGAAAAGGGAACAAGAATCACCCATAAAAACACCCTTTTTGCAGGGCTCGGAGATAATGGAAAAAGCGGTTCAATGATAAGTTATCACTTTAGAGTAATCAATGAACTTTCCGAAGAGAATTTTAGCGAAAATGATGAATTAATAGAAACAGGAGATATTGAAAACATCGTATTAATTGATGATATACTTTCAACAGGTTTTCAGGCGACAAAAGAAATCACAAAACTTACTGAAAAAGTAACTCCATTTGGAGTGAAAAATATATTTCTTCTTACGGTATGCGGTATGAAAGACGGAATAAGAAAGATTGAAGAAGAGACAAAAGCATATACATTTTCAGCAATTGAATATTCAACAAAAGACACCGCTATTGACTTGGACGGAAGATTTTTTCAAGGTTTGACGTATGAAGAAAGGGAGCGATTGAAATCTCGAATTGAGTATTATGGAAAAATTGCCTACCCCAAACAACCTTTTGGTTTTGGACAGATAGGTGGTTTAATAGCATTTGACTTCAATACACCAAACACAACTTTACCAATAATATGGAGTGACACTAACTCTTGGATACCATTATTTAAAAGAGCAAGAAGAATTAATGGAATAAACTCTTATTACAAACAGTTTGAGAAAGTAAAGAAAGACAAATCGCCAACAGTCCAGACAACTGCTACTGAACTTTCAATTTATGTAGAAGGCAAAATGGAAGAAATACTTTTCGATTTACTTATTCAAGATAAGCAATTACCAGAGAGACTTGGATATGATAAAGTAAATATAATTGCTTTAGGTGGTACAATAATGTCTAAGAGCCTCATCTCTAAATTGCAAAATGATACTCAAGAACAAATTTTTGTATTCGAAGATGACCTTCACACAAAACAAATTCTTAATAAAGAGCATTATGAAAATCTAAAAATAGTTCTTTTAAAGCCTAACATTCTTGGCTTTTTCAAAATAAAAGAAATTATCATATCCGAGAAAGGAGACAAACAACTTATTGAAGCAACACAAGGAATGGAAGTGACGAACAAACTTTATTTTGATGTTGAAATGATACTTATGAAAAAGGTGTCACCTACACAAAGACAAAATTTACTAAAAGAGTATATTTCAAAATATTTTGACAACGAATCATACACAGAATTTATTATGGAAATTAAAGAGAAACTTGGCAAGAATGAATAGAATACCAGCTGCTAAAAGGCGTTTGGCTCAATGGCGGGTGAAGTGGTTAATTGAACATTCTACCTCGCATCAACTTTTGTGGTGTATTCACGTGAAGTGCTCCGAAATCCGCCACTGGGCCAAGCGCAAAAACGTTAGAATTAATACCATAAATATATACAAATATAAACTATGATAAGTTTACAGACAGGTAAGCCTTTAGATATTTATCTTCCAAATATTTATAGGTATATGGACAAAGAGTTTGTTGATCTGTTTTTTGAAAAAGGGATATTAAGACTAAATTCATTTAAAAAGTTTAGAGAGTATCCAGACGAAATTCGAGGAGACAAAAACGAAGGGAATGGAAGTGTCACAGGATTTTCTGATAAATCAGGTTTTCAGTATCACGTAATGTCTAATATAGGTAGTGACGCATATATGCTTTGCGGAAGTATTATTGACTCTGATGATATAAAGAAAATTTTCGATACAGACACTTGCTTTAGGATTTTAAAACCAATTGACTTTTCAGTTGCAGTTTCGAATTCAATTTTAGGCTTCAAACAATCTTTTCAAGGTTTTTGTAATTACAGAGAAGAGAGAATGATAAAAAAATTGATTCCTGGTATGGACGTCAATGATTTCATAGGACCTGAAGGTACACTTATTTTGGGAGGTCAAAAAGGAAATGAAAGAACAGATCAGATTTTAGGCAATGGTATTGACCTAATGTTTTTAAAAGAAAAGAGATATCAAAACCAATGTGAATATCGTTTTGTTTGGACTATAAACACTCAATTTTATACAATGTCTGACTTCATTGATATTGAATGTAAAGAAGCATTACAATTTTGTGAGAAAGTAGAATAAAATTTATAATAAATAATAAGAAACCCCACTCAAATCACTTCGAGTGGGGTTTCTTTTTGTCGGCAGATTCTACTTCTCAAATCGTTTCATTACCTTTTTCAAAACCAACGTAACCACAAAACTCACGATAGCACCAACAAAGGCAAGAATAATCGTTTTCAAATAATCGTGCGTATCAATCATAGCACAAACGGTAAACACCGTTCCAGTTAATGTTCCAGCACTGGTTGTATGGTCGTGATGAGGTTGCATAGTAGTTAGGTATTAAAACGTTTATTAATTCTCACTTTCCACAGTAGACTGTGAGACTGCAGAAGCCACAGAACCACCCACCATCAAATACTCTCCAATAGAAGAGATAATTTCAGGTAAGTGAAACGGAGATGCCAATAATGCACCACCCGCAGCGGCTAAACCCAATCCGATATTTCGTAACACTTTAAAGAAATTCGGAGTAGGCGATTTCATTCTTTGTACTAAATTCATTTTTTCAATTTTTAAAAGATGAGTAAATAAATGAACGTGCGAAACTGCACGTTCATTTCAATTTTGGTTTCCTTCAAATAAGGTTAAGCAACTTCAATTATTTTCAAACAATTGTAAGCACCATTTTTCATTGGATATTGAACACCGTTCACTTGTTGAAAATATTCTAGTTTTAATAAAAAGATTTTTGTTCCTGTACCTGCAGGCACAGCTGTTGGAGTTAAAGTAACGTTTGAACTTGCTGCATTTGTAGCAAGGTTTACAACATTCGTCAATTTGAAATCAACAACACTCGTTGCAAAATTTATATTCAAGAAACCACCTGTAATACTTACGTGAGTAGCACCATTTGGCCAAGTTAAATCAGTTGCAGGTACAAAACCAGCAATGGTAATCACACCCGTTGCAGGAGCTAACACATAAGGTTTGTAAAGCATACTTCCAAGCATCGCACCAGGGTTAAAGTCAAAGCCTTTCAATAAAGCTTTCGCGGCTGCACCAGCAATACCTACCCCTACATTTCGTTGTCCACGCAAACTTGTCAAGTCTTGGTTTTTAATTTTAGACATAATTTGAGTAATACGAGCAACATTATTTGTTCCGCTAATATTGACAGTAATATTTCTCAAAGAATCTCGCAACAATTTTCCTGCAGAAGCAGAGTTACCAAATTCCTTACCATTTTCACGCGTTCTTGCAAACGCAGGATCATTCGCAATACGAGCAGCATCAACACTCGTTTTCATTTTTGCAATATCCCCATCTTTCGATTTATAAAAGGTCACATTATCCAACGTACCTTTTATTTTCAAGAGGCCAGTTTGTCTTGCCATTTCTTAATTTATTTAACATTCAACTATTCAGATTATGACTTTCATAATCCATCAAACTTAGTTCGTGTCTAGAATTGAATTTCCGTTTGATGAATCAAATGTAGAAATGAAGAAACAAAAAATAAATACATAAGATATTGTATATAAACAAAATACCTGAAAAAGCACAAAATATGAACATAAGGAATAGAATAGCACAAAAGAGAATGTTTTGAGCATAGTTAGTGTATGGTTAAAGTACCAACACTACTAATTCGGTATAAAAAAAACCAACATGTATGAATACCAAAATTATACTAGATAAATACCTAATTTTAAGCATAAAACACTTCAAACACTTTCAAAAAAGAATGGAAATAACACGATCATGTATTTATCCCAAAGATGTACAACGAATAACGGGTAAAAGTGAAAAGTCTTCACGAAAACTACTACAAAGAATAAAAAAAGAGTTAAACAAAGAACCTCATCAATTTATAACAACAAAAGAATTTTCCAAACATACAGGAATAGACCTTGAAACAATTAAAGCATACCTAACAGACTAATAAAATTCTTAATACAATTTGATTAAAATTAATACTTTTTAAGCGCTAATTAAAAGGTTATATTTATCTTTGATATGAGTAAAGAGTTACTCAAAAAAGATTAAATAGCAACAAAATACAAGGTAACTTAAAAGGTAACTTTACTAATAGATTTAAGGCAAATTGTTGATAATGAACTTAGCGAGAAAGACACTGAAGTCCCGTCCAGACCGCAAGTAATTGCAAAAAACAAAGTAAAAGCCTTTAAATTGAAAGATTTAAAGGCTTTTTTATTTTAGTCTTATGATAAAAAAACACATCCTTTACATTTCATATGACGGTATGACCGATCCTCTTGGTCAATCTCAAGTACTTCCCTATTTAATTGAAAATAGCAAGTCAGAATATCAATTTAGTTTGATCAGCTTCGAAAAAAAAGAACGCTTTGAAAAAAACAAAGAGATTATTCAAAAGATTTGCACTGAACACTCGATTAATTGGCACCCTTTAAACTATACGAAAAAACCACCCGTTTTAAGTACGCTTTGGGACATTTTTAAAATGTACTTAGAAACAAAAAAAATCAATAGAAAACAAAAAGTAGATCTTACACATTGTAGAAGTTATCAAGCCGCTGAGATTGGAATGATGATGAAAAATAAATTTAATATTCCATGGGTGTTTGATATGCGGGGATTTTGGGCGGATGAACGAATTGATGGTAAAATTTGGAAAATGTCAAGTTTTGTTTTTAGAAATATCTATAAACATTATAAGAAAAAAGAAATTCAATTTCTTACAAATGCAGATCAAATTATTAGCCTGACTAACAATGCGAAAGAAGAAATACTTTCTTGGCAAGAAAAAACGATTATTGACTCTAAATTCAGAAATAAAAAATTAGAAATTGAAGTAATACCTTGCTGTGTTGATACTGATCTATTTAGTAATGAAAATATAAACTCCTCTATCCTTTCAAAATTAAGAAAAGAACTCAGTATCAAAGAGGACCAATTTGTACTTGGATATGTTGGTTCAATAGGCACTTGGTATATGCTACCTGAAATGCTCGATTTTTTTAGGGAATTAAAAGCAAAAAAATCCGATGCTATTTTCTTATTTATCACAAACGAACCTGCAGAAAAAATAATTGCACTTGCAAAGTCTAAAAATATTGATCCTGAAGACATAAGAATAACCAGTTGTTTACACAAAGAAGTACCAACCTACATTTCTCTTTTTACGATCTCCATTTATTTTATTGTTCCTGCTTACTCTAAAAAAGCGTCTTCCCCAACCAAACAAGGAGAATTGATGGCAATGGGGATTCCGATTGTTTGCAATGCAAATGTGGGTGATGCTGACAAAGTCATCGCTGATACAAATAGCGGATGGGTAATTCATAATTTCAACGAAGAATCATATCAAAAAACGATTCAGCAAATTCTAAACAATCCACTTCCAGACAAGCAAAACATCATCAAACAAGGAAATAAAGAATTCAACCTTCAAACAGGTGCGTTGAAATTCAGAAAAATATACGAACGGATACTTCGAACCTATAGACACTAGACGTGAGACTTTAAGACAAAAGACTTCAAGACAAAAGAACAAAGATAAAAGAAATTTTACTTACCTAAATAGAGTTGACCTTTTTAGAAAAAATCTTAATTTAAAATATTTATCTTTGATAATGTCTATGTGGAAAGAGTTAGAAATTTTAAGATCAAAATACCTTAGGTTAGGGTTGTCTAATGCCATTGATTACGAAAAATTTTCAATGATTTCTATTGTGTATAATTCGACTAAAATTGAAGGATGTTCTTTAAGTGAAAACGACACAAAATTATTACTCGAAAACGATATCACTGCAAAAGGTAAGCCTTTATCAGACCACTTAATGGTTAAAGATCATTACGCAGCATTTATATATTTAAAAGCATTATCAGCTCGTAAAGAAAAACTTAGCATTGAACTAATTCAACAAGTTGCAAGTCTTGTAATGAAAAACACAGGTGGGATTATAAACTCGATCGCAGGATCTTTCGATACATCTAAAGGGGAACTACGCAAAGCCCAAGTGTACGTTGACAGAAAATATTTTCCTGATTTTTCAAAAGTGGAAAATTTGCTAATCCAACTTATTGAAAACATCAATTCTAGAATTGATTCTGTATCTGGAAATGATATTTTAAAGCTCGCTGCTGACTTGCATTATAACTTAGTGAATATACACCCTTTTGGAGACGGAAATGGAAGAACATCTAGATTGATAATGAATTACATCCAAATGTATCACCAGGAACCTCTTATCAAGATTTTCACAGAAGATAGAGATAAATATATTCAAGCTTTAAATGACACTGAAGAACAAAAGGATATTTCCATTTTCAGAAACTTTATTTGTAGTCAACAGATTAAGTATTATACCGCTGAAATAAACAAATACAAACGAAAAGACTCCGGTTTTAATTTGATGTTTTAGCAAATTTACATCGAAATCTAACCTTTCCTTTAGAAATATAGATTAAAGACTTTAAGACAAAAGATTAAAGACTAAAAATTCAAATCATTATCAACCTAACGATTGCTATGCTTAGCCTGCCAATTGCTATGCTAAACTTGACGATTGCCATGCTGAGCTTGTCGATTGCCATGCTGAGCTTGTCGAAGCATAAAAGCGATAGCGACTTCGAAAAACCCCGCGCCTTATTTTTAGAACTAGTGCAGAGCACTGAAATTCGGGCACCACTAAGTAATTATGAATTATGAATGATTAGTTATAAATGAAAATTTCGCTTCTTTAAAATAAGCGATAGCGATTTCGAAATCTTCCCTGTCCCTTAGGAAATGTAGACTGGGACCCAAAACGATAAGTAAGCGTAAAAATTTCAACTGTCTGAGCGTAGCGAGTTTTGAAATTTTAGCGTCCTTCGTTAGTGGGTAGTCGAATTTCCAATCTCTTACCTCATTGTCACGCTGAGCCTGACGAAGCGGGGCAATGAAAAAAGGTTGAAATAACAATTTTAGATTTCCTGACACTTTTTTGTTTATCAAAACAAACAATTTAAAACTATTTTTGTATATTAGAACAAACAAAAAAACCAATGGAAAAATTATTTGAAAAATACATACAAAAACTTCAAACCGTATCGACAAAATTTACTAGAAGTATTATTCATGAAATAAATTGGAAAGCTAGATTGATTGGAATTAAAGGAGCAAGAGGTATTGGAAAAACAACATTATTATTACAATACATCAAATTAAACCACTCAAATGAACTTGAAAAAACATTATATATTAGTCTAGATTCTATTTGGTTTTCAAACAATTCACTAGTAGAGTTAGTAGATGAATTCATAAAAAAAGGAGGAAAATATTTATTTATCGATGAAGTACATAAATACCCTAATTGGTCTCAAGAAATCAAAAACATTTATGATGATTCCCCCCATTTAAAAATTGTTTTTACAGGATCTTCGCTATTAGAAATTTTAAATGCGCGAGCAGATTTAAGTAGAAGAGCAGTTACCTATTCTATGCAAGGTTTATCTTTTAGAGAATTTATAGCAATTGAAACAGGTATTCATCTTCCAATACTAAAACTAGAAGATATCCTTAAAAACCATTTGACACACAGTCAAACCATTCTAAAAGAAATAAAGCCATTTATCTATTTTGAAACCTACTTACAAATGGGGTATTACCCTTTCTACAAAGAAGAAAAAGAATTGTATAACCAACGCCTTAATGAAGTTGTAAATATGATTCTAGAAATAGAACTACCTCTTTTAAGAAATCTTGAAATAGCTTATGTCCATAGAATTAAACAACTATTAGTTATACTAATAGAATCTGTTCCATTTACTCCAAACATCACAAAAATCAGTAGCAAAATAGGCCTAAATAGAGCCACTCTTTTGAGTTATCTTCATTTTTTGGAAGAAGCTGAATTAACAATACATTTGAATAATGAAACAGGAGGGTTAAGTAAATTACAAAAACCGACAAAATTATACCTAAATAACACGAATTTAATGTTTATACTCAAGAATGATAAAATAAATGTCGGTACTTTACGAGAAATATTTATTGCAAATCAATTGAAATACAAACATAAAATTTCACTTCCATCAAAAGGGGATTTTTTAATTGATAATACTTACACCATAGAGATTGGAGGCAAGGAAAAATCTTTTAAACAAATTGAAAACATAGAAAATTCCTATGTTGCTGCAGACGATATTGAAATTGGTTTAGGAAACAAAATCCCACTATGGTTATTTGGATTTTTATACTAATAAAAATCTTACTGATCAATTAGAAAATGAATGATTAGTTAGAATAATGAATGTTTGATTTTTAATGATAAAAAGAAATATCTCGCTTCATTTTATTAGCGATAGCGATTTCGAAAAACCCGCGCCTTATTTTTAGAACAAGTGTAGCGAACTGAAATTCGGGCACCACAAGGTAACACGCTAGTGATCACCGAAGTGGTCGAAATTTCAGAAGTGAAATGAAGTGATAAAAATACAGCGCTAGCCTTTTTGGCTCAACCTTTTTTGGCAATGAAAAAAGGTGGAAATCTACTCTAAAATGGAATCTTTATTCTTTTCCTTGATGAAAAGAACCAAAAATCAAGGCTGTGGTATTGTTGTTAAAGCGCAATTTTTGGAATTACTGATGATTTCGCTCCGAAGCGCTTTATTTTGTTCACTCCTGAATTCGCTGATTTTGTCGGTGATCTTCTACGAAGCTTCCAACAAAAGTCTAGCGTTTCAGTTCGTTCACAAAAACCAACAATCCCAAGGCCGGAGAAAATTATGGATTTGGGATTATGAATTCTGAAAGAAAATCTCGCTTCGTTAAAATAAGCGATAGCGATTTCGAAATCTTCCCTGTCCCTTAGGAAATGTAGACTGGGACCCACAACGATAAGTAAGCGTAAAAATTTCAACTGTCTGAGCGCAGCGAGTTTTGAAATTTTAGCGTCGTTCGTTATTGGGTAGTCGAATTTCCGAGGACTAGACCTTTTTGTTACTTTTTGGGGCAATGCCAAAAAGTAAGGTTATAAATATTTCCTATCTTTATCTCTCAATAAAAAACCAATGGCAATCATCTTACTTATCATCTTCGTTCTAGGAACTCTTAACTTCTATTTTCAAAAGAAAAAATCCCTATCATTAGCATTCATTTACACTACCTTTTTAGTAGCAATTGCAACTGTGGTAATCACGGAAATCAGTTCCTTTTTCAATGCCTATAATTTCAATTCGAGTGTGCTTTTTTGGTCGGGTTTAGCTGGAATTATCATTTTAATCAATTTGAAAGCAAAACAGTTTAAAATAACCCCTTATTTAAATTGGATAAAAGAAAATAAAAAAGTGAGTTTATTTTTCGGAGGAACTACGATCTTGTTATTAATTCAAGGAATCATCTATCCTCCAAACAATTGGGATTCGATGACCTACCACATGGCAAGAATAACGCATTGGGTAATGAATGAATCCATCGAACCCTACCCTACCCATATTTATAGACAGATTTACCAACCACCATTAGCAGAATGGATCATCGCCCAAGTATGTATACTAAACAAAGCGGACTACTTTGCGAATGCAGTTCAACTTTTCTTTTTAGTAGCAACTTTGGGAGTACTCAATCAAATCATGTTGCACTTTAAAACTTCCAAAAAAACAAGAATATGGGCAAGTCTAATCGCATTTACAACACCGAGTGTTTTTATGCAGGCAACATCTACACAAAATGACATCGTGGTTGCTTTTTTCTTATTGAGTAGCATCTTGTTTTTCATTAAATACATTATAGAATCAACTATAAAAAATGCTATACTTATTAGTCTCGCAATCGGTTGTGCCATTTTAACGAAAGGAACCACTTTTGTTTACCTGATTCCAATCTTATTATTCAGTGGTGCTTATTTAATTTACTTAGTTTTCAAAAAAGAAAAATCTATTTTAAATATCAGTATTCAGATGATAATTGTTGCTATCGTAACTATGACAATCGGTTTTAATCATTACTACCGAAACTACAAACTCTCTGGAGATATTTTTGGCGCATCCGACGATCATTATTTCAACAAAAATATTACCTTAAAAAGCACAGGATTAGGAATGATTAAAAATATTGGAAATCACTTTAGTACTCCATTAACTTCAAGCATTACAAATCAAGTCGTAGAAAAAGCACACCTCATTACCCAAATACCTATCAATGATGATAATTATAACTACAAAGGAATTCACTTTAAATTAAATTTATGGAATCACAACGAAGATGAGGTTTCAAATATATTTCAGGTATTACTAATTCTTGGAGTTTGTTTGTTTATGATATTCAATTGGAAAAACCGAAACAGATTTATTTTACTAAGTACATTATTCTGTCTTTTTAGCTTTAGTCTTTTCTCCATTATTCTCAAATGGCAACCATGGCACATGCGACTTCAAGTTCCTTTGTTTATCCTATTTGCAATTCCTATTTCAATCGTTTTAGAAAAAATTAAATTAGCTAAAATAACAAGTAGTATTCTAGCAATTTCGATCATTTATTGCTTCATACTAGCATTCCTAAACCCAAACAGACCTTTAATAAAAAATACAAAACAAGCAAAACTATGCACTCGTTTTGAGAAATACTTTGTGGCTATGCCACCGTACTTGAAAGAATATAAAATATGGAGATACAAATTAAAAAGTAAAATACAACAAAATTGGGAAGTTCACGGAGACACCTGGGAATACCCGATTTATTACGATTGTTTTAGTATTGAAAGAAAAGGATTTAAAACTATAAACATTAAAAATCAATCTAAATATGCAACAAAAAAATAATAGAATGTTAGAATTAGATGCACTTCGTGGAATTGCTGCATTAAGTGTATTTTTTTATCATGCATCTATATATTATAAAGAATCGATTTATTTTTCTTTATTTAGATTTGGACAAACAGGTGTTGACTTATTTTTTATAATTAGTGGATTTGTCATTTTTTCAAGCATTCAAAACAAAACTCGCATCCAATTTATTAAGAGTAGATTCATAAGATTATTTCCATCTTATTGGTTTGCTGTAACTTTTACGTTTATTTTAATTTTAATAAAATTCTATGAAAAAAGTATTTTAAACTTGCTTCCTTTCAAACAATATTTAATTAATTTAAGTATGATTCAAGAATTTTTTAAGGTAGAAAATTTGGATGGACCTTATTGGACCTTATATATTGAGCTGTTTTTTTATCTTATAATTCTATTTTTCTTAAAAAAAGAATTTTTTATATACCTAACACTTACAACGTTAATGCTTACAACTCTATTTGTTCGTTTAAACATTATTCCAAATATATTCCCATTTTCAATTTTATCAACAACTCCTATTTCAGCTCAAAGTTCTTTATTTTTAGCTGGAATACTTTTTTATAAACTTATGGTTTCAAAAAACAAACTATATTTTTTACCAATAGTATGTTGTTTAATTTGTCAGACTTTAATTTTAAAAACACATTATCAATATGCATCTATTCAAGACATTCATTTCAATGAACACATAACACTACTAAGCATATTTTTTGTTCTTTTTTCATTTTTAATATACAACAAATTAAAATTTCTAATTATTAAACCATTATTAATACTTGGAAATATATCATACATGCTTTATTTGACACATCAGTACCTTACTACTGAAATAATAGAATATTATCTAGTAAAAAGAAAAGGATTAAATTTAGGTATTTCAATATTTTTTATTTCTCTACCTATAGTTCTTGCACTAGCTTATTATTCAAACTTATTAATTCAGAAATTGAATTATAAACTTAAGATTTTATTAAACAAGAATGGACTTAATAATCATTACAACTAAATCTTTAAAGATTCTTTTTTTATATCCTGCTGGGTAAATTTCAATTGATAACAAACTGAATTTTATTGTTTTAAATCTGTTTTTTTTATTAAAATTCTTTTGTGCAAGAAAGTAATAACACATACTCAACAATCTTTTTACATCTTTTGATGGTAAATTTTTCTTCAAATTGGACTTTGAAAATATTCTTTTTAGATAAAACAGCTCTTTCTCCCATTTTTGAGTATCGCCATGTGTAAAACTATCTGCTGTTGCAACATAAACAGTGGTTAAACTTGGAATTTGAATAATCGACACACCTGCTTGTACCGCTCTAAGACTGAAATCTAAATCTTCACAGATGACAATTTTAGGATCAAACAGAATAGATCTAGCAACCAATCGTTCGACACACCATCTCTGTGGATTTACCGTGAAGTTTAAAAAATAATGATAAAGATTCATTGTACCAATTTTAGGGCAAACGCGTTCTGATCTAATACCATCTTCCGATTCATTCCAGGCTGAGGTAAACAAAAAAGCTTTAGGTTCATTCTCTTCAAGAATTTTATGATAAAATGTTTCCAGGTGTATAGGTAAATGATAATCATCACTATCCAAAAAACAAATATATTTTCCTAGAGCAATTTGTATTCCTTTATTTCTTGAAATGCAACGTTCTTGATTTATTTCATTTTTGATATACTTAATTCTTGCATCGAGTACTTTTAATTTATGTACAATTTCCGCTGAATGATCTGTTGAACAATCATCTACTACGATGATTTCAAAATCTTGAAAAGTCTGATTTAAGATACTCTCAATGGCTCTTGAAATTGTTTTTTCTCGATTATAAAGGGGTATGATAATTGAAAAAAATGGATTCATTTTTTAGTTAGTTTTCGACAAAAAACCAAAATATTCTTTACAGTTATATCGTAATTAGACCTTTCTTTGATTAAAAATAAAATTAGTGATAATTCTCTCTTTAGATTGAAATTTAATCGTATTAAAGAATTAAAGATATTTAGAATTGTATATATTGATTCTTTAAACCAAAAATGAGAAGGAACCTCAACAATATTTCTTCCTTTGAAAAAATCCAAATAGAATTTACTATAAAATCCAGAGGTTGAAATTCCATTTTTCATTTTTTGAAAATAAGTTTCTGTTAACCTTCTGGGTTCAATAAAATGACTAAATGTTAAACTTTCTTCGTATTGAATATGATACCCCATGATTTGGACGGCCAAACAAAGTTCACTGTCTTCACCAGCACTTAAATTTGATTTGGTTCTGCCTAATGACTGAAAAACAAAACCTTCCGAAATTAATTTTTCAAATATACTTTTTCTTATAAGCATCCCTGCTCCATAGACAACATTTCTTGTTCCAATCACTCTACCTGAAGTGGGCATCTGTGGTCCTACCGCATAATAATTCTGAACATTTTCAAACCAATCTGGAATTTGAATAGAACTAACAGCTCTACCTAAACCTCCTAGTATACCAATATTGGAATTATTTCTAAAAATCAAATCCGCCTTACTGACATAATCAATATCCAACCAATTATCATCATCACAATATAAGATAATATCAAAAGAAGCGTTTTTTAAACCACACAAGCGCGCATTTGCCAAACCAGGTGTTTTTTCATGAACAATCTTCCACGGAAACAAAGTAAACCCTCGCATTGTTTCTTCAATAATTCGATCTGTATCATCAGTAGAAGCATTGTTTACTAGTACCAATTCTGTATTTAAATTGTTTCTAGCACTTTGATCTATTATATGTTTCAAAGTTGGTACAATGCGTGCTGCTGCATTATAAAAACAAATTACAATTGTGACCCCTTCTTTATTCAATTTATCCAAAATAATATAAATTCAAATTGTATTCTTTTTCAATTTGTAGTACTTCTAAACCGCTTTTTCTCGTATTTAATTTTATCAACTACCTTATTGATTGTTTTTTTTATGAATGGTTGATAAAAATGATAAAAACGATACATGCTCACTTCAATTTGTAAAACAAAAGATTGTTTTTTTAAATAGGTTGTGATCAATTCCTTTTTTCTAATTTCAGATAAATTAGAGGCTTGATCTTCAAAAGTCTTCGCATTCGGAAGCATTCTAAAATTCCCCCAAACTTTAGGATAATAATCAAAAGTTGTAATACCTCTAAAACGTAATATCATCTCTAAATCCATGTTATAATGATTGTCTAAGGGATATAATCCAACTTTATCATGCAAGCTTTTTTGATAGAAATAAGCAGATGGATTCACTGAAAAATGATGTCCACTAAAAACATGGTATTTCTTTACTTTAGAAGGACGATTTACATAAATTAAATTCCCTGTTTGACCCCACACATTACAATCACCCACCAAATAATTGATATCCGGATTTTCAGTTAAAATTTCACACACTTCATTCAAACATCCTTCTGAATAATAATCATCAACATTTAAAAAACTAATATACTTTCCTTTTGCAAGTCCAATTCCTTTATTCATTGCATCCGATTGACCTTTATCTTTTTCAGAAACCCAGCGAATGCTTGGATGATCTTTTGCATATTGAGCAATAACTTCCTTGGTACCATCTGTACTTCCTCCATCCATGATCAATAACTCACTATAAGCACAATGCTGTGATAGATAGTTCTCAATAGCAGCAGAAATATAGGTGACATTATTAAATACGGGAGTAATTACTGTAATTAAAAGCATATTAAGATAGCGCTTTTAGGTATTCGTGAATTTGTTGATTGGTAATTTCTGTTGCTGAAAATCCAGCGTCAAAAGCCTTATACCATTGGATTGTTTTCTCTACAATTGTTCGGTTAGTATAAAGCAGATCCCACCCCAACTGTGTTTTAGCTAAATCCACATTTAACTTTAAATAATTAGCCTCGTGATAGGTACGCGCACCTAAATTTTCATAACTCCCTTTTCCGTAAGTAGCAATGATTAACTGAGCCAACCCCTCCACGTTTAACACTTCCTCTTCAGAAGGACCAAAATTCCATGAAGGTACAAAAGGATCAGATGAATCCAACGCATGGATAGCAACTTGTAAATATCCAAAACTTGCATCCAATACGTGTTGCCAGGGCCTTACAGCGGACGGATCTCTCAATAAAATGGGTTGATTGGCTTGTATAGAGCGCACTGCATCTACAACAATACGATCTTTCGACCAATCTCCTCCACCCAATATATTTCCAGCACGAACAGAAACAATTTTTGTCTTGCTATTCTTAAAAAAAGAATGTCGGTAAGAATGAATGACCAATTCTGCACAAGCTTTACTCGCACTATAAGGGTCATCGCCTCCCATCGCATCTGATTCTTTAAAACCAAACTTTTTTTCTTCGTTTTTATAACATTTATCACTAGTAACCAATACAACTACATCAACAGAGTCTATGCAACGAATCGCTTCTAGTACATTCGCCGTTCCAATGATATTGGTTTGCAAAGTATCCAAAGGATCTTCATAAGATGTTTTAACAATCGCTTGAGCTGCTAAATGGAAAACAATTTCAGGTTGATGTTTCTGAAACACTTCCTTTAAATGAACCAAATCATTGATATCTCCATGGTAATGGTTTACCTTACTTTTTAGTTCCAACTGTTCGTACAACTTTGTATTATCCGTTGTTTCAAGAGCGTAACCGATTACTTCGGCACCCAATTGCAACAACCACTGAACCAACCAAGCGCCTTTAAAACCGGTATGCCCCGTAACCAAGACTTTTTTACCGCTATAGAATGCTAATTTTTCTTTCATAATTTGTATTTAGATCAAAGATAAAAAACCTGTTTCTATTTCAACACTTGATTTCCAAAAACGATTTTGTGAAATAGGTGCGATATTCACCATCTTTTCCTCTTTTCGATATGGAATTGAACCAAAATGAATATTGGCTTTTTGATGACTTAACGATGCAATTAATTGAGCCGCTTGTTTTAATGTTGTTCCCCTGCCTGTACCTACATGTATTTCTTCTATTTTTTTGTTGGGTTTATTTTCCAACAATAGCAAACACAATTCAATGACATCATCTACATGTATAAAATCCATCAGCTGTTCTCCAGGACTCATCGAAATGGGTTCGCTAGCATCCAAGGAATCTAAAATGTAATTAATGGCTCTTTTCGTTTTATCTCCTTTACCGTAAACAGTATATAATATCAAATTAAAAACACATAAGGTATGAAAACGAGCATAATAATTTAAAGATTGAATGAAATTAGCTTTCGTTAAAGCATAAAAACTAGAAGGAGAAATGGTTGTGCCATCATATGCAAGAGAAGTAGTGAAATTTACAAAAATAAGTTCTGGGATATCTTTTACAATAGATAACAATGTATTACCGTAATGTACATTAGAACTCCACAATAACTCTTCATCTTCTTTATTCTTAGGATAAATTGAACTTCCCGCTAAGTGAAATACATACTTAGGTGAAAATGCAATGATTTCTTTTTGAAATTGGTTCAATGCACCAGTAAAAACGAGCACATTTGAATCTACTTCATGGAGTTGTTTTCGAGCATGGATAGCAACCGTATGATGCTGATTTGTTAATCGTTTAAGTAATTTTTGTCCTATAAATCCCGTTGCTCCTGTGATAAGAATACGCATGTACTACCAGATTTTCCAAGGGGCATTACCTGTATTCCAATACTCCTCCAATACATTTTTATCGTTCAAAGAATCCATTGCTCTCCAAAACCCATCGTGTTGATACGCTCCTAACTGCCCTTCCAAAGTTAATTTTTCCAAAGGATCTTTTTCAAAGACTGTTTCATCTCCATCGATGTAATCCAAAACTGAAGGTTCTAAAACAAAAAAACCACCATTGATCCAAGAAACATCTTCCTTGTTTTTTTCTTTAAAAGACGAAATTTGACCATTTTCTGCTATATCAATTACTCCAAAACGACCAAAGGGTTTAGTTGCTGTCAACGTTGCTTTACGACCGTTTTTCAAATGAAAAGCTAGCAACTCAGGTATATTAATATCTCCAACTCCATCACCATAGGTTAGAAAAAAAGGCTCATTATTTAGATAGTCTTTGATTCGTTTTACACGACCTCCAGTCATCGTCAATTCTCCCGTATTTACTAAAGTCACATTCCAATCTTCAGAAGGACTGGTATGTATCTGCATGGTATTGTTTTTCGTATTAATGGTGAAATCACTTTCTTGCAACAAATAATTGGCAAAGTATTCTTTAATTACTTGCCCTTTATACCCACAACAAATAACAAAATCTGTAAAACCGTGACTTGCATAAATTTTCATAATATGCCACAAAATAGGCTTATCTCCGATTAGGACCATTGGCTTCGGTTTGTAAACGGTTTCCTCACTGATTCGGGTACCGAGACCACCGGCTAATATGACAACTTTCATAAAAAATTTAATTACTGAATGAATCATACACCTTTCTGTATGATTCTATCATTTTATTTAACGTAAATTTAGAAATAATTTTATTTCGAGCGTTAATACATAATTGTTCGAAAAATTCACTCTTACGCAGATTATACAATTTATCAATCAATACCATAAAATCTTTATAATCAACATTGTATTTAATTAAAAATCCATCCACTTCATCATCTATAATTTCATCTATCCCTCCAATATTAGAAGAAACAACTGGCAGACCACAAGCCATAGCTTCAAGCACTACCAAAGGTAAATTATCTGCTGTCGTTGGATAAAACAGAACATCGCATGCTGAATATAATCGAGCTAAATTTTTTTCATCTGAGATATAAGACAACTCTATGTGATTAATTGAAAAAGAATCATTCTTTGAACCTATGGTTATAAAGCAAATATTATCATTCCTATTTGATTCAATCACCTTTCTTACTGTTTCACCTCCTTTAAAAGGGTTATTCGTTGAAAATTCAGCAATATACAAAACTAAAAATTTATCACTCGGTAAATTAAGCTCATCCCTTAGATTTTTTTTATTCATAGGGTAAAAAACATCCGTATCTATTCCATTATATATCAAATGAATATTAGAAAGTTTAGGAAAACTTTTTCTAACCCTATCTCCCAGCCATTTTGATGGAACAATAATATAGGGATCGAGTTGATTTATCCACTTTTTTTTCCAAAATAGTAAAGACTCAGCGTTATCTGTTTTTATTGCGGGATAGACATTTAAATCAGGACAATTTCCACAATCTCTAATCCATCCATCACATTTCATTGTAAAAGCACAATGCCCTGTCAAAATATGCTCATCATGTAAAGTCCAAATTACCCTTGTAAATTTTTTAAGTTTAGGCAGTAAAGCATAAGAAAAATATCCACCATGTAAATTGTGTAAATGAATTATATTAAAATTTGAAATTTGAATTTGATTTTTAATTTTAAGAAATCCAATTTTATCAAAATCTAGCCAATCTCCTTTTTTAGCAAAATCAGATAGAAAATTTAAAGTTTTAATATAAAATGAATTTTTATTATTGATCTCATAAACCGACTGATTTTCATTTTTTTTAAACCCAACGACTAATTTTGCTCCTCTACTAAATTCATTCTTAAATAGAGAATAACAAATTTTAGAAGCTCCACCTGATTGATCGTGCGTATTTACAAACAAAACACTTTTAGCTTTCGAGTTAGATTTAGGTAATCTAAAAATAAGCAGAAAAAAATTTAAAATTCGAGGCAAAAATTTGTTAGGTATTCTGTAAAATAGACTAAACAATATATTCATTATCGGCTTCTTTTTTATTATAGACTAAAATTATGTATAAAAATGGTAAAATTGGGGCCTTAAATCGAACTAATACACCAAACAAACCAGAAGTAAACCCTGCAAAAAAACCTAAAATCAAAACAAATATAAATGAAATTACTAATATTTCATTAGTGAATATGTCATTGAGTTTTTTCAAAACATTTCCCTGGAAAACAAATTTGAAACTTAATAACATAAAAAACAATGATTCTAAAGAAGATAGTAATACAAATACACTATTTGCCTCCCAAAAAAAAGGTCTATAAAATGCTGTAAAAATAGAAATTGGAAAAGCCTTCAGCATACCAAAAGGACTATAATCCTTAATTCCTAAATCATATTTCCCGGTACCATATGTTGTATTATTTTTTAGATCTTGTTGAATAAGTTGTGCCTCGGCAGTGAATTCAGTAGCTTTCTCTGATCTAAAAAAAAGACTTAAAGAAGCTAGTGAAAGCACCACTATAAATATTCTCATAACTGATTTGGCGAAACTGTTAGACTGTTTATTTGAAATCTTTATAAAATATGAAAAAAACAAAGGTGCAAAAACAACAATAAGCATAAAATCTCGAATATTTGTAATCAAATAAAAACAAATACAAAGTTTAATCAGGTTTAATCTATAATTTTCTTCTCTTAAAACAAATCTTTTACAGAGTACAACCAACATGTAAACTACAGAATAATAGATGAGTAAATCTTTAGTTATACCTGTACACCAAAAAGAAGTTGACGGCAAAAATAAAACAGCATATGCGAGTTGATTTTGTTTTATTAAATTATTAGAAAGTAAAAACTCATAAAGAAACCACGAAATTTTAAAAGAAAAATAGGCACAAATGATTGTCATTGCAAAATAACTTCTGAAAGTAATCAATGAAAGTAAAGTATATACTTTGGAAGTAAAAAAAGCTTCATCTTCTTGATAAATCCACGTAGGAGGTAAACCAACAGGATAAAAATTTACATATCGAACTCTATCTGGAAGATGTGTGAACATTTCATAAAAAAAACCTTCAGGATTTACCCATAATAATTGACCTAATTTCTGAGAGGTATCCCAATAAGCAGCAGTATCCCCACCATAATAAAATCTGATGTAAATTAGTGAGAATAATATACTTATTATTAATTTATAATAAAATGCATTTTTAAAATACTTGTAATGATCCTTATCTCGGTTCTTATTGAAATTAGAATTAACAAGAAAAATAATAAATATTAAATAAATTAGTATCGAAAAAGCGTCTACTACACCTAAAAACTGAAACTTACCTTCTAATGAATTATCCAAACTACAATTTTATTTTTCGAGTTATTTTCACAAACAATCATGATCAAAAGAGTTGACATTCCAGCAATCTGAAACAAACAACCTAGAGTCTTTAGGTAAGGAAGCATTTATTACAAAATACATTTTTTCAGACAAAGGACCTTTTGAAAATGGATTACTTAAAAAACCAAGCTGAGACAAAGATTTAGACCAGATTGAATTTTCTTGACAAAAACAAATCAACCCTTTAATTTTAAATTTAGATGAAATATAAGAATAAAGTTTACTCAATAAAAATTTACCTTGTTTTTTATTTTCAAAATAAAAATCAAAAATTACAATCTTATCATTTTCAATATAGTAAACTATATACGAAGTTAATTGTGAAGTGCTTTTAGTATATACACCAGCAATTTTGTATTTATGTAGAGTGTTTTTAAGCCTCCATTTATAATTATTAAAACTCCTATCAATTAAAATGACATCATTTACATGGTCATCATTTTTAGATAATAAGTGTTGAATAGCTTCTAAAGCTAAATCAAAATTAACATCAAATTGATTAGAATAATGAGTATAAAACAATTTAATTTGGATGGGTAAAATAAAATAATTTCTTACTTCAAAAAGTAACTTCCAGCCATATTTAATATAACCTGGTGCAGTTTTACTACCACCAAAACCGATTACAAATAACTCATTTCTTTTTTCTAATTCTGAATCACAATGTTTAGTTAACATTTCAAACAAACCTTTTCTTCGATGTTTAGAATGCGTCATTGTATCACAGGACTGTATAACTTTATATGTTTTTTTTTTGTAAAAAAAAGTTTGAGGAATTCCACCATAATAGGCAGCAATCTCGCCAGAAAATAAACATTTGGCATAATATCCTTCAACAAAACCTGATGGATTATCAAAATATTTCCATTTAAAATAGTTTACATCGACATTCATACCGAAGCAATCCTTCATCAATGGAACAAGTTGTTCAAAATTTTCTTTTTCTAGTTTATGAATTGAATAATTTTCCATTTTTAATTTTTTTAAGATAATCAATAACTCCAAAAGAATGGGCTAAGGCAACTTCATAAGAATTGTGATACTGATTTACTCTAAAATAGTTATCATTACAATAATCTATCTTCTTATTAATTCTATTTTCAGACTTTAATAAGAATTTATATCCTACACTCTTTGCAATTTCATCAATCTTACTATCGCATTTTCCATTTGGGTAAGCAATAATATCAACGGGCTTATTAATTAACTTTTCTAAAATTTCTTTAGAAACAAGCAATTCTTCTTTAACTTCAAGATCAGAAATCTTTAGTAAATCTGGATGTGAATGCGTATGCGACCCAATCTCTACCAAATGATTTTCAGAAAGATAAATTAAATCATCTTTAGACAAAACACCATAATAATTTTCTTTTCTCATTTCTAGTGTTTCATCCATACGTTTTAAAAAATCTCGTTTATTTTCTCTTGATAGATTACTTAATACTTCAGTAAACATACTTTCCACATAGTAATGGTTTTTATCAGCTACTTGAATAGGTTCACTCATGTATTTTGGATCGAAATATAAATCGATTTTTGTATTGTTCAATATATCATATACTCTTAAAAAATCTTGTGGTAATTGGGTTGAAAGAATTTCAGTATCAATATTTATATTAAACTTCAAATTTTCCTTATTCATAAAAGGAAAAACGTTTTTTTTGATATCAATTAGACCATCATCGAACGTTATAATTGCCGCGGGTTTTGAGTTTTTCTTAGAAAAATAATTTTCAACTTCAGAAAAATGTATTATGTTATAATATTTCGAAATAAAATAACATAAATTCTTATAGGTATCTAATTTCAATGGAGTATGATACTTTGTTTCTTCATTACTTACTTTATGAAAAACAAAAATTAATAATGTGTTATTACCTCTAGAAAATTTATAATTGATAGTAAGTAATCTGAGCGATTGAAATAAAAAGTTTAACATGAGTATTATCTAGATAATTTATTTTTAAAATTTCTTGAAAAATGTTGACTTGGCCTTTCCACATATTTCCAAAAAAAATACGAAAATAAAATTGTGAAACAGAGGGCAATAATTTCTAAAACAAATTTCCCAAAAGGGTTCACCGCCATTTTAGTCATCAAATTTATGAAAGCTAATCCGGTAAATGTATGAACTAAATAGAGAGAATATGATATATTACCAAAAAACTCTCCTAATTTAAATGTGAAATTTTTAAAAAAATGAATCGTCAAAATTATGAACAAAGCAATTAAAAAGTCCACAAAACCTTGACATATAATAACAATTGAAAATAAAAAAAAAGAATAAATAAAAAAATGAAACATATGAATACGTTTAGTAATATAAAATGCATATACTATACCAATTCCAAAATAGGAAGACCAAAATGGAAAAAATCTATACCTTATATTGATGTCATCTGTTAAGTAAATGGTGAATATTGGACAGGACAATAAAACTAAAACAAAAAAATGTCTAAAAATATCTTTTTTATTTAAAAAAAATGGAAGCAACAATGCAACGAAAAGATAATATTGAAATTCTACCGACAATGTCCAAAACACATTTGAAACCCAACGAGTCCCTTCAAAAAAGGGGATTAAATAACCTATATGTAGTAAAATTTCCTTAACTGTAGGCGAAACATCTATACTACTTGATGTAGGAATATAATTTCTTACGTTTAAATATAGTACTCCAAATAAAACTGCTATCAGGTAAGGTGGCTCAACACGAATAAATCTAACTTTTAAAAATTGAACCATTTTGTTAATCGAATATTCCATACCTATCATAGATAAAGGAATTACAATACCAGAAATAATAAAAAAGATTTGAACTCCTTTTTTTCCAAATTCAAAAAAAGATAAAATACTATTATCAGTTATTAGAGGACTGCATATAAAATGATAAAGGCACACCATTAAAGCTGCTAAACCTCGAAGAACTGAAATAACTCTAATATTTGTATTCATTAACTATTATATTTCTAGCTCAATAATTAAATATAAATAAATGTAACAATAAATCAAAAAACAACTTTAGTAGCTGTAAGATTTAAATTTATTTACAATTTGATATTGTATAGTGGTCTTATTATAGGAAATATTTTTTGTTGAATTTTAATTTCCGTTGAAGCCAAAAGTTTTATCAATAATTTATTTTGTTTAAATCACATGATTTAATTTTATCAATAAGTATACTAATCTGAGCATACGTTGAAAATTCATTTAAATTTTTTTCATTAATTTTAAATCTTTCTCCATTTATATTACCATTTGATTCCTTGTAACTTTTTAAAAATTCATATAGTTGGAATTTTAAATTAACAATGGGATGATTTCCAACTTTAGTTAATATATTTTCAATTATTCCGTTATCAGAAGGAAACAATAAGACCGGTTTGTTAAATGATAAATATTCAAACAATTTACTAGTTGGTATACCATCAAACCCTTTATATGAAAGCATGAGTAACAAATCAGATTGCTCAAGCAATTTTTGCATATTAGATTTATCTAACCATTCGTAAATCACAATATTGTCACAATAATATAAACTATTGGTCACTCTTTGCTTTTGTATTTTATTGTAGCCTAGACCAGCAAATACTACTTCAAATTCATCTGGAAATTCTTTATTTAATTCAAAAATTGTTTTTAAAAAAGATTCAACATCTTGATTTGAATAAATAGTACCTGAATATAAAATTCTCACCTTATTCAATGGTTTATTCACACCGATTTGAACTTTTAAATCATTAATTCCATTGTAAAAAAACACACCATCTCTCTTAACAAATTTGCTAATATTATTTAAATATTTATTGGAAACAGTAGAAAAAAATAATGCGCTAGAAACCCATTTTTTCTCATAAATTGATTGGAGTTTGTATATAAATTTATAAATCCCCCTTTCTTGCTTTGACATTTCATTGGTTGTCCATGCATCTCGATAATCAGCAATCCATGGAATCGAAAATTTTTTATTAATCAAAAAACAATACTTAAAAAGTATAAATGGATTTGCCGAAGTAAAAAGCAACTTAATATCTTTTTCTTTTTTAATAACTTTTTTAGAAAAAGTGTATAAATTTGAAAAAGGTATAAATAAATCAAAAAAAGGTTCTGATAAGGAAGAAATCAATGTTAAAAACTTACTAATAAAACTAAAAAGAAAAAAAGATTCTGATATGATATAAAATTTATCTCTCAAACTTGATCTATAAGGTAAATAATAAACCTCATAATTGTCATACTTTAGATGTAAAACTCTATTACCAGATGACTTTAGTGCATCTGAGGGGTTTTTTAAATGTAAATCCCAGTTTCTAGTAACAACAATTGGATAATAACCTTCTCTAGAAAGATTTTCTACAATTAATTTAATTCTAGTGGAAGCCGTAAGCGTACAAGGCGGAAAAAAATAAGTAAGAACTAATACCTTTACCATTGCGCAAATATAAATTAATTAAATTTATAAAAAATGAAAAAAATTTTTTTAATCACCTCTGAATTTCCATTTGGTAAATCAGAGACTTTCCTAGAAACCGAAATAGAAATTTTATCTGTCAATTTTGATGAAATAATAATATTTCCAATCAATGAAGGTGAAAAAAAAAGGGAAACTCCTAAGAACTGTACAGTTATAACTAACAAAAAAATCAACAAAGGTTACTTAACAAACATTTTATTCTTATTTAATATAATTTCTAAAAAAAAGCACTTAATAAAGAATGAATACAAAAATCTATTACCGTCGAAAAACTTTATAAAAAAAAATAAAATTTTAATTGCCTCTTTAATTAATTCTCTAATAATAAAAAATCATATTGAACTTTTTTTTAAAAATAAAAATATAAAAGATTATTTATTTTATAGCTATTGGTGCGATGATAGCGCAATTGCATTAGCAATGTTAAAAGAAGAAAAAAAAATAGATGTTGCAATAGCAAGAGCACATAGATGGGACATATATTTTGAAGAAAATAAATATAATTATCTACCCTTAAGAGAGTATATACTATCAAAATTAAATCAAATTTTTCCTATATCAGAAAATGGTAAAAAATACATAGATACGCATTGGAAAGGTGAAATTAAAACTACAATATCTAGATTGGGTGTAAAAAATCAAGAAACTTTATGTCCTAAAAGTGTTTCTGATGATAACTCAATTTTAATAGTTAGCTGCTCAACAACCAAGCCTGTAAAGCGAATTAATTTAATTATCGATTCATTAAAAGAAATCAAAAAATTTAAGGTCAATTGGGTGCATTTTGGAGATGGAAAAGAATTAGAAGATTTAAAAAAAGCGGCTTTATGTAAACTACCTCAAAATATATCCACAGACTGGAGAGGGAGTAAATTAAATCATGAAATTTTGGAATTTTATCAAAAAAATAATCCAGATATATTTATAAACGTAAGTAGCTCTGAAGGTATACCAGTTTCAATTATGGAAGCTTATTCCTTTGGAATACCTTGTATCGCAACAAATGTAGGTGGTACCAACGAAATAGTAAATAATGAAAATGGTTTTCTACTATCACCAAATCCAAAAACTTCGGAAATAACAAATGCAATTGAAATGTTGGCAAAAATGGATGATATAGAATTTAATTCATATAAAAAACATGCTAAAACCACACAATTAAATAAATTTAGTGCAATAGACAATTATAATGAATTCTATCGAATAATTACTAAAAACTTACTGTAATTAATCTATAATTTTTAAATAGATTTCAGTTAAACGGTCAACATAATTAATTATATCGTATTTTTTAGCAAATTTTTTAGCATAATTTGACATCTTCTCATATTCGTTTGGATTATTCTTAAAGTATAAAATCTTTTCATAAAAAAGATTCGAGTTATTTTCGGATAATAAAAATCCATTTTTACCAGTTAAAATTATATCCCTATTCCCCCTACCATCTAGACAGATAACTGGCAATCCTGAAGACATTGCCTCCAACAACACTAATCCAAAAGGCTCGTATAAAGCTGAATGAAGAAGAAGGTCTGAATTATTTATATAAAACTCTACATTTTTAACGTTGCCCATTAAGTGAACATGTTCCTGTAAATCTCTATGGTTTATTTCTTCATGTAGCATCTTAAAATTAGGACCATCTCCTAAAATAATTAAGTCAAAAGGTATCGCATTAAATTTTAAATCACTTGCTAAATTTATAAGCAATATTTGATTTTTCTTATCTACCAAGCTACCTATAGTGATTAACTTAATTTTACTCCCAATTACCCTTTTATTGTTATTAGAAAATTTACTAACATTTATTGCGTTATTGAGTTCAAAAATATTTTTTTGTAATTTATTGCTTAATGTTTGTTTTAAAAAGTTAGTAGTATCTGATGAAATAGAAATAAAATAATTATTTACTTTTTTATATCTTTTTAAAATCCATTTTTTTTCGTAATAATTTGATATTCTTTTATTTAAATGACTATTTAACTCAAATTTATTTAGCTGAATCATATTATCGTGAACATGGGTAACGTATTTTACCTCTTTAATAAGTAGTGCCCTACTAAAAATTTCTGCTTGAAATAAATGTGAATGTATTATATCAGGCTTAAAATTATTAACTATGTCTACATAATCCTTTAAATCATAGTGATTTTTTTTGTATTTTGATAATTTCACGTTAGAATTTGTAACTCGTATTTCAAGATTTTCAGGTATATCAAAAGAAACAACATTCTCCATGATTACTATACAAACTTGGATGTTTTCTCTCGAAGCTAGTTCTTTACAAATATCAAATGTAATTCTCTCTGCACCACCAATTTTTAAAGAAGGTATAATATGTAATACTTTTATTTGTTTTTTCATAACCTATATTATTTCATATATTCATTTCTTTTGAAAGGGGTAAATAAATTAAAAAGTATAAAAATTTTGTGTTTAAACTGTTTTCCCTTGGGATAAAAAATAATTGATCTTAGCAAATAAAAAATTGCAGTAAGAATTTTAGAATTAAAAATAAAATATTTTGCTATGGTAAACAAAGCATTTGAAATCTCTTGATTTATTGAATCATAGGAAATCAACTCTACTAGGTCAGGATTATTTTTTTTAAAATAAACTAACGATTTATATCTCCTTTGTCCATAATTATTGATTTTCCAATCAACTGAATTTGAATCATGAAGACAATAAACATAAGAATTAAAATTAAAAAAAATAGGAGTATGTTTTTTAGAAATTATAAGCCATAAAGCTGTATCTTCAAAAATTAAATAGTCAGTATTAAATCTATATTTTTTAATTATGCTTGAATCAATACAAACCTGACCAGGTAAAACTACATTTCTTAAAAAAAAATGTAAGTTAAATCCATTATGTAAATCGAAATCTGCCCCTGAAGAAATCCCCTCTTTCGATTCAATTTTTTTATTTGAAATAAAAAAAGCATGTTTTTTAAACGAATCGGATATTACTTCAAACCAATTACTTAAATGTTTTGACTCAATATAATCATCGCTATCTAAAAACAATAAATAACGACCTTTTGAACAAATTATACCTTTATTTCTTGAATAACATCTTTCGTAATTTTTATCATTTTCAAAAAATTTTAATCGAGCATCGTCAAATGAAAGGATAATTTGCTTAGTAGTATCTGTTGACTTATTATCGATAATAATTAATTCAAAATCTCTAAAATCTTGATTTAAAACACTTTCTATTGTTTTTTGTATAAATTTAGCCCTATTATAGGTAGGAATTATAATAGAAAAAAAAGGACTATCCATTTAAAACTTCTTTAAGTTGTTTAATTTCAATTTCAAACCTTCTATCAACTAGTTTTGATCTCGTCTTAGAATCTGTTTTTTTATTTTTCACAAAATTAATTCTCTCAGTATCTTTAGAAAAACCTAATAAATATTTATACTCTAAATTCGATACACAAGCTAATTTCCAATAGGGAAATGGATTACCATAGTGTGCAAAATCAAATTCAAGAAGCTCAATTAAAAAAGAACCTTTCTCCATAAACATACAATTAGCTAATCCAGCCCCATGCACCCCTAATAGACAAGTTGCATTATGCATTAGTGCTATTTGATCCCATAAACTTAAATGATCAAAATTTATAATCTCAAAACCTGATTCTAACAAACATTTTTCAACTTCCATCTCGTTCAGTAAAGCCCTAACGCCTCTATTTTTTCTTGAAATATAAATTTTAGATGGAAAATCTGTTAATTTAGTACGTTCGAGCGCTATCGGAATCATTTTTTTTTGAATACTTTCAATCGTCTCTTGATGAAAAGAAGATGAATATTGTCGAGTAGAAGGCAGTATCATTTTTTTTATAAAACAATGATATCCATTCTTGAGTACTTCTACTTTAAAATTAAATGCAGATAAACTTTCTTTCACAAAATTATTATTATAAATATTTTCTGGTACAAGTAAAATAAAATCATCTAAATCGTAATTATTTTCCAACATTACACATCTATTTAGAGAATCGGTGATCCAAAAACTATAATTAAACCATTTAGAATGTACTATTGAATATTTTTTGTTAGTATAAACAGATGATTTTAAACTCTTCCCAATTTTACAGACCAAAAATTGTTCTAACACTAATCTCCAATATTTAAAGTAAAAATTAATATCTAACTTACCAGATAAATTAAAACCTGAATTTGAATCCAAAATAAAATGTTTTAAAACTAAACCTTCATGAGTGACGAAAGCATTTTTTATTTCTTTTATACTAGGTAAAGACGACTCATTTTTTAACATATAATTGAATAAATGTTCTTCTTCTTTTTTAATGTTAACAGGAAGTTTTAAAATCATCTTTAAGTTATTAATTAAAATTGATTAAATTATTTATTGTTTAGTTGATAAATTTTAGTTTAACTAAATCATTTGATAACTTTTTACTGAAAATCTCTGATCCGTTTTTATTTAAATGCTGAGAATTATAAAAGTATTTTGTTTTAAAGGACATACTATCAAGTGAATAATTTAAAAAAGATATCCCATGATTTTTTGATATTTTTTCAAACCTATTGATAACTTCTAATCTATTACTAAAAATCAATTGATTACCAATAAATTCAGGAGTATAAACTAAAATTACTTTGATGTTATTTTCTCTACAAAAATTTAAATATTGATCAAATAAAATAAGTGTCTGTTCGTCAAATTCATAACTATTAATAAACTTATTAGAAAACAAATAATTATAATATGAATTATCCCAACTCCTCTCAACGCCTAGATAACCTTTAAATTTTCCATTATTGGGTTGTTCGTATTGAAAGAAATTAAAAAAACCGATTTTTATAACTTCAAAATGATTAAGATATCTGTAAAAAGGAATGTAATAGTCATAAGTAGAAAATCCTTCATATGTTTTAGTATATTTTCTAATATTTTTTTTATCAAAATAAGGTAAAAACTGAATTTTATTATATAAATCTTTTCTTTTATTTAGCGTAAAAACATCAACTGATTGAATAATATACTTAGGTAGTTTATTGTATTTACAGTATTCTAAAAATCGACAATATTGTAAATAAAAATTATGACCATCTATGCCCAAATTATAAGAATCAATTGAAAAAGAAGTATCTAAAATCTGAGGTGATATATGAACCCAAGCTCTTGAACTACCATTTATAATTAAATCGGCATTAATCTTACTCTGATATAGATCATTCCATTCTCTAAAATCATCACTTTCCGATTTTTTTAATCCTAATGTAATTATAAAATCTAGTATTAAAATAATAAATAAAATCGGTATACTAAAAATTAGTATTTTCCTTAAAAAGGACAATATTTCCATTCGATATAAAAATAACTTACACTTATTTTCTGATTAAACTAATTTTTTGTTTAATTGTAAATCTGCAACTAAAAATATGATTATTAAAAAGAATTTTAATTAAATTTATTAAGTTAACTCGATTTTTGTTATCGAGAACTAAATTTTTATACTTTTTACTTACAAACCTTTTTTTAGCATTACTATTCAGGCTTTTACTTGAAAATATTCTTTCTAATTTAGAAATTATAATATTCAAATCGCATATTCCTTCACTAAAAAATATAAAGTCTATTTCTTTTTTTTCTAAAAAAGGAAAATTTTCAGATATATAATCTATCTGAATTTTTCTCATTTGTTTTAATTGAAAATCCAAAAATTTAGAACTAATCTGTTCATCATGAATTCTGTAAGTTAATAAAACTTGATTTAAATTATGAAATTTCCCATATTTTGATAACTTGATCCACAAAACATAATCTTCTGCATGTAAAAATGAGCTATCATATTCTATTTGATATTCTACTAAAACACTTTTCCTTATAATAACAGATGGATGAATAAATGGACAATAGATCGTCATTGCAAATTTAATATCTAAGTCCTCTTCAAAATAATCGATAAATTCATCAACTAATTTATCATTTTTTAATAATTGAACTTTTGAACCAACTAATATATATTCAGGATTTTTTTCTAAAAAATCTACTTGAATCTGAATTCTATCAGGATGAGCAATATCGTCAGCGTCTATACGAACTATATATTTACCTTTTGATAAAACCAACCCTTTATTTAAGGTTTGAATTAATTTTAAATTTGATACATTTTTATAATATCTAATTCTTTTGTCATTGAAAGATAAAATTATCTCTTCACTATAATCAGTTGAGCAATCATTGATTATAATAAGTTCTATATTAGTATAGGTTTGCTTCAGAATACTTTTTATTGTATCTGAAACATACTTCTCCCCATTATAGACAGGTAATAAAACACTTACTAAAGGAAAATTTGTTGGTATACCTATATTCTCATCCATTCTTTTGGAATTAAATCTTTAGTTTTTGATTGCATTTCTTGATTTTTAAACCAATTTTTGGGTGCTATAACATTTTTGTTTTTATTTTGATTTAACCAAGCTCCCCACCAACTAAATGAACTATTTGCTATAATTTGATGCTCACACTTACTCATTAAAAACAACTCTTCATAATCTTCAAACTTAGAGTCAATAACAATAAAATTTTCCTTCCCATCAAACAATGACTTTGCGTAAGATTTATCATCAGAAAACACAAAAAAAGTAGGATTATTTAATTTACTATTTAATATTTCTATGGATGATTTATAATAATTTATCCCCATCAAACCATGATATTCATTCGTTTCAGGATTTTGTGCATAATCCCCTCTTCTAATATGAAGAGAAACACTATTTAAAGATTTTGATATGTTATTTTTAAATTCCAAACATTCGTTAGAAAGATTATCAAAAGTGATACTTTTTAAAATAGAACCTCTAATATCTCTAAAATAATTCTCAGATTGCCAATAACCTTCAAAATAAACATTGTTACTGTTGAATTTTTGAAAATTCAAATCATATTCAAAATCTTGTTCTTTTATATATGACTGCTGATAATATGGAATTTCAATATTTAATCGTTTCTTTATTTTGGAAATAAAATTAGAAGGTGTGTTTTTAATTTTGAAAATTAATTCATCAGATGCAATATTATAATCTATACCTAATTTTTGTAACTCAAATTCTCTTAAATTATCCCATCTAAAACTATTCACATCAAATAAAAGTTCAATGTTTTTTCTTTTTGCCATAGACAATCCCATTGCAAACTGAAAAAGCTGATTACCAATCCCTCCTGATAAATAAGAAATTATCATTTCAACAAACCTATTTTATTAAATATTTTATATACGAAAGAAGACATTAATTTATGTGGGAAATATGAATATTGAACCCAAAGTTGATCTCCAGCAATCGAATTTACGGTGTTTTTAATTTTTCTAAAATTATTTTTAATTAAAAAAGATTCTACATCCGTCTTAAGGGGTTGATTTTTATAAAGTTCAATGTTTTCTACTTCCAACCAAATCATTTTGATATTTTTCAGATAATTTCCAGCACCATTTAACACCATTAATTCTGCACCCTGAACATCCATATGTATAAAATCTATAGTTTGAATTTTATTTTCATCCATATAGTTTTTTAACGTTTTAGTTTTTACTAGTTGCTTGTTTTCGAACTTTAACCAAGGGTGAATCTCTATGGTTTTTCCAGGCTTTAATAATGAACTAGACTTATTTCCATAATCCCAATCAGAATTTTCAACATTATCTGGTGAACCTGATGATAAATAAAACTCTGCTTCTCCATCACTATCTGATAAAGCAAGTTTTTCAACAATTATATTTGATATAGAATATTTATCTAAGTTTTTTAAAATCAAATTATAATTATTATCAATTGGCTCAAAAGAATATACTTTACTGTTTGGAAAAAGCCAACTATATTTAATCGAGTCCAATCCATCGCAAGCACCAATATCAAAAATAAATTTTGGACTTTTATATTTAAAAAATTGTAATAGTTCTTTTTGAATATCTAAAGGTGTTTGTAAATACAGTTCATCATTAATCATAGTCTATTTTATTTGCTTATTCTTTTATAAATTTCTTTCATCCCATCATTGAAACTAGTTTCAGCCAACTCCTGAATTATTTTTTTTGTTTTTTGTCCAATGTTATAACACAAATCTTTGTCTTTGTATAACTCAATTATTCTATCAGACATGTGTATGTAATCCAAATAAGGAGAAGAGCTTTGTATTCCATTTTCTTTCAGTATCTCACCTACTCCTGTTACGTTATCGAAAAATAGAATTGGTAAACCAAGTAAACCAGCTTCAGCTGCAGCCATACCAAAAGGCTCCTCTCTCGATGTTAAAATAAAAACATCCATTTTACTAGTTAATTCATGAGGATTCTCTAGCTCTCCAACAAAATGAACATTTTTATCAATTCCTAATCTAATTAAATCTGAATTTATAATCTTTTTTTGGTAATCATCTATATATCCTATCCAATAAAAATGAATATTCCCTTCTGATTTTAATACATGATTTGCAACTTGAATAAAAACATCTTCCCCTTTTCTCCAATGAACAGAACCAATCATTACTACATTAAATTCTTCGAGATTCTTTAAATTCTTGTTAGGACTAGTTTTCAAAACAATTGGTGGAATTAAATTCACACTATTTTCTAAATTTAAATGGTAATTTGAAATTAAATGTTGTTTATTGAATTCAGAGATAATAGCAATAAGATCTATATCACAAATAAGTTCTTTGAAATTTTTACATAACTGATCTATTACAGTACACATTTCTAAAACATAACAAACAACTTTCAACCTAGGATTAATTTCTTTGAGTTTTAGTGAAAAGGGTATAGAAACTACTGTATTTGCAAAAATAAAGTCATAATTTTGATTTGCTAATCTTGTAACCTCTTTTGAATATTCTGAAACAATGGAGTAATTATATAATTTTGCTTTAATTCTATTTAAAATTGAATAATCAGGCTGTTTTGAAAAATTAGAAAGTTCAATGAAATTATCAGCCATTTTTTTAAATTCACTATCTAGTGAATTATTCGATTCTAAAGCAAGTATATCTATTTCAATGTTGGGAAAAGTATCTCTCAAATCCTTTGCAACAAACAAACATATATTTGGAGCTCCAGTGTTAGATGTATGATGTGTTATTATTAATACTCTTCTCATTTTTTAATCTTATATTTTAAAAAATCTTTAATGTAATCCTTAAACAAACAGATAAAATAGTAAACAAAAAGGTTCCTTCTGTATTTTAGAATATATCTCAGCTTTTGAGAATGAATAATAAACATAGATCTATTACTCAAACCTGCTGGTGCAGAATTACAAATTACCAAACTAATTTTAGATAAAGAATAATTTGAAGTGATTAGTTCAATTAATATTCCCCAATCGGAAATAATAGAAAATTCTTCTTTATAATAACCAACTTCTTCAAAACATTTTCTTTTATAAAAAGTTGCTTGATGAGGGATTAATACTTTAGATAGAGTATCTTTCAACTTTATATCATTCGGTGGATTCCAATAAAGATTAGTATCTGCCCAAATAGTCAATCCATAAACAATATCACTTAAAGGGTTTAATTTAATAAAGTTATCTATGACATTTGGATCATAAAAACAATCTCCAGAATTCATAAATATCAAATATTCTCCAGTTGATTTGAGAACACCTTTATTCATTGCATGATAAACTCCTCTATCACTCTCAGAAATCCAATAATCAATATTTTCAGAAACGGTATTTAAATAATCTACACTTCCATCTTTAGAAGCTCCATCGATAACAATAAACTCAATATCAGAATAGGTTTGTGAAAAAACACTTTCGCAAGTTTTAATCAAACCACTTTTATTCTGATAATTAATTGTTATAATAGATATTTTCAAGCTTAAAGAATTAAATCGATTAGACTAACCAAAAATCTTTCCGTACAAAGATTGAGTTTATGTTAGTATCAGCATATAGCATATAATCCTTTGCTGTTATATATTCAATCAATTCGGTATCCTTAACCCCTCTACCATTTGTTTCATAGGTTACTGATTCAACACACAAAACTTCGGGTTTAAATCTATCAAAATCTATACTTTTTAATAAAACTAAATCCATTCCTTCAGCATCAATAAAAATCACATTTGGGGATAAACCTTTAAAATTATTTTCTATTATATGATTTATAGTATACACTGGGATAGATATTTCCCTAATAATTGTATGACCTCTTTCAACCATATATCCAGCATGTTCTTTAGAAAAAGTATTTAACTCTGGAGTCTCCATTTGGTAATAAATAAGTTCTCCATTTTCTTTAGCTGCTCCAGCCTCAATAGAAATGTCTTTTGGTCTAAGAGCTTTAAATTTTTCAATCATTTTTGGATTTGGCTCAATGTTTACCCCCCTACATCCTTTCAAATAAAAAGCGTATGTATTATTAATATAACTTGGATGATTTGCACCAATGTCAAGATAAGAAAATGTATCTAATCCACGAACTTTAAAAATATAATCAACAATTAAATCTTCACCAGATTGTGAAAACGATATTTTTTGGGGATTTAAGTATTCCTCTCTTTCATTTTGAGGATTGTTATTTTTTAACCCTAAAATAGATTTAACTCTATTCTTAATTCTTTGTAACATATTCTTTAATTAGATTACAAAGATAATCTAAATTACTGAAATCTAAGTAAAGCTAATACAGTGTTAAGATAAGATATGCGAAAATGAGGTTTTAAATAACGATGAATATAAATTGTCATTAAAATTTTATTTTTAAATGATAATTTTTTGGAATACTTGTGAAAAACAATTGATAATTCTCTTAAATTTAAGTCTTTATCTTTAATACAACGATTTGTAATGTTATTTTCATCCATAAACGTACAATATAGTTTATCTGAAGTGTAAATAGATCTATACCCTTTAAAATAAAGGTTTAAATAAAAGTCTACATCAACCAACCAAATTAAATTCTCATCAAACAATATATTTGCACTTCGTGGAAATAAAACTGCAGATGGACCTCCAATCATATTCCCAACTAATAACTTTAAAGGATTTTTATTATAACCTATATTATACTTTAAATCTGGAATATGTTCAATTCTTTTCCCTTGTTGAATAGAATCAGCTGCAGAAAAAACAAATCTTTTGTCGCTCCCATCAATAAGTCTAACCATCTGATATAAAGCAAATTCATTTTGAAGCCAATCATCATGATGTAAAATTTTTATATATTTACCTTTAGACTTTTTAATTACATTGTTCCAATTTTTAGGTGAACCTAAAGATGGGTTATTGTGAAAATAGGTGATTGTACTGCCATTAGAAATATATTCATCTATTAAATACTTTACATCAGGAATTGTACTATCATCGGAAACAATTATCTCATAAGTTATATCTTTTTGAATTAGTACAGAATCAATAACTGTTTTTAGATTCTTTATGTTATTGTAAGTTGGTATACATACACTGACATCTATACTATTTAATTCAGACATAATTAAAACTGATTAAAATTTAAGCCAAATGTTTTTCTATATGGCATAATTTGCAAGAATATTTGTTCTAAACATTTACCCATATACTCATTTTGTGAAAGTTGAATATTTGGCTTTTCTAAATTTTTAATTTCTAGCATTTTAGAAAAAATATCGTCTGGATTCAAAGGATTAAAATAAAGAGCATTTTCATTTGCTAAAGACCTATGCCCCTCAAAATCACTACAAATAACTTTACAATTTAAGTGTAAAGCCTCAATTATAGGCATATTTGTAGGACCAAGTAAACTTGGGAACACTAATGAAATAGCATTTTTATATAGAATATTTAACTCCAAATCAGAGACAAATCCAAGAAAATTTATGCTTGAATTTAAATTTAAATCATTACAAATCTCTTTAATGTATTCTAAATTGCCTTTATCTGAACCTGTAAATACTAAGTGAGTATTTGGATGAATATTTAAATACTTTTGGAATGCTAAGATCAAATTATAGTGATTTTTGTGACTCCAAAATTGTGCTGGATAAACGAAAAAATTATTATGAATTAACTTAAATTTTTCTAAAAACATTTGTTCCTCTTGCAAAGTAGGATTTAATTCAACAACATTTCCTGGAGGCAAGGGAAGAATAAAAATTTTCTTATCAAAAATCTGTGCATACTTTATAAGTTCCTTTTTACTTTCCTCACTTTCAACAATTACTGCTGTTGCTTTATGTAATGCATTAATTCTATGTTCATTTCTGAGTTCAAAAACATTGTTCATCGTCATTTCTGGAAAAACATAGGTACTTCGATGTCCTAAATCCCAAGAAGTCATTACATATGGATAATTTACCACAAAAGTTTCAGCTTGAGTATAGTATAATAAATCAATTTTATTTTCTAACAACCTACTAACTAAAGCTTTATTAGATTCAATTTGATAGTTTATTTTTTTAATTCGAATTTTAGATAAAAAACTTGGTTTAGGTATTAAATCTCCATAATAAATTACCCTTTTATTATATTCATATTTTGAATTAGCGTATTTTGTAATAAATAAAAACTCTAAATCTTGTGTAAAATCATATTTATCGATTGATTGAACCAATTTACTTAAATACGAATATCCACCACCAATCTCTCTATTTGCACTCTCGTCGATAAATAAAGCTATTCTCATGAATTATAATTTAAACCCCATCACTTTTTCTATCACAAAATCTATTTCTGTGTCCTTCAATCCAAGGCCACTTGGAAGATAAAACCCTGATCTAGCCATTTTTTCAGCATTCGAATACCTTTCTCCTATAAACAATCCCATTTTATTAAAAACCGGTTGCTCATGCATACACCAAAAAAAGGGTCTAGTTCCAATTTTATTTTCTGACAAATAAGAAACCATTTTTTCAAGATGGATATCTGAATCAGCTAATAAACCAAAAACCCAAAATATATTCGAAGCATAATCTGTTTTATCTAAAGGTAGCTGAAAATTACGAATTGTTTTAAGTCCTTCCATATACCTCCCTCCAATCTCTCGTTTTCTTTTAATATGATATTCAATATTTTCAAGCTGAGCGATACCCAAAGCTGCTTGTAAATTTGTCATTCTATAATTCCAACCAATTTCATGGTGAATAAATCTTCTCCCATTTGGTTCGAATGCTAAATTTCTTAATTTCTGACATTTTAAAGCTAAATCACTGTTTCTAGTTAGAATCATTCCACCTTCACCAGTCGTTATGTGTTTATTCGGATAAAAACTAAATATGCTAATATCACCAAAACTACCACATTTTTGGTCATGGTATGTCTGTCCATGCATTTCAGCAGCGTCTTCTATAAGAAATAAATTATATTTTTTACAAAGTTCTAATACTGGATTCATATCTACAGGAAGACCGTAAATATGAACAACCAAAATAGCTTTTGTTTTTAAATTAATTTTTGATTCAATTTGATTTACATCCATATTCCATGTAGATAAATCTGAATCAACCAAAACGGGAATACCTCCAGCAGTTACGATAGATTGAACAGGGGAAATGATAGTAAAAGCGGGCACAATTACCTCATCCCCTTCAGAAATCCCTAATGCTTTTATAGCAATATCTAAAGCCGCAGATCCATTACTAACTGCTATGCCGTATTCAGTTCCTATATAGTTTGAAAAATTATCTTCGAATTGCTTTATAAAAGGACCTTCACTAGAAATCCAACCTGTTTCAATACATTCTAAAAGATATTTTTTTTCATTCCCTGATAAAAGAGGAGTATTTACTGGAATCATATAAAATTTATTTTTGAATTCTTTTGAGAAAAAAACCACGCCAATTTACATCAATATATTTATTATTATGATATATTTTGGTGGATTCATCACAAAAACTATCAAATTCGAAAATCAATTCATATCCTTCGAAACATTTAATTAATTTATCATATTCAAAAAATCTATTAATATACTGAGCGTTATAAATATAGGAAGGTACGGTTTGTAATGTTAAAACTTCAAATGGCTCAGAATTAAACGATGTTCTATCTACATAAATAAAGGCAGGTTTTTTTTCAATGGCACTATGAATAATTTCCTTATAATTTTTTAAATATTGTAAAACACCTGAAAAAATTATTAAACTCGAACTATTATCTATCTCAATTTCATCAAGATTAAAATAAAATTTCAAATTTTTATCCTCTAAATATTCTTTCCCTTTTTCTACATAATGTTTTTGTTCAACTACACACCATTCATAATTTCTATCTAGCTTTTCTAATAATATTTTGTTTTGAAAATATAAAGTACCTAAACTTCCTCCAAAATCGATAATTTTAATTTTTGTATCTTTTTCTTTAATTGACATTAAAGAAGAAATCAAAGGAAAATTATACTCTATTTTTTCGAATAAAACAGAGTCTCTCTCATATGGATACTCTCCATTTTTCACCTTAATTATAGAATCAAAAGTTGTATTCAAAATTTCATCTTTAGAATATCCTGAATCAAATAAACTATCGGTATCAGTACCTTCAGATAACACTTTAAATTCTTCAAATTTTTCCTGTAATTGGTGAGAAACCACCTGTTTTTTTTTAAGTATATTAAAAATCATATTATTTCTTTTTTAAAGCAAACATAACCCCCCATGTTTCATTAGAAGGGGATTTTTTAGATAAAAATTCTTCTGAATTTACAATTTCAAAACCACAAAATTCAGCAATTAATTTAATTTCATTTGTAGTGAAATGTCTCATAGAATGAGTTTCATCAAATTTAATGTATTCCTTTGATTTTAAATCTTCAACAAAAATTGAATAGTTTACATTTACGATACTACTTTCGTAATTTATTTCGCTTTTTGCTATTCGAGTAATATTTATATCACCATCAAAGATAGTCTTTACTCTAGTTTCTGGTTTCAATGAATAAACAGCCGGTGTATACCAAACATCAAAAATAAAGATTCCTCCTGATTTAATTTGATTATGAACAGCATTAAAGCAATTTATAAGTTGTTCATTTGTATTCAAATAACTGACCACATGAAAAAGTGATATGGCACAATCAAACTGTTGTTTTGGATAATTAACATTCGATATATCTCCCAGTAATACGTTGTAATTTTTAATTTTACGGTCCAAAGCAATTTGTACCATTTTTGGACTTAATTCAACTCCATTTATCAGATCAAAATAATTTGAAAGATATTTTGCGTGGTTTCCACTACCACTACCTAGCTCCAACACTGATTTAATATCAAAATCTGCATACTCTCTCAATTTATCAACAACATAATCTGTTTCAAGAAGATAATCTTTATCAGAATAAAGTAAATCGTAATATTTGCTGTATAAATTAAAATTCATTTTAAAATACTATATTTTTTTTATCAACAGGCGTAAATCTAATTTTATCAATTTCTCCAAAATAAGGTCCTTGTTTAACTTCAATTATTTCAGATTCTTCCAACATTTCAAACCCATGTCCTCCGTTTGACAATAAAATAACATCCCCAGCTTTCAAAATTGAACTTTTAATATATTCCTGTTCATCACTATAAAAATCAACTCTAACCATCCCAGATTTAATTAATAGAACTTCTTGAGTTAAATGCACCTCTCGTTTTACTAAATTGTGTCTATGAGGTTTGATTACATAACTTTTAGGTCTTTTCATATAACCTAGTTGTTGTGAATCTTTTTCATCAGAAAAAAAACAAATTCCTTCTCTCTCAAAATTTGCTCTAATAATTATTGCTAAATTAATAGTTAAATGATTAATGTAATCAATCATAGTTTTATTTTAATAAGATTAATAATAGAGTAAAATAAATTTTTAAAATAATAAAAAGTAAATGAAGAAGGTTTGTTTAATAATCCAAATTCAAATGATTTATAAAATTGATCATCCTCCACAAACAATGTGCTTTTATTTAAATTAATAAATTTAGTAGTAATCTGATAAATTTCTTCATTACCACAATGAGTACCTGAACCATCGAAACCGATATTTTTAACAATTGGGTATTTAGGTTGTAAACAAAATTTATTTGCTAAAAATAAAGACGCATGCCACCTAATTGCCCAAGAATCATTTTTTCCATGAATTTGATCTGTCAACATTTCATAAAAAGGATGCGTTCCATTCCTATTAAACGAAAAAACTAAATCTTTATTCTCAATTTCTTGTTTTAACTTATACCCATCTTTTTCAAATAAGTCCCAACTTCTTTTCCAAGTTGCCCACCCCCAACAATCAGCTCCTTTTAATAAAAAAGTTGTTGTTTTTATCACATTCTTTTTAAAAGTATAATTCCATCCATGAATACAACCAATTTCTTGAACATCTTGATAAGTATACAAAGCTTCATTCATATATTTTAAAAAACCTTTTTCAGGAACAATGTCATCTTCAAGCACAATTACTTTATCGTGTATACGAAGAACTTCACTCACCCCATTTATTACAGAGTTAGCCAAACCTTGATTAATTTCATTGTAAAAAACTATTTTTTCCTTAAAGAAATTAACATCAGAGATAATTTTTTTTACTTGTTCTATATTATTTAAATCATTTTCAGTATGGAATTGCTTTGGTCCATCACAAAAAACATATAATACAGTATCCTTAACTTCCTTAATTAATTTTAATTTATCTAACACAATATTAGTGTGAGTAGGTCTGTTGTAAACAAATAATATTAATGGAGCAAGCATAATTTACTACGTTAAACAATAAAATGAAGTGTTAAATGTCCTGTGTTTTAGTAGATAACCCTTTTTAGATAAATAAACAAAAACTTGATTTTCATACAACTTCAAAAAATCAAAATTTAATTCTTCAATTAATATTATTTTTGGTTTATATTTTTCCCAATTGTTACTTTTGAGCACATTTAAATCTAAACCTTCTACATCTATATTTATAAAATCAATTTCATTGTTTTCTAAATGTGAGTCTAAGATAGATTCTAAAGTAACCATTTGTATATCTTGTGTATTTATTATTTTATACATTCCATTATGGATACCATCTTTTGATTTTGCTTCATTTATACTAAAAGTATTTAACGCAGGTTCGTTAAACATATAATAAGTTAGTTTATCGCTAGTGTCTGAAACAGCAAAATTTAAATTTATATCTTTTGGTCTATATTTATCAAAAAGCTCCTTAAATTCTGGTAAAGGATCAATATTTATTCCATTCCACCCTTTTTTATAAAAAATATAAGTATTTGAAAAACGAAAAGGATGATGAGCACCAATATCTACATAAAACCCACTTTTTTTTCCTTCAAATATTTTAGATAAAATTATATCTTCTCCTTCTTGAGAATAACTTTCAGGGCAAAAATCTTGTGCTTTCATACCCTTGTTTAAAATATTTTTTTTAATCTTTTTAAAAATCATATAATAGACCAATTACCATTAATTAAAATTGAAGAATTGAGTTCAGGAATTTTTCCTGTATTATAAAAATCTCCTTTTTCTATTGAAAACTCCAGCAAATTTATTTTTGGCCAGTCAGATTCAACTTCACCAACTAACACTCTGCCCCGAACTTTAATCAATTTAGTATTTAAAGGAAATTGATTTAACATCAATGAAATAGTATTTTTTCCTTTGTGTAAAGTAAAATAGTTATTTTGCATCGCACTATATAAATAAGTAATTAACTCATCATAAACATCATGAAATGATAAACCAACATTAACCCTTTCAACATCTTCTAATGCAAATAATTCAATAATAATATACAAATCCTCACCTGTCATTGCAATATCAATTTTTTGATTTATACTATTTTTTAAATACAAATCTTCAATAACTACTAATTGTGTTCCGGATCTATCTTTTATTTGTTTTATAGAAACATTTTTATTCTTGTTAATTTTAACTAAATATCTGTTTATTGATTCATCAATACTACCATAGTACCCCAATTTACCTTTATCTAAGAGTAATCCTACATTACAGAGTTGCTTAATTGCTGCCATGTTATGACTAACAAACAATACTGTCCTGCCTTCGCTTTTACTTAGATCATTCATTTTCCCCAAACATTTATTCTGAAATTCAAAATCACCAACTGCTAAAACCTCATCTACGATTAAAATTTCAGATTCTAAATGTGCTGCTACAGCAAAAGCAAGCCTAACATACATTCCTGAAGAATAGCGTTTTACAGGAGTGTCAATATATCTCTCAACTCCGGAAAAAGCAATGATTTCATCAATTTTACGAGTTATTTCATGTTTTCGCATTCCAAGAATTGCACCATTTAAATAAATATTTTCTTTACCAGTTAACTCAGGATGAAAACCAGTTCCAACTTCTAACAAAGAAGCCAATCTTCCTCTGGCTTTTACCGAACCTTTAGTTGGAGATGTAATTTTAGAAAGTATCTTTAACAAAGTCGACTTTCCTGCTCCGTTTCTACCAATGATTCCAAGAACATCACCCTGATGAACCTCAAAATTAATGTCTCTTAAAGACCAAACGAATTTAGACTCTGAAACAGATGTCCGATCATTTTCTTCACCTAAAGATATAAATGGGTCTTCTTTTCCACGTATTTTAGCCCACCATCGTGATGTATCTTCTTTGAAAGTAGAAGCTCCCACCAGCCCTAAACGGTATTGTTTGGATAAATTTTCAACTTTGATAACTGTATTTCCCATCTTAAATTGTGTCCATAAATGTTTTTTCAGTACGATTAAATACAAAAATACCTAAAATCAAAACAATCAACCCAAAAACAAAACTATACATTAACCCACCAAAAGAATAGCTTCCGTGCCCAGTACAGGAGAATCGAAAAAATTCAATCAAAGGAGAAATAGGATTCAATGCCAAATAGGGCTTATAAAAATCAGGGATAGAACTGGATGGATACATAATGGGGGAAGCATACATAAAAATGGACATTCCGATACCCACCAACATATTTAGATCTTTGTATTTATAAGTAAACGAGGAGATAATGATACCTAACCCCATAGCAATCATTGCAAGAATTAAAATAAGAAAGGGAAGTAATAACAACTGCGTAAATTGCACATCAACATCATTAGTAGTAAATGAATAATAAGTTAGAAAACAAAAATAAGTAACGAACTGCAACGCTAACTTCAACAAGTTGGATATCATCATTGATATGGGAGTCACTAAACGCGGGAAATATACTTTACCAAAAATACCCGCATTTGCAGAGAAAGTAGAAGTAGCACCATTAAAACAAGATTGAAAATAATTCCACAAAGTGGTACCACTTAAGTAAAACAAAGGTCCTGGTAGGCCATCCGTAGATAACTGCGCAATCTCCGAAAATAGAAAAGTATATGTAAACACAGTGAAAAGTGGACCAAATAAAAACCAAATAGGCCCAAGTATTGTTTGTTTATAAATAGAAACAATATCTCGCATAACAAAGAGCCAAATCAAATCTCTGTAATCCCAAATTTCTTTTAGATTAATATGATAGAACTTTACATTTGGAGTAATAATTTCGGTCCAACTTTCTTTCATGTTTCAAAATATTATTAACAAATTTAATCATAAAAACCAAGCTTAAAACACGCCAAATAAGATTTTAGTCAATATTGATTAATTAAAATTGAAAGTATATAAAACTATCTTCAGATTTATGAGAAAAATAAATTACGAAAAAGATCAAAAGATAATAAGTAATATAGCGCAAAACCCTGTTTTTTTTCACAAATAAATTTGCTAAAACATTACTATTTTCTCCTCTACAAAACCATTCTGTTAGTAAAAACAAAAATAGTAACACAAATAAAAAAATTGGACGAACATCTAGTTTTTGAAAAAAAGTTCTTGAAAAAATCTCATTTAATATCTGAATTGCTTGATTTAAATTTTCGGACCTAAAAAAAACCCATGTTAACACAATTAAACAAAAAGTAAATAGTATATTAATAACCTCAGAAATACTTGGGAAAAATTTCCCCTCCGCAACTATTTCAGCATTTTTTTTATTTGATTTAGTCAATATAGCTGGTAATACAAAAAGTCCATTAAGACCTCCCCAGACAATGAAATTCCAACTTGCACCATGCCATAGTCCACTTATAAGAAAAACAAAAAATGTATTGATAATTAAACGAAAACGCCCAACCCTACTTCCTCCCAATGGGATATAAACATAATCACGAAACCAAGAAGAAAGAGAAATATGCCATCTTCGCCAGAATTCAGAAACATTTCTTGAAAAATATGGAAATGAAAAGTTTTTTAATAATTCTACCCCAAATAATCTAGCAGAACCTAAGGCTATATCTGAATAACCTGAAAAATCTCCATAAATTTGAAAAGCAAAAAATATTGCACCTAAGAACAAGGTACTTCCTCCAAATTCATTTGAATTATTAAATATATAATTTGAATAAATTGCACATTGATCTGCAATTACAATTTTTTTAAACAAACCCCAAAGAATTTGTCGTAAAGCATCAATAGAATTAGGATAACTAAAGAATCTATTTTTTTTTAACTGGGGTAATAAATGAGTAGCTCTTTCAATTGGACCAGCTACCAAAAGAGGAAAAAAACTAACAAACAATGAGTAATCCACAAAATTTCTCTCAGCTTTAATCCGCTCATTATAGACATCTATCACATAAGAAAGTCCATGAAAAGTATAAAAAGAAATACCAACAGGTAATATAAAATGTAAAGTTCTTAAATTAATATTAATTCCAAAGAAACTCAAAGAATCAATAAGATTAGTGACAAAAAAATCATAGTATTTAAACACACCCAAAAAGCCTAAGTTTATTCCAATACTAATCCATAACCAACATTTTTTAGCATATTGGGTTTTACTATTATTAATCTTAATACCACTAAAGTAATCTAACGCAGTAGAAAAAATAAGAAGAAATAAAAATTTCCAGTCCCAAAATGAATAAAACAAATAACTGACAAAAAGTAATAAAGTATTTTGAAGTAGTCGTTTCTCTGGTTTTATCAACCAATACAAAAGATAAATCACAATCAGAAAAACAGCATAGCTTAAAGAATTAAAAAGCATATAATTTATTTATTGATATTTTTTCTTATTTAAATTCTAACGCTAATATTTCATTAATGACTTGATTTGTATTTAACTCAAAATAAAAGGGCAATCTCAAAAGTGTATCTGAAAAAAACTCACAATTAAGCAATTCAACTATAGTTTTATCTGGGTTCATTGATAAATAAAAATCACTTTTATGTAAATTCTGATAATGAAAAACAGCATTAATATTTTTTTTTCTTAACTCTTCAATCATGAAATTTCTTTGTTCTAAATTATTAAATATTAAATAGAACATGTGAGCATTATTAGTTGAAAATGCAGGGATAAACGGAAGTTTCACATTATTTAAATTTGCCCATTTATCTAATTTCCCATAATAGTTAGACCAAATATTTAATCTTTGTTTTTGAATCTTTTCTATATTTTCTAATTGAGCAAATAAAAATGCGGCTATTACGTCAGATGGCAAAAAAGAACTACCTATATCAACCCATCCGTATTTATCTATTTCTCCTCTAAAAAATTTAGAACGATTTGTACCCTTTTCCCAGATTATTTCAGCCCTTTCTATATAATTAGGGTCATTAATTACAAGCATTCCTCCTTCCCCTGAAATAATATTTTTAGTCTCATGAAAAGAAAAAGAAGCAAAATGTCCAAAGCTACCTAACGGCTTCTTAACACCTTTTTTATCAATGTAGTAACTATCAATTGCCTGAGCAGCATCTTCGACAACAAATAAATTATATTTCTCTGCAATGGACATAATTTTGTCCATATCACATGCTACGCCAGCATAATGAACTGGAATAATTACTTTAGTTTTGGGAGTAATTAATTCCTCAATCTTATCTTCATCCATCCCTGGATGATCATGTCTACTATCGACAAATACAATCTTAGCTCCTCTTAAGACAAAAGCATTTACAGTACTAACAAATGTAAAAGATGGGGCTATTACTTCATCTCCATCTTTGATGTCTAGTAAAATAGCAGCCATTTCAAGTGCGTCAGTACATGAAGTTGTTAGCAAACATTTAGAAAAACTATACTTATTTTCAAAAAACTCTTGGCATTTCTGTGTGAAATATCCATTACCTGAAATTTTTCCAAATTTAACTGCTTGTTCTATATATTTAGTCTCATCTCCAGTAAAATATGGTTTATTGAATGGTATTTTATCCATTTTAAAAATTAATTTTATCTTCAACAATATATAAGGGTCTGTTTTTAACTTCTTCGAAAATTTTACCTATGTATAAACCAATTATACCTAAAAAAGAAATAATCAATCCAGAAAAAAAACATATTGATACAATTATACTTGAATATCCTATAACTGAAATTGAACCAGAAAAATATTTAATCAAATGATAAATTATAAAACTAAAAGATACAATTGATATTAATAAACCAAATTTGACAATTAATCTAATTGGTTTTTCAGAATTTGAAAGTATTATATCAAAAGCTAAATTTAAAAGCTTTTTAAGGTTATATGAGGAACTTCCTTCATGTCTTGAAAAATGTTCAACTTCAATAGTAGACTTTTTAAATCCTATTTTTTGAATCATTGTAGGAAAAAATCTATTTTTCTCACCCAATGTATTAAGAACTGAAATAACTTTTTTATTGTAAATCCCAAAATTTGCAATTTTATTATCGATTTTCTGACCAGTTAAATAAGATAAAACAAAATAAAAAAATTTTGATGAATTTCGTTTAAAGAAACCATCTTTTCTATTCTGTCTTCTAGCCAAAACAATATCAAAACCTTTTTCTGCTTGTTTTAAAAGATTGGGGATTTCAGAAGGGCTATCTTGTAAATCACAATCCATAACTACAATCCAATTCCCTCTAGCAGCAGCTAGACCAGCAGAAATAGCATAATGCTGTCCAAAATTTTTACTTAACTTAATACCTTTTATATTTTGATTTTTTTTGCATTCTTTAAGAATGTTTTCCCAAGAGTTTTGAGGGCAAGAGTCATCTACTAAAATAATTTCATAATCAATCCTCATTGTGTTTAGAACGGAAACCAACTCTACAACAAGCTGAACTATAATGTTTTTAGCATTATAAACAGGAGAAACAATCGAAACATAAGGATGACTTTCCATAAATTTATGTAGAAAAAATAACTAAATTAATTAATAATTTTCCAAATACCTCTTTTGTTTTCCACTAATTCTGGTTTTAAATACTTTGATAAATGAAAATCAACTGAATCTATGTTTTCTATAAAAATATATTTTACAGAATATTTTTTAAGATAGGTAAAAATATTTTTTCTTTTAATAGAATTATTTAATGGATAATCTGGATTTTTATTTAAATAATCGGTTAAATTTGCTGAGAAAAAAGGTTGAATTTCCAACCCCATTTTTGCATCAGAATTTAAAATTAATGGTGATCGGCAAATATTTGCGCTATACATCCAAGTAGAATATGGTTCAAGTGAATAATACAACCATTGATTATTTCGAATTTTAGTTTTTGAAAAATCAAATATTTTTTTATCAAAACTACTTAATTGAATATTTCCAGTTGAGAAATAACTATTGTTTTTAAGATTAAGAAATGAAAATAAAAAGAGTAATAAAAAGAATGAACGAGAAATAATTTTATTGTTAAGCAGAAATAATTCTATTAAAAAATATATCATGACTATAGGTAGTATAATTGAATATGACTGAATTGAGTTGTGAAATTTTTCAAACAGAACACTAAAAAACAACCCTGAAAAAATCACCAAGAACAAAAACAAAATAGAATAAGCTTTTCTATAAAGAAATAATATTCCAATTACAGCCAGAGGAAATAAATAAAATGGATACAAGAGAAAATCAATAAATTTTTGAAAGTAAGATTCATAATTAGTTGTTAAGTATGAAACACTAGGAATATAATGCTCAATAGTTGAGTTGTTTACACTAGAACTATTCATGTTTACAAAAAATACAAATCCAAAAAGACATAGAATTATCAGATTAAAGAATACTAAATACTTTATGAACGCAAATTTATTTTTAGATAAAATTAGATGAATAAATAACAACAGATTAATAGATATAAAAATAGAAGGAAACAATGTGACTGATTGTAAAATACAAATCAATGCATAAAAAATACCTTCTACATACCTTTTATTCAAAATATTATGAAACAACAATAAAATAGAAGGATATAATGTTAATGATTTAAAAGAAGTAATATGAGGAAAACTATGGTGCCAAAACGCCCCCTCTCCTTGCTCTAATGTTAATATCGGAAAACAGACAATCGTTGAACCAAAAACAATAAATAGACTTATAAAAAAAGCTTTAGTCGAATAAAAATGAATTAATAAAAAGTCGTAAACAATCCAGAAAAAAATTGTTAACAAGAAAGGATATATGATATGATTCAATGATAAAACTGGATTTATTTTAAAAAGGTGACTGACAAATCCATTTAACCATAAATCAGTATAATGATATAACATTATTTTCTTTTGTATAGGAAAATCTTGATACAATGAGTTAATATTCTCAACACCTGTTTTAATCAAAGATTGACTCAACTTAGCATAAAAAAAATGATCATGGAGGAAGTAAGTGAAAAAATTAAAATAAATAAAGGAGAATATGAAAACTAATGTAATGTGGATAAAATTAGAGTTTTCATATTGATTCAAAATAAAATTTGATTGATTTTTTCTATTTTGCTTCAAGTATATCATGTAAAAACAAATAAGTAATAATGTCAAAATGTTGACGGTAATTAATTTTGCAAAAAACAAAGAAATAAAAGAAACAAGTATAATATAAGTTAAAAAAAAACTTTCCGAAGTAAATAATTTACTTTTTCGAAACATTAAATTTTTTAAAAAGAATAAAACTAAAAAAAGCAATAATAAAATTGATAAATTTAAAACTGAATTATTTAATAGCATTATTTATTTATGTAATAAGTTTATTTTTTGAGTTATAAAATTCAAAGTTCTAAATATAAATTAGCTGAAAATATTAATAAAAATAGCCTTAATTAAGATTTGTTAATATATGTCACGCAAATTACACATTTTTATTAATTATAATAGATATTAATCAGAAGTTGTCATTCAAAAAAAGATTAAACGTTTACAAACTAATAAATTTGTCAAATGAAGTAATTCCTATAAATGTATCTTTTTTCAACTATTTAACTACCATGAATTTGAGGTTTTTTTTCCAAATATGGTAGTAGAATTTTACCTCATCCACTTTATATCCACAACTTTCATATAATCTACAGGCCGGTTTATTATCTCCTTGTGTAACCACTTGTATTGATGTATACCCTAAATCTGCAAACCTTCTTTCAGCAGTTGACATTAATTTTTTACCTATTCCTTTTCCTCGTGAGCTGTGGTCTACTGCAATCATTCCAATATCTGCTCTATTGTTTTTTTCTCCTAATGTAATAAAACCACATAATTTATCATTTTCTTTAAAACCTAATACATCTTTAGCAATTTTACGATTTAATGAATTAAAAATCCACAAGCCATACATTTCTTCAAATTTCTCTTTTCCAATTCTTTTATCAATATTGAATCTTGAATATATACCACTTTGGATCCCTAAGTCAATCAATTTTTCTTTGCAGTATGTATTATGGTCAACCGAGATTATTGATTTATCTATTTCTAAATCAGAATTTATATCTTTAGTATAAGTTATTTTTTTATCCACACATACAATATCAAAATTAGCTTTTTTTAAAATATCATAAGATAATTCCTTAGAAGTTGAATAATATGACAGTTCAATGTTATTCTCTTTGATTAAACATTCAACATTCTTCACATCAAACTCACTAATTAATTGACCTTCTATCTTGCTTACATTATAGTTAAAGAATTCTGAATCCCATTCTAAAAATCTTAATGTTTGTTTCATTTTTGTTTTTTATTATGCTTGAGTTCAAGTAACAAATGTAACTTTTAGCTATAGTGGGGCTAAAAACTTCAAACCAGAAGAGAAATTCAAAAATTTCCCTCTCTGTTTCTAGGAAAGGAGTTATTTTACCCCGTTAAATCGCCAAAAATAAAGTTGTAATTTCCCTCCTTTCTTATCAACAAAGATACAAAATAGAGGTATTATTGAAAACAAATAAATCAAAAACTGAAATAGCTTAAACACTTTCGATAGATAATAGTATAATTTATAGTAAAATTAAACACAATTGTGATATTCGGAGCAGGGAGTATAATGTTTTAGCCCAGAAAAAACATGAAACTAGACTAATTCCAAAACCTAAAAAAGGAAGAGCTATACCCAAAATAAAAGGAAGAGTATTTTTTTTAATACGAGAAGATTACAGTCCAAAAGAGATTGTTGGACTTTTGAAAAAAAATAACGAGGAAACAGTATCACATGAAATAATTCACAATTTAATTTGGGGCGATAAAAAACGGAAAGGGGAGCTATACAAACACTTAAGACGTAAAAGTAGACGATATCGAAAATAGGGTAACAGTAATCACTCTAGAGGAAAAATTGTAGGAAGAATTGGTATTCCCCTCTAAAGAAGCCAAAAAAAGAGAAGTGTTTGGTCATTTTGAAGTAGATACAATTATAGGGAAGGACCACAAAGGAGCAATAAAAACGATGATTACACACTTAATGGGATAGTGTCATACAAGACAAACTAAATGACAGACCTAGAAATAGATATCACTACGAAATGCCTATATTTGTAATAGAAAAAATTATTGTTTAACCCAAAAGTTGCATTTGTAGCTTGGGTTAAGTCTATATATATTTTGAGGGTGGAATTATTGTATTAGTATAAACTGTTTTTTTACAACTCTTGATAAAGTTCTAATCTATAGAAAGTACTGAAAAATAAAATTATTCGAATATTATATAATATAGGACGATTAATTTAAAATTAATATTTTTGCATCATATGGACTTGTTACTAACAATCACTATATTCTAAACAAATTACAATTAAACCGTAAATATATTCTTGCGTGCTGTTTAACTCATTTGAATTTTTACTTTTTCTACCAATAGTATTTATTCTTTATTGGTTTATTATTAATAAAAAACTATACTGGCAAAATTTATTGTTGTTAACTGCAAGTTATTTCTTTTACGGTTGGTGGAGTTGGAAGTTTATGGGCTTACTAATGCTAAGTACATTCCTAGATTATGCATATGGATTTTGGGTTGCCTCACCAAATGGAAAGAAAGCCAAGTTATTTCTTTGGTTAAGCATTATCAACAACCTTGGCATTCTTGGAGTATTCAAATATTACAATTTCTTTGCTATTCAACTTCAAAATTTGATCGAACTATTAGGCTTAAAAACTAACCCTTTATTATTACAAGTAGCTCTGCCAATAGGTATTTCATTCTATACTTTTCACGGGATGTCATATGTATTCGACATATACAGAGGGCATAAAAAACCTGTACGAAATATTGTTGAGTATGCTGTTTTCGTAAGTTTCTTTCCATTACTAGTTGCAGGTCCAATTGAACGTTCTAGTCATTTATTACCCCAGATTCAAAAGCCACGTTTTTTTAATTACACCCAAGCTGTTGAAGGATGTCGTTTAATTCTTTGGGGAATGTTTAAAAAGGTGGTAATTGCTGATTCATTGGCTGGTATTGTTGATAACATATTCTCCAATTACCAAGACCAAAATGGTATAACACTCATTATAGGAGCAGTGGCCTTCAGCTTCCAAATTTACGGAGATTTCTCTGGTTACTCTGATATTGCTTTAGGTACTGCCAAATTATTTGGCTTTGAATTATTAAGCAACTTTAAATTCCCTTACTTCTCAAGAGATGTTGCTGAATTCTGGAGACGTTGGCACATTTCTCTTTCATCATGGTTCCGTGATTACTTGTATATTCCTTTGGGTGGCTCAAAAAATGGTAAATACAACGCCGTCCGTAATACGTTTATTATATTCTTGATAAGCGGATTCTGGCATGGAGCGAGTTGGAACTTCATTGCTTGGGGATTCATACATGCCTGCGGATTCTTACCATTGTTGTTACGCAACCGCAACCGCAAACACGTCACTGATGTTGTTGCTCAAGATCGCAAATTACCTAATATAAAGGAACTATGGCAAATGTTCACAACCTTTACTTTTGTTTCTTTCGCTTGGATATTCTTTCGAGCTGATGGAATTCATTTCGCATTAGGCTACATTAAACAAATAGGACTAAGCATAATTGAGAGCCCAAGAAATTCTTTATTGCTTGCAAGTGGCGAAATGGCGTTTATATATATCTTTCCTTTGATTGTTGGAGATTGGTATTTGAGAAGAGATGAGAGACGATACCAATTCAACCGTTTGGCGGGTATTTGCTTGTCATTTTTATCAATCTTATGGTTAATAAAATCATTTGGCAATAATACAAGTTTTATTTATTTTCAGTTCTAAAATGAAATTATTCTTCAAAAAGTTATTGGTAAATTTCCTAATAGTATCAATTTTAATATCTCTAACTCTTGCTTATTCATTCAATAGATATATTGAAATAAGAGTGCCTATCATTAAGTTTAATCTTTTTCATAACAGAACAAAACCGTCAGATACAATTTCTTTAGTACTTGGAAATTCACACACTTTATATGGAATAGATTCGAAATTACTCGATGGAAATACTTTTAATTTTGCATCCATCAACCAAAGCCCGATGGAAGATTATACAATTTTAAAACATTGTAAAAATCCTATTAGACGTGTTATAATTCCTATTAGTTATTTCACAAACTGGCATTACCTATACAAAACACCCATTATTGGAGAAAAACTAAGAATAATAGACTATAAAACCATCTATTCAATTGAGTATCCTTCCTTTTTAAATTCAAAAGATATTGTGATTTTCACATCAGAATTAATCAAAAACATAACTAAAACAAACAAAATAGGCTTCGATATTCAAGGTAATGTAATTGGCAAATGTTATTCTAACGAAAATGAAATTAAAAATTCGAAAACTACATTTTACAAACATAACATAGGTAGAAATTTCACTAAATTAAATTCTTATTTAGATTCAATCAACTTATTTTGCGCAAAAAACAAAATTGATTTATTTATTATCGCTATGCCATATTCACATGAATACAGAAACTATACAAGTAAAGCTGGATTTAACAAATATCTGATTGATTTAAATAAAAAATACACTGACCAACGCTGTATTGTTTTAGACTTTAGAGCTTTCTTCAATGAATCAGATGAAAAAATAATGTTTAGTGATGCTGACCATTTATCATTTTGTGGTAGAAGAAATTTCTCAGAATTCTTAAATCTCAAAATTAATTTAACGTTTAAATATTAAATCAAAAATATGATGAAAATTTTTGTTGTATAGTTGTATTGACATAAATTGTATTTGACAAAAACATAATCTTATTTTAAATTAATGTATGAATACTTGTAACTTAACCAAATTATTGACATAATTACACTTACTCCTAATTTACCTAATTACCATAGTATATAAAAAAATTATATTACTATATTTGTGTGTGTTTAAAATTTAAGCTTAACCTAAAAGATGATAAACAATTAAAATTTGCATGTATTCATTAATAACTTCCTATTTATAATCTTTTGTAATTTAAATATCAAAATTTGTGCAATTTAATTCATTAAGTTTTTTATTCTTTTTATTTTCAGTATTTGTAATTTACTGGTCAATAAACAAAAAAAATATACGTGCTAAAAACATCATATTACTAATTTCAAGTTATGTCTTTTATTCTTTTTGGGATTACAAATTTCTTTTATTATTAATTTTTTCAACCTTATTAGATTTTTTTACTGGTTCTAAAATATATTTTAGTAAGCACAAAAAAATCTGGCTTTACACAAGCTTAGTAGTAAATTTAGGTGTATTATGTGTTTTTAAATACTATAATTTTTTCATCAATAATTTTACTGATTTATTAAATAAATTTAAAATTGAAATTGACCCAATTTTGATAAATATCACACTTCCAATTGGAATTTCTTTTTATACATTTCATGGGTTATCCTATGTTTTAGATATTTTCAATAAAAAAATAAAACCAGAAAAAAACATAATAAATTATTCTTTATTTGTATCATATTTCCCTCTTTTAGTTGCTGGGCCAATAGAAAGAGCTACACATTTACTTCCACAATTAAGCAAATCTAGAACTTTTAACTACTATATTGCCTCAAACGGTATGAAACAAGTTTTATGGGGATTATTTAAAAAAATAGTTATTGCTGACAATTGTGCAAATTATGTCGATTTAATATACAATTATGAGTCTGCACACAATGGATCATCTTTACTAATAGCAACTATTTTATTTTCATTTCAAATATATTGTGATTTTTCAGGCTATACTGACATCGCTATTGGAACTTCTAAATTATTTGGAATTCAACTTATTAAAAACTTTTCTTTTCCTTATTTCTCAAGAAATATTCCTCAATTTTGGAAAAGTTGGCATATTTCATTGACATCTTGGTTTAGAGACTATTTATATATTCCTTTAGGTGGTAGTAAAAATGGAATTATATCAACCGTGATAAATACTTTTATAATATTTATAATAAGCGGCTTTTGGCACGGTGCAAACTGGACATTTATCACTTGGGGCTTTATTAATGCCTGTTTATTTATACCTTATATATTTCTAAAATCTAAATATAACTTAAATGTTAATCTAAGGAACAATTTATCATATTCCATAATAGAAAAACTTCAAATAATATTGACATTTAGCATAATATGTTTTACGTGGATATTTTTTAGATCAAACAATATAGACACAGCTTTTGATGTGATTTTTAAAATTAAAAATGATATATTTATAAAAACCCCAATTATTCCTGATATTAGTATACTTTTTTTAATTTTAGGGTTAGTAATGATAGAATGGAAATCAAGATTTGATGATTTTGGGCTTGAAAAAATAGGTGAAAATTGGTCAAAAATTGTTAGATACCTTTTTTATATTATAATTATTTTTTCTATTTTTTGGTTTGCAGGTGAGGAACAACAGTTTATTTATTTTCAATTTTAAAAAATTCTTATTTTGAAAAAATTCGTGATTAAATCATCCTTATTTATTTTACCGTTTATTGTACTTTTTACATGGTCGAGTTTAATGTATGAAATAGAGGGTAGTGATTTAATTAGAATCGGATATATACCAGATTTTTACAAAAAAACCAAACACAAATTAGATAAAAAAAGTTTAAAAACTCAATTCTTTCATTCAAAAACAAAAAATAAGAAAATCGATATTTTAGTTTTAGGGGATTCGTTCTCAGAAGGTAAAAACAGCTTCACAAATTTAATTGCTAAATCAAAATTTGTATTAAAACCAACATTAAATGGAGAAAATCCAATTAATGTGCTTGACCAATTTATAAATAAAAATTTCTTTAAAACCAACTCAGTCAAATTTGTTATTATTGAAAGTGTTGAAAGATATGTTGTTGATAGAGGTGTCAACAGTAATTCGCTTAAAAGTTTTTTTGGACAAAAATGTACGGTTAATCACCACAAGCCTAATTTAGATCATATCTTCTTCTCGAATCAATCGATTTTATTCTTCTATAATTCAATCAATTATTTATTAAAATCCAATAATTTAATAAATAATAAAGTTTATTCTATGAAATTAAAATCAACTTTATTTAACCATGTGATGGGTGATGAAATACTGATATTGCATGAAGATTTAGATGTCGTAAGATTCAATAATAACGAAAAAAACATTCGAATTTTAAATAAAAGGATTAATGATTTAGCAATCAAATTAAATAAAGATAACACTAAATTAATTTTATTAATTTATCCAGACAAATACGATTTGTACTTTAATTTCCTTAATCAAAAGAAAATAAAACCTGTTTTTTTTGAGAAATTTAGTAAAATGAAAAAAAAATATGTCTATATAGACACAAAAAAAATACTATTAAATAAATTATTTGATCATACTAAAGATTTATACTTCTATGATGATACTCATTGTACTATAAAAGCATCAAAAACAATATCTGATACACTTATGAAATTAATAAATTTTTAATCTAATGTTTTTCTACATCAAAGCAAAATATTGCCCCTCATCATTATAAAATATCTAATGAAAATAGTATTATTAATTCTACTTTATTTTTCTGTAAAATATTTGACAAAATCTTATTTACTTAAAACAAAATATATGTGGTATGTTTAAAAAATAGAGAAATAGATGTAAATTTGTTCTTTTGGTAATAAATATTTTACTAGCTGTTGTATTTTAATAAATTAAGCTTTTTTAATAAAAATTAATGACTTCAAACGATTAAAATAATACCATTTAACATCTTTCAGCATTTAGATTTATATTAAAATTGATTTAACTAAAACCAATCAAATACCTAAAACCATAACAGATTGTTAGAAATTTATTCATATGAAAAACCCGATTTACAACTTCCTAATATTTTGTGTTTTAATATTAATTTATTTTATATCGAACAAAATTAATGAATATAACATTTGGAACCGATCATCTAATTTTGTCATACTAATTATTTCAATAGTACACTTGTTTAAAAGTTTTCATGAAATAACAAGATCACCTTTTAATGTTAAAATTAAGAATATATTATTAATGTTTTATAGTACATTAATTTTTATTTTGTTTACAGAATTGATTTTCTTTTTTATTCCTAAATCTCATTTTTTTGGAAATACATTAGCTTCTAAAAATTGGCGTAGTTATTATAAAGATCCGATAAACTCTTTTGGATTTCATGATTTTCAACCTAAAAACAAAAAAAATATAATTCTTTTTGTTGGTGATTCGTTTACACAAGGTCATGGTATCAAAAATGTAAAAGATAGATATTCAAATAAGATAGAAGAATATAACGATTTGTATTCTTCTATTAATATTGGTAAAAATGGATTAGATACAAAACAAGAATTTTCAACCATGATAGATTTTATTTCAAAATCAAAAATAAAACCAAAAACAATTATACTACAATATTTCGGTAATGACATTGAAGGTATAGCTTATTCTAAGATTAAGAAAAAAAATAATGAACCCTATACTAACCTGTCAAAACTTAGTAAACTTATAATTAAAGGTTCTTATTTAGTAAATTACTTATATTGGCTTTATCCACATGAAGATTACAAACCATATCTAAATTACTTAAAAAAAGCATATTCTGACCCTGATATTGTAAGTGAACACCTATCAGATTTAAATAAATTCATTCAATATTCAAAAGACAACAATATTAAATTAAAAGTTTTAATTTTTCCTTTTCTAGTTGATTTTGAGTTGAGTGATGTAATCTATGAAAATAAAATCAAAACATTTTTTAAATCAAAAAAAATCGAAACAATAAGCGTAAGTCAGCTTGTACTTAAAATGGATAAAAATGATTTGATTGTTAACAAAAATGATGGTCACGCATCAGTTTTATTAAATGAAATTATTGCTAAAAAATTAAATAAAACATTAAAATAATCATGAAAAAAATCTTAGGAATCTCTTGTTTTTATCACGACTCCGCAGCCTGTATTGTGGTAGATGGAAAAATCATTGCCGCTACGCAAGAAGAACGTTTTACTAGAGACAAACATACACCTGATTTCCCCCTGCAATCGATAAAATATTGTTTGGAAGAAACTGGACTAACAATCGACGAATTGGATTCAATTGTATTTTATGACAAACCCTTACTTAAATTTGAACGTTTATTGGAAACCTATTATGCTTTTGCTCCGAAAGGATTGATTTCATTTTTAAAAGCAATACCCGTTTGGTTAAAAGAAAAAATGTTTCTAAAAAAACAAATATTGGATGGATTAAAAGAAGTTGGAGAATTTGATAAGAAAAAAGTAAAACTCCTTTTTCCTGAGCATCACCTGTCTCATGCTGCTAGTACCTTTTTTACCTCTCCCTTCGAAGAATCTGCTATATTAACCATCGATGGGGTTGGGGAATGGTGTACAGCTTCCATAGCGCATGGAAAAAACAACAACATCATTTTTGAAAAAGAATTAAACTTCCCGCATTCTGTTGGTTTGTTATATAGTGCGTTTACTTACTACCTTGGATTTACTGTAAATTCAGGAGAATATAAGCTAATGGGCTTAGCTCCTTATGGCGACCCTACATCAGAACAAACCATTAAATACATAGACTTAATTAAAAAACATTTAGTTGATATCAAAGAAGATGGTTCTGTTTGGCTAGATCAGAAATATTATAATTATGCCACTGGTTTACGCATGGCAAAAGACAAGGAATGGGAGAAATTATTTGGATTTCCTAGAAGGGAAGATGAAAACGATTTGCAACAACACCATTGTAATTTAGCCTTGGCTATTCAGTTGGTAACTGAAGAAATTGTGATCAAAATGGCAAAAGAAGCAAAAAGAATTACAGGATCCAATTCGATTTGTTTGGCTGGAGGAGTGGCATTGAATTGCGTAGCTAATGGGAAACTAATCAAAGAAAATATTTTCGAAAATGTGTATATCACTCCCGCTTCAGGTGACGCAGGAGGTGCGCTAGGTGCTGCATTGGTTGGATATTACATGTATTTCGATCAAGAACGAATAGTAGATGGTAAAACTGACACCATTGAAGGCTCGTACTTAGGCCCATCCTATTCTGACAAAGAAATTGAGTCCATGATTCGTAAAACAAAGGCTATTTTTCAAAAACCATCTTCATTTGATGAAGTAGCATCTTTTACGGCACAAAAAATTGCAGAAGGAAAAGTTATTGGCTGGTTTCAAGACCGCATGGAATTTGGTCCACGCGCTTTGGGAAATCGAAGTATTTTGGGGGATGCAAGAAATCCTGAAATGCAGAAAAAATTGAACTTAAAAATAAAATACCGAGAGGGTTTTAGACCTTTCGCACCATCAGTACTTGCCGAAGAAGCTCAGAATTATTTCGATTTAGAGGTGGATTCGCCTTACATGTTATTAGTGGCTCCGGTGAAAGAAAGTCGAAGAAAAAAAATCCCTGAAAATTACTTTAAACTTCCCCTTTGGGATCGCTTATACACAGAAAGAAGTGACATTCAATCAGTCACTCACTTAGATTTTTCAGCAAGAGTACAATGTGTTCACAAAGAAACAAATCCGCGATACCATCAGTTGATTACAGAATTTAAAAAATTAACGGATTATGGATTAGTTGTGAACACAAGTTTTAACGTGCGTGGAGAACCCATTGTTTGTACACCGTACGATGCATACCGTTGTTTCATGAGTACAGAAATGGATGTATTAGTAGTAGGAAATTATATCTTTGAAAAGGAGAAACAACAGGACTGGGAAAACAAAGAAAAATGGATGGTCAAATTTAAAATGGATTAAATGAACTTACTATTACGAGTCGTTTTTATAATTACCCTTTGTATATGTTATAAATACATTCCTGTATTTGAACCAAAAGGAATAAATTACTTACTTAGTATATTTTGCCTAGGTTTTATTGGATTTGAATTCAAAAGACTATGGAGTTCATTGGCTATTTCTGAAAGTAAAAAAATCAAAATTCAAAAAATCGCTTATTTTTCATTAATAATTTTAACATTATGCTACATAACACTTACAATCCACAAAGAATTTCCTGCTGGAAATATTCGATTTTTAAGAGGTTTCATCATTTTAATAACAATTGGAGTTGGGGGTAAAATCGTTGGAATTGTTGCTAAATCTTCAATAAATAGCATTGTTAAAAACACTGTTTTAATAACCTACTCAACGATCAGTTTTATAGCAGTTATAGAAATTATATTTATGTTTATTTCTCTTTCTCATGGAGGTGGAGAAGCGTACAGTGGTAAAATTTGGAATAGACGTTATTGGAATCCAATAAACCAATTAAATTTTAGAGACGAAGAACCTAAAAAAGGAGAAAAGACAGTGTTTTTTGTAGGAGATTCTTACACAGCAGGTTGGGGGATAAAAAAAACAAAAGACAGATTCGGCGAGGTAACAGCTAGTGAATTAAGTAAACTAGGAAAACCAATCAATGAAATTAACCTAGGTAGGTATGGTGCTGATACTCGGTTAGAATTTGTTCTATTTGAAAAATTCATAAAAAAAACAAAAATCAAACCAGACCATGTCGTACTACAATTCTTTGTAAATGATATGGATAAATTCATTCCTGTTTATAGGAATTGTAATAAAATAGCTAACTCAATTCCCATTTGGAAAAAAACACTTATTGAAGGCAGTTATTTAGTAAACTTTGTAAGTAGTCTTTATCCAAAAAGCCAAAACAATACAGCTAAAGAATGTGATTACGTTGAACATCTTAAATTTGTTTACAACAATGAATATCTTTGGTTAAAAGAGGAAAAACAATTAGATAGATTTAAAAATTATTGTTTGAAAAACAACATTAAAATGACGCTACTTTTGTTTCCATTTATGGAAGATTTATCTTTAGCAAAAGAAATCGGCATTGAAAAAAGAATAATTAACTATTGCAATAAAAACAACATTAGATTACTTAATGCAACTAATTTTATACATAAACTTTCTAGAAGCGAAAGACAAGCAAGCATAGTGGATGCGCATGCATCAGTAGCAGTACATAAAATAGTAGGTGAACATTTAGCAAAAAAAATTAAATTATAAATTATGGAAATTCTTAAGGATTTATGGGCGTTCATGAAAGAACGTAAGAAATTTTGGTTAGCACCGATGATCATTATTTTAATTATTTTAGGATTAATTATCGTTCTAGGTGGTAGTAGCGCAATTGCACCTTTCGTTTACACCCTTTTCTAACTAATGAATTGTGATTAAAAACTAGTGACTATTGCCTAATTACTATAAAAACTATTGCCTTGTGCCTAATGCCTAATTACTAAACAATGAATAACTACAAATCAACCCTAACCATCGTAATTGGTTTCCTATTATTATCCAATTATTTTCATTCTAAACCACTATTAGTAATTTCAATTGCGGTGGGACTTATAGCTATCTTTTCAGAAAAAGCAAACGATAAGATCATTTGGATTTGGAATAAACTAACAGAGGTTCTAGGTCTAATTATGCCAAATGTACTTCTAACAATTGTTTTCTATCTGTTCTTAACTCCTCTCGCTTGGTTAAATCGTATTAATCGAAAGAGAAATCCTTTACAATTACGAAACGAATCAATTTCTACATTTATTTCCAAAAGAAAAGAATTTTCGAAAGCTAGTCTTGAAAAAATTTGGTAATATCATTACACAACATTTAGAATCAAACTAAATATAACAAATGAAAGGTTTAAGCAAGGAATAAGCATAGTTTAAGTATTGCTAAAGTATGAGAGATACTAATCAAGTTCAAATTCGAACAAATTAATTGATAGATATCAATAAAATGTATTTAACATCAAAAAAAACTGAATAAAGCTAATCGAATTAGAATGAAAAACCTGAATTATTTGAAAAAACTGGTCTTTATTTTTGTTATTATTCAAATGTCAAATACCGTTTTGGGAAAAACGTATTATGTTTCTAATTTCGGTGCAGATGAAAATGGTGGTACGATTGCTTTTCCTTTTAAAACAATACAATTTGCTAACACCAAATTAAATGATGGAGATACCTTATTTATCAGAGAAGGTACGTATCACATTTCAAAAAGAATTAAGTTAAAATCAAACACAACCCTTCTTGCTTACAACAATGAAAAAGTAGAAATACGAGGGACAGAAGTAAAAAAAGAATGGTCTTTAGTTTCAAAAAATGTTTGGAAAACTTCTCAAAAAGACAGTGTAATTCAATTATTTATTGATGGATTTCCCTATTTCCAAGCATCCTATCCTGAAATATCAGAAGGTATAAATGCTTTAAAACAAGGGGCTTTTGCAATTGCCTATCCAAACAAAGAAGTGTATGTAGAAGGGTTAAATCAATTTAGTAATCTTAAAGGAACCAGAATTCTCGGACTTCATGGCAAAGGACTGGTATCGTTAAATGGTTTAATAAAAGAGCAGAATAGTAATGTTGTTTCTATTGAAAATGATGCATTTTATTGGGGTGAAATGTATAGAAAAGAATATTTAGATACTGGTAAAGCATTTATTCTAGGATCAAAACAATTTATGGACAAGGAAAAAGAATGGTATTGGGAAAATGGAGAACTTTTTATGATATCAAATGAAGATCCTAATACACTAACCATCGAATGTAGAACCTCAAACTATATTCTAGATTTATCAAATTGTTCAAATAATATTGTTTCAAACATTTCTTTTGTTGGTTCAAACTTAGATTTAAGCAATACCACAAACTGTCGATTATTTTATTGTAATTTTAAATACATCACAGCTTTTTTTTATTTCCCTGACGGTTTTGAAAGATATAAGTATCTTGTTGATCAAAACAACAATATCTATTTTGATCCACCCGAAAAATGGGCTGGGAAAGGTATTACTATTTCAGGCTCTAATAACAGTGTGGAAAATTGCTACATAGCCCACTCTTGGGGAGATGGGCTTACTGTTTGGGGAAATAATCACACCATTAAAAATAACGAAATATATGATTGCGATTGGGTCGCAAATGACTGTGCACCATTGTCAATAACAGGTTCTGGACACCGAATTGAATTTAATACGATGCATCAAAGTGCACGTTCGATAATAGTCCATCGAAAAATTGAAAATAGTAAAATCAAAAACAATCACTTATTTAAAGCAGGATTATTATGCGAGGATTTAGGAATAACCTATTGTTATGATACAGATGGAAAAAACACAGAAATAGCTTTTAACTATATGCATGAAAACTTAGTAAAGCAAAATGGATCAGCAATTTACCTAGATAATATCAATAAAAACTTTATTGTACATCATAATATATTGTCAAAATCATTAGTAGGTATAAATATAAATAAACCATGTGAAAATACTTTAATATACAATAATACCCTATATAACAACACTTATTCAATGGGTTGTTGGGGGCATGAAGGAAGTGAACTAAAAAACACATATACATTCAACAACCTGACAAATACAAACAAAAAAGCAAAATGGAATTATGAAGCTTTCTACGGTACACAACTAGACTCCAATCACATTTATTTTGATAACAATATTTTCGTAGATCCAGCAAATCACAACTTCCAACTCCGAAAAAACAGTTATCCTATTGACAGAGGTATTAAAAATGAATATACAAATGATTATAAAGGTTCAGCACCAGATATGGGAGCACTAGAATCTGGTATTCCACCTTGGAAATACGGTTCCTCGCTTATTATTCCAAACGAAAAATACTATCCGCCTAAAGCTCCACTTCACTTAGAACTAGTTGCAAATACCTTTGACACTACCCTATTCCGATGGAATTACCCTTTTCATCTCATTGATTCTTTTTATGTAGAAAGAAAAAGTGCAACTGAAACGAGTTATTCCATCATAGCTCGATTAGCCGCAACAGATACTATCTATAATGATGCCAATCAACCACCTGGAGAGTACCGCTATCAAGTAAGAGCCAAAAACAATTATGGTATTTCAGAGCCATCTAATTCTATACAGATCTTTAACCCCATCACAAACAACTCTCTATATTTTGATGCAGAAGAATCAGACATGCAAGAGGGTACTAATGCTATGGGGGATGTGCTTATTAATACAGATAATAAAGACTGGATCTGTTTCAAAGAAATAGAGTTAGCAAATACCACATATGATGCCTGTATGGTAAATATGGCGGTACCTTGTGAATATGCTTGGCAAGAAATTCAAGTTCGTTTAGATAACCCGATGGGTAGAATGATCGGTAAATTTAGAACTCCAAGTACGGGAGGTTGGGACAAATTTAAAATGTACTCATTCCCAGTAGAAGAAGTAAAAGGTACGCATGATGTTTACTTCAAATTTAAAGGTAGCTATGGTGTGGGTACAATGGATTGGTTTACTTTTTATAATTCAATTGGTGAAGTAAAAGAAAATATTCCTTACGATAGTATTTGTCCTTTTCCAAGTTTAAAAAATAGAGATGTTAAAATGAGGGTGTTTCCAAACCCTGTCTATAAAGAAATTAACCTGACTTTAGATTGCCAAGAAAAATCAACAATAGAAGTAGAAGTATTTGATACCAAGGGGGTGGTATATTATACAAAAACATTTGAAAACTTACTGCCTGGTACCGTAGAAATCCACTTACACGATGACCATAAGGTAAATAATTTACTTCCTGGTGTGTATATGGTAAAGGCCCATATAACGTCAAAAAAAGTAGATAGCCTGAGTATGATGAAGTTTATAAAAACTAACGAATAAATCTGTACTTCAGAATACAATAGATTGCACGGAATCCATCTTTCCAACCTATTTTCTTTCCTTCTTCATATGTTCTACCGTAATAAGAAATACCTACCTCATAAATTCGAACCTTAGGTACTCTAGCTATTTTCGCAGTAACCTCTGGCTCAAAACCAAAGCGTTTTTCATTCAATTTAATTGATTGAATGATTTCTGTTTTAAACATCTTATAGCAAGTTTCCATATCTGTTAAATTCAAATTGGTCATCATGTTGGAAAGAAAAGTTAAAAACTTATTCCCTATCGTATGCCAAAAAAATAAAACACGGTGAGGATTACCGCCCATAAAACGAGAACCAAAGACTACATCTGCAAATCCGTCAATTATGGGTTTTAATAATATATTAAACTCTTCCGGATCATATTCCAAATCAGCATCCTGAACAATACACACATCACCGGTTGCTTTTGCTATTGCCGTATGAATAGCAGCCCCCTTTCCTTTATTCACTTCGTGCTTGAAGTAATTGATAATTAATTCAGGATTATGTTGTATGTAACTTTGAATTGCCTCTTCTGTATTGTCTTTAGAACAATCGTTTACAATTATCACTTCTTTCGTATATCCACCAATGAGTTCTACCGCTTTTACTTTATTTAAAATATGATGTATGGTTCTTCCTTCATTGTAAGCTGGAATAAGAATCGAAAGTGTTGGCATATGTAATAAATTATAGTTGCAAAGATATCTTTTTTTAAACACAAAGTCATTAAACCTTAAACATCAAGCATTCAAAATTCTCTCCGCGCCCTCCGAGATACCTTTTTTAACCTAAGTTTATTTTTAAATTATTGATATTTAGTATATTAATAAATAATCTTTGGTTTCCCTCCTTGAGGAGGGACTAAGGGAGGTGATTTAAATACAAGTCACCCACCTCTCCCGAAAGTTTTCGGGACACCTCAAGGGAGGAAGTCTAATCATCTTGATATTAATAAAATAAGAATTTATCTCAGATTTTAACACAATGTCTAGTGTCTGAATATCTGATGTCTCATGTCTTTTATCTTTTGTCTTTTTTCTAGAAGTCTCATGTCTAGAAGTCTCATGTCTAACTAAAAATCAACATCCCCCACTTCGTGATAATCATAAATGCTAATAAATAATAAATCGACTTATAGTATCGAATATTCGATCGAAACTTCAAAAAACTAATTACAATAAAAAACAGAATGATTATTCCTTCTATTAAAGGGGAAAAAGTAATGATGGAATCTAACCATTGATGTGGTAAAAGAATTTGTAATGAAAACATCGATGTAAATAACCAAACGATCGAAATAATCAAAACAAATGTAAAGAATAAAAAATCAACCTTATTCTGAGTTGATTTTATAAATAAATAGCAAGCCAAAATAAAAAATAAGACTTCATAAACTGGAAAAGGGAGAATAAAACCTCCCTTTGAAAAAAAGATAGAAACAGCATATACCAAAATTGTCGCAAAGGCATTACGACATGATCGATTGGCTACATCTTGCATTACGATTTCTTATTTGCTAATGCCTCTTCGATATACTTAAAGGTAGATAACACCTCTGGTTTTCCATTAACTACTGCAACATCATGTTCAAAGTGTGCACTCGGTTTACCATCATAAGTAACAATGGTCCAATTATCATCAGCAGTTACTACTCGCTCAGTTCCCATATTAATCATAGGTTCTATTGCAATTGTTAACCCTTCCATAATTTGTTTACCAGTCCCCCTTCTTCCATAATTAGGTACTTGAGGTTCTTCATGCATCGTTCTTCCTAAACCATGTCCAACTAAATCGCGAACTACACCATAGCCATGTTTTTCTGCATGTTGTTGAATATGATAACCGATATCCCCTATTCTATTTCCAATACGGGTTTGTTCGATACCGATTTGTAAACATTCTTTGGTAACCTCTAGTAACTTTTTAACTTCTGATGCAACCTCTCCTACTTCAAAAGTATAAGCATGATCTCCATAATACCCTTCAAAATATGCTCCACAGTCTACAGAAATAATATCCCCTTCCACTAGTGGTCTGTCTGTGGGAATTCCATGAACAACTTGCTCATTTATAGAAATACACAAGGTATTTGGAAAATCATACAACCCTAAAAAACCAGGGATTGCTTTTTGAGATCGAATGTATTCCTCTGCGATTTTATCCAGATACAAAGGGGTAACTCCTGGTTTAATCTCAGCAGCTAATAATCCTAATGTTCTACTTACAATTTGAGCAGCCTCACGCATAATCTCAATTTCAGCAGGTGTTTTATAAATGATCGTTTTTTTATTAAAAAGTCCCAAAATCTTATTATTTAAAATAAAAAAAGCTGAATTCAATGAATCCAGCTTTTTTAAAATATATAGTAATTATGCTAAAACAGCTTTCACTTTATCTGCAGCTTCTTGTAATAAAACAGCTGAATGAACGTTTAATCCTGATTCGTCAATTAATTTTTTCGCTTCTTCAGCATTTGTTCCTTGTAAACGAACAATAATTGGAACAGGAATATTTCCCATGTTTTTGTAAGCATCAACAACACCTTGAGCTACACGGTCACAACGAACGATACCACCAAAGATGTTAATCAAAATTGCTTTTACATTAGGATCTTTTAAAATTATATGGAATGCTTTCTCAACGCGTTCTGCATTAGCAGTTCCACCTACATCCAAGAAATTAGCTGGATTACCACCAGATATTTTAATAATATCCATCGTAGCCATTGCTAAACCAGCACCGTTCACCATACAAGCAACGTTTCCATCCAATTTCACGAAGTTCAATCCTGCGTTATCAGCCTCAACATCTGTTGGATCTTCTTCTGATAAATCACGCATTGCTGCATATTCAGGGTGTCTGTATAGTGCATTTCCGTCTAAAGTAACTTTAGCATCAACAGCGATAACTTTATTGTCAGAAGTTTTTAACACAGGGTTAATTTCAAACATCGAAGCATCACAACCTTCATAAGCGCTATATAAACTCACAACAAATTTTGTCATTTGTTTGAAAGCCTCACCAGATAAACCTAAATTGAAAGCAATTCTTCTTGCTTGAAAACCTTGTATACCTACTCTTGGATCAATCTCTTCTTTGAAAATTAAATGTGGTGTATTTTCAGCTACTGCCTCAATATCCATTCCTCCTTCAGTAGAATACATGATGATGTTTCTACCTTTTTCTCTGTCTAATAAAACAGACATATAAAATTCAGAAACTTCACTCTCACCTGGGTAATAAACATCTTCAGCTAATAAAACTTTAGAAACTAATTTACCTTTACCATTTGTTTGCGCAGTTTCTAAGTGCCCACCTAGAATACCTTTCACTTTTTCTTCTACGTGATCAATTCCTTTTGCTAAAACAACGCCATTTGATCCTGTTTCAGCTACAATTCCTTTACCACGTCCACCTGCATGGATCTGTGCTTTAACAACATACCAACTAGTTCCTGTTTCTTCAGTTAACTTTTTAGCAGCTGCAACAGCATCTTCTACTTTATCTACAACAACACCTCTTTGTATTGCTACTCCATACTTTGTAAGAATGGATTTTCCTTGAAATTCGTGTAAGTTCATATTCTGAATTTTGCCCCGTAAAGGTATACTTTTTTAGTTTAAATTGATACTAATTATTTATCTTTTCTATTATCTTACCATTAATTTCCATGCACCATGAATCGGCCTTGAAATAAACTCACTTTCATTTTTGGTTTTTAAATCATCCCAGATTGTAGAAAAAATAGAATCAAAGACTTCTGACTCCTCTTCCATCTTATCGTAAACACGTTTTGGCGAATCAAAATAATGCTTAATAAAATTCGTGTCGAAATCACCAGAAACAAATGCTTCGTGTTTTAGGACATACTTACAAAAATCAAGATTGTGTTTAATCCCAGACACTTGGTATTGATCAATCGCTTGAATCATTCTATGAATAGCCACTTCTCTATCATCACCCCAAACAACTAACTTAGCTATCATCGGATCATAATAAATCGGAATTTCCATACCTTCTTCAAACGCATCATCCACTCGAATGTATGTGCCAATAGGTCTTCTGTAACGATTCAAAGTACCAATATCCGGAGTAAATCCATTAAAGGTATCTTCTGCGTACAACCGAATTTCTATCGCGTGTCCATTTATTGTTACTTTCTCTTGTTTTTTTGGTAAAGGCTTTCCTTCTGCAACTAAAATTTGCCATTCAACCAAATCTAAGCCCGTAATTTCTTCGGTTACAGGATGTTCTACCTGAAGCCTTGTATTCATTTCTAAAAAATAGAAATTTAAGTCTGCATCCAATAAAAACTCAACTGTTCCAGCACCTACATAATTACATGCTTTACAAACATTAATTGCAGCCTCCCCCATTTCTTTTCTCAACTCAGGAGTTAAAACAGAACTTGGAGCTTCTTCCACCACTTTTTGATGCCTACGCTGAATACTGCACTCTCTCTCAAAAAGGTATACATAGTTCCCTAAAGTATCACCAAACACTTGAATTTCAATATGCCTCGGTTTAGTTACAAATTTTTCGATAAAAACCTCATCGTTACCAAAAGAAGAGCGTGCTTCACTTTGAGCCATCTTCATTTGTTCTACAAGTAAAGAAGGATCTTCTACCAAACGCATTCCTTTTCCACCACCACCTGCTGAAGCTTTTATTAAAACTGGGTAACCTATTTTATCTGCTATTTCTTTTGCTTCTTCAACAGAAGTAATCGCCTTATCAATCCCAGGTACTAATGGAACATTGAATTTTTTAACTGCTTGCTTAGCAGAAATTTTATCACCCATCACCTCGATGGCTTCCACATTTGGACCAATAAAAATCATTCCATTCGCTTTCACTTTTTCAGCAAATTGCGCATTTTCAGATAAAAAACCATATCCTGGATGTATTCCATCAACAGTTGCTTTTTTAGCAACCTCGATTATCGTGTCTTGTTTCAAATAACTTTCAGAAGACGGTGAAGCTCCAATAAAGTAAGATTCATCTGCCTCCAAAACAAACGGTGCATTTTTATCTGCATCAGAATAAACAGCTACAGAGGTAATATTTAATTTCTTAAGTGTACGAATGATTCTTCTAGCTATTTCACCTCTATTCGCAATTAATATTTTTTTCATTTTGAATAATTTGCTTGTTGATTATCCGGAGTCAAATTCGTACTAGGTACAACTACAGGTACTCGTCCTTTTTTACGGCGTTTAATAATTCTTTTTCGATTATCTGTTCTAAATACATTCATCATTTTTTGGAATAAATCAAATTCATTCATCGATGCAAACTCCTCTTGTATGTTGATACCCCCACCTTGTGTAGTTCTACTATTCAATTGAGCACTCACATTAAAATCATTTGTTTCATTAAATGCAATCACTCGAATTGTTCCATCTTCATTCAGTTTATATTCAACACTAACATTTCCAATCAACATACTTTGACTTGTATTGAAAGTTCTTCCAAAGGTTCCATTGACCAATAACTTCCCATCAAAAAAGTCTTTCGTTACTCCCATGGCAAGTTTATTCATATTATTTGTATTCTGAGTAGGATCAGCATTTAAATTGGTTGTATTATAAGTCACATTGAACTTATAGTCTTTGGATAAATCCGAAAGCAAACTATTTAACTGATTTGCAACCAAATCGGCTACCGCATTCGAACCAACCGTATTGTTTGAGGATAAAAGTGGTTGGAATTTCTTATACAACAACAAGGATACAAATTGCTTATTTAATTCCTCTGGTGTTTTATTAATTCGCTCCAAAGCTGCACGTGCATCATCCGTTACTCCAGTTGCGTTTTTAGCTAATTCTAATTCAAAATTCAATTTAGGTTTTTCTATAGATTCCGTTAATTTAAGATTACATTTTATGTCTTGGAAACTTTGCGAACTTGAAGTGATAGAAGTAACCGGTAAAATTTGATTTAAACTTGTGTTTACATTATAATAGGTAGTTAAATCTAAAACAGCAACATAAGGATTTCCATTCCAAGAAATTGTACCATTATCTTCAATAATAAAACCTTGCTTAATCGGACCTAAAACAAAATTATATGTACTCTTTTGATTCGCATCATTTTTAATTTTATAAATGCCATTTATCAAAACATCATTATTCTGATTGATTTTAATATTAATATCACCTTCTCCAAATGCCGTAATTTCATCACCTAGTTTTTCGTCAAAGATTAATCTCATTTTTGATGATGGATTGATTTTTAAATTGAGATTAAAGTCTACCCCTGTAAAATCTAAGTGTTTCTCTAATACTTTAATTTCTTCACCCTTTTTGGTGAAAGAAATGAATTTATCTTCTTGAACAGAAGATTGACCATACATTGGGAAATTGACACTTGTCCCTTCTTCTGTTTCAACATCCGTATTTATGGTAACATTTGATTCAGACCCATTAATATTTAGAGTTCCTCTTCCGTATGCCTTACCGTAATACACATCACCTTCTTTATAATTCGTATTTAGAATTAAAAAACGATTTAAAGGTATACGCATACCGGGAACCGAGGTAATATCTTCTAAGAAATCAATATTAATGTCATAATTCCAATTCTTATACTTTGTATGATAAATCGTTGCCACAACAGAACCCGCTTTGCCTTCTTGATCGGTAATTGGCATGTTATTAACATAAAAACCATCTCTATCTGAAAGTAATTTACCTTCAAAACCAAAATAGACTCCGAGCATCTCAACTTTTGCTCTTCCTGCTTTTAAATCAATTTCACCAATTAATTCTGGATTAAATAATGAACCACCTAAATGCATTTCTCCAAATAAGTTCCCTTGAATATCATTTAAAAGTTCCTCATCAATAAATGCATTTGCGATTTGAATATCTGTACCATTGAACTGCAAATCAAAATCAGTATCATTACCTTCTTTAAAAGGAAAATAGAACCCAGAAAAATTAAACGACGGGTTATTACGATAGATTACGTTTCCTTTTAGTTGAAAAGCCTCATTGTTTGGTAACCATTTGCCATTCAAATCAATAGTACCCACTTTTTCTTTATTAATTACGAGATCATTAATCAACGCATCACCAGAGGCTTCTAATTTCACAAAAGGGTTGGAAAGTTGAATGTCTGCATTAAATTTCCCCTTTATTTTTTTCGGTAAACCAAGAACCGTACTCACATTTTCTAATTCAAAGTTTGACACAACCAAATTGGCATATTCATTCGCATTATTAGATAATACGCCATCGAGTGCGATCAATTCATCTTTGTGTTTCAACTCTAAATTATCAAAACGTAGGTAATTTTTATCAATGATAACTTCAGCTGAGCGGTATAAATCCCAGCGATTCTTATTTAAATGAAAATAAGAAGGTAAAATTTCCAATAGCATTCTGGTTTTAGATGCTAAAGAGACATTCATAGAAAGTACTGACTCCTCTTTACCCGAGGACCATTGTAAATGTGTATTTAACAAATTATCTTTTCCTTCAATATAAAAATCAAAATCAGAAAGCCTAAGGGTATCACTTAAAATAAATTTTGTAGCTTCCACCTCAGACTGTAGTGATTCTCCATACAAACTACTTTTTACTTGAAGATCTTTAAATTCCAAGCCTTTAAATTCAAAACTTGTAGCATTTAAACTAAAATCAAGATTATCCTCTGAAAGCTCACCTTTCAATTTTGTTCCCTTTGAAATTTTTAATTCAGGAATAAACATATCGAAAAATGATTTAGCATCGTTAATTCTAATGGAATAAGCTAAGTTTGAATTTCTATCAATTCTATTAATTTTCAGTTTATTAAACAATGTAGGAAAAACAGCACTTAGGGAATTATTTACCTGATTCTGAATAGATTTTAAATCTAAATCACCATCAATATTCAAATCGAAAATCGATGATTTAACTTTTAATTCATCTTTCCGTTTAAAGCGATCAAGTTCAGCTACAAATTGCTTGACATTTAGTTGTTTGTTGTTTTTATTAAAAACAATATCCATAGCTTTTACATCCCCTCTTAAAGTATTTAAATTACTTCCAGAGACATCCATATCGAAATCCCCTGAAAAACTAAGAGGAGAGGTTGAAGTCCAGTTAGTTTTAAATAAATCTATATTTTTTACCGATGTAGAAAAATCATAGTTGTAATCATTTTTTAATGAAATTAGTCCATCAAAATCAAATTGAGCATTGGGATCAAATGAACTAAACTTTGATTTTATCTCCTCATCTTTAAACGAGAACTCTTCCAACTTAATATTTTTGTATTCGTATTTATTTAAATCAACATGAGTGATATCACCTTGTATTTTTTCGAAAACAAAATCTCCTTTAAAATCAAAAAGTCCCGTTAAATTAACCTTACCTGTTAAATTACCTATTGATTTAAAATCAAACATACGACCAAGATCTAAACTATCAACAGAAAATGTTTGTTTTGCCAAAATTGATTGGAAACGATAATTATCTCTCGCTCTATTATACTTGATATTGATTCCGTCATTAAATCGAAATGACCCTATTTTAGTTTTAATTCTTTTAGCATAAATATTGCTATTTTGATTGCTACCAGTTATTTGAAGATTTGAACATTCAAAAAAATGAAATTTTTCAATATACTTATTCAATTCAATTGGTTTAATTCCAGTTATAACTGGGAATTTAAATGATTCAATATCTTTCGTAGTGATTTTAGCATAACTCAAATATTCATTGTAATTTAATTGTTTTAAATTCCTGAAATCAGGCAATACTAAACGCCCTTCTAAAATACTATTCTCACCAAACTCTAGATGTAACTTATCGATGGTTAATTGTTTCAATGGTGCAGTAACTTCAGCTTTCAATTTACAAACTTGATTCATCCCTTCTAATTCTGAAGCAAAAAAGCGAATATCCTTCATATTGACAGAACTATTCTCAACAATTGCATCAAAATGAACTTTATCATCAAAAAACAGAAAATCGTCCCATTTCGAATAAAGCATATTGAATTTAGGAAGATAAGCTTCGGAACGATTTGTTTTTGTTCTTAATTCCTTGATTCGTATGCCTTGATCACTCACCTTGATATAACCTGCAAAACGCTTTATATTGAACCCACATCTTTCATGTAATGACAAATGCTTAATAGCAGCTTTTATAGTTCCATGATTAAATGAAAAATTATCTGCAAAAAGATATAATTTTTTAAGATGAATGTGTTCGTAATCGATTTGACCCATTTTCTTAGCATACCGATAATCGTCATATTTTAAATCTATGTCTTTCAACGAAATTTGATCAACTCTTACAATATATGAAGTGGATTTTTGAGAATCATTAGTTGTAAAATAATCGATTATAAAATCATAATTAAATTTACCCGTCTTAGCATTTTGATTTAAATGAAAAACACCATTTTCTATTTTAACACGTTTTAATCGAATCTCTCGTTTTAATTGATTTATGCCTTTGAATGTAACAAATAAAGATTTCATGTAGGCGATTTTACCTCCCGCCCTATCTTCAATATTCACTCCATCTAAAACGATTCGATTGAAAAACACAATGGATACTCTTTCGATACTTACCTTTGTTTTAAGTTCTTTTGAAAAATAACTCGTAGCCCTTTGTGCTAGATATGTTTGTACTGGACTAGTACGTACTAGAAATGCAAAACAAATAAATAATACTAAGAACCATTCTACTGAGATGGTGGTAACTTTTCCTAATAATTTAAGTAATTTTGACATTGAATTTATTTTGTTTAAGACTTGAAAGAAAAATCTATCATCATCCTAGGCATTGAGTCATCTTGCGATGATACATCTGCCGCAATTATCAAAGATACAACTATTTTATCAAACGTTGTAGCAGGACAAGAAATTCATAATCAATATGGAGGTGTTGTTCCTGAATTAGCTTCAAGAGCACACCAACAAAATATCATCCCAGTTGTTGATGCCGCTATTAAAAAAGCAGGAATTAATCTCAATGAAATAGATGCCGTGGCTTTTACAAAAGGCCCTGGATTACTTGGCTCACTTGTAGTAGGAACATCTTTTGCAAAATCATTTGCATTAGCTAAAAACATCCCATTAATCGACGTTAATCATATGCATGGACATGTGTTAGCTCACTTCATAACAAATCAATCAAACAACAGCCCTAAATTTCCTTTTCTTTGTCTTACAATTTCAGGAGGACATACGCAAATTGTTCTAGTAAAAGATCACCTAGAAATGGAGATAATTGGCACAACAATCGATGACGCAGCAGGGGAAGCTTTTGATAAAACAGCAAAACTACTTGGATTTCCATACCCAGGCGGACCATTAATTGACAAACATGCAAAAGAGGGAAACCCGATAGCTTTTGAATTTTCAAAACCACAAATTCAAGGATATAACTACAGCTTTAGTGGTTTAAAAACTTCTATTCTTTATTTTTTACAACAAAAAGAGAAAGAACAACCAGGTTTCGTTCAGCAAAATTTGAATGATATCTGTGCTTCTGTTCAGCATACAATCATTGAAATACTATTCAAAAAACTTATTAAAGCAAGTAAAGATTTAAAAATCAACCAAATTGCGATTGCAGGAGGAGTCTCTGCTAATTCTGGAGTTCGAAAAAAATTAATAGAACTTGGTGAGAAATATCAATGGGACACATACATACCTGAATTTCAATATTGCACAGATAATGCGGGAATGATTGCTATTACTGGTCATTATATGTTTAAGAAAGAACTATTTACAGATCAAAGAGTTAGTGCAGGAGCAAGAATTCCATTTCAACGTTAATTTATGTCACAAAATTTCCCTCCAAAATTTATTGAAACAGTATTAAACGATCCATTTTTAGAAGGTGAAAAGTTATTAGATTCATTGGACTCAACCTCTCCAATTGCAATTCGATTCAATCCTTTCAAACAACATCCAACATTCGAGATTAAAACTATGGTTCCTTGGTGTGAAAATGCTTTTTTTTTAAATGAGAGACCTGTTTATACTTTAGATCCATTATTTCATGCAGGATGTTATTATCCACAAGAAACGGGATCTATGTTTTTAGATTATGTTCTGAAACATATCTCACTACCTGAAGAACCTGTAGTACTAGACTTATGTGCTGCACCTGGTGGAAAAAGTACATTAATCGCTTCATTTCTAAAAAACAAAGGATTATTAGTGAGCAACGAAGTTATTCAATCACGCGCTCAAATTCTTAAAGAAAATATTATCAAATGGGGAACCTATAACAACATTGTTACGAATAACGATCCAAAAGAATTCGGTAAACTCGATCAAATTTTCGACGTTTTAGTTATTGACGCTCCTTGTTCTGGAGAAGGTATGTTTCGTAAAGACCCTAAATCAAGAAATGAATGGTCTGAAGAGAATGTAAATTTATGTGCTTCTAGACAGAAAAGAATTGTAGCAGACTGTTGGAACGCTCTTAAAAATGGAGGGTATTTAATCTATTCAACTTGTACATTTAACCAACATGAAAATGAAGAAAACATTCAATGGATAATGAATGAATTTGATGGGGAACTCATTGATTTAAAAACAGATTTATTACCAAAAGGAAGAAATAATATTGGTAATTATGGCTTGCCTTCAAAAGTTCAAACAGAAGGGTTTTATATTGCTGTACTTCGAAAAAAAGGAGAACCAAACGAACAATATTCAAAAAAAACAAAAATAAACCAAGATAAAAACATCAGTAAATTAAAAGAATCTAATGAGTTAAGATCATATATAAATGTTGACAATTTAGAAATATTTCAGTTTAAAGAACACTTGTTTGGGGTAAAAAAAGAATTTACAGAGTTGTTTTTTTATTTGAAACAAAATTTGAAAATAATTCACTTTGGTACTGAAATTGGTGAAATCTCAAGAAAAGGAATTATACCTCATGAATACCTTCCTTTTTCTATACTTATTAGCAGCGAACTTCCTAAAATAGAACTTACCAAAGAGCAAGCGCTTCAATATCTAAAAGGAGAGACTTTTCAGCTTGTGGGTACAAACGGATACAATCTAATTACGTATCAACATCAAGTATTAGGATTTATCAAACACCTTGGAAATCGATTTAACAACTTATACCCAAAAGAATGGCGTATCAGAATGAAAATTAATTGAATTATTTTTCAAATACTTCCAAAATTGGTTGACCAGTGGTAGTAGCAGGCTGTGCAATATTAAGCATGGGAGCTAATGTTGGAACAATATCCGTAATATCTATATGTCTATAGACTTCTTTGTTTTTAATATTTTTTCCATAAAACAATAAGGGCACTTGAGTATCATAACCAAAAGGACTACCATGTGAAGTTCCTTTTTTACTTTCAACTGACGACTCTTTTTTAGAGAGATATCCAGGGTTTAAAATAAATAATACATCGCCACATAACTTTTGATCAAAACCGTTAACCAACATACGACCCCAAAGATTTTCGTTCATTAAACCTTTCTGAAGCTCTGTTGAAGTAAAAACATGAAACACTTCGTTTATTTTCAATAATTTATTCTTAACAAAAAGCATTGCTTTTTCATAATCAATCGATTTTTCTTCTATCAAAGCTCTATCAAAATAAATGTTGTTATTAATTATTTTCAAAATAAAGTCAGCATTAAACTGATTTTTAACCTCATTTCTTAATTGATTTTCAAACTCATTTAACTGAAAATAACCTCCTGGCAACTTTAAATCAACTAACATCTGCGGAACAGGTAATACAGCATGATCCGCAGTTAAAAACAAAATAAAATTATCTTTTCCTATATTTTTTTCTAAAAAAGAAGTCATCCGAGCTAATTCTAGATCTAAACGAATATACATATCTTCAACTTCGTGCGAGTAGGGACCAAATGCATGTCCTAATATATCAGTAGAAGAATAACTCAAACATAAGAAATCCGTATTCTGATCTTTTCCTAAATTTTGATTATTAATTAATTCAATTGAAAAATCAGTTAACATCGTGTTTGCTGCTGGCAAATAGGTAAATAACTTATACCCTTCCTTATCAGTAAATTTATCCTTTAAATTGTACGGAAAACCATTTGATTTAAAAACACTTTGTTCATAGATTGATGAATCCTTGTACCAAGAAGCATAAGAGCTTTCTTTAAACATAGGTTCCCAACCTTTTGAAATTGCATTTTTAGCATAATTTTTAAGATTGAAGTCTTCCAACCAAGTTGACATTGAATTTGAATAAAAAATACTTGATATCAAATGACCTTCTTTTTCATCATACCAAAAACTACCATCAGATAAGTGTCCTCCCGGTAATATGGCACTTCTATCTTTCAAGGAAATAGAATATACTTTTGAATTCGGATACGTTAATTTTAATTGATCTGTAATCGTTACCGTTTTTAAATTAAAGGGAGATTTATTAAAACTGGAATCCTCGACGCAATAAACGGGTCTCTTCTTTTCCCTGTCATACCAATCATTCGCAACTACCTTGTGATTTGATGGTGTAGTTCCAGTGTAAATACTCGCATGTCCGGGAGCCGTATAGGTAGGAATGTAATTAAAATGAGTATTTCGACAGTTCACCCCATTTCTCATCAATTTTAGAAATCCCTCCGAAGAAAAACGATCTTGAAAACGATACAAATAATCATAACACATTTGATCAACAACGATTCCAACAACTAATTTTGGAGAACTAGTTAGTTGACTTACAGAATAATTACTTGATAAGAAAAGAAATAAAAAAATGGATAATAGCCTATTCATATTACAAACAATAGATTTCGTCTGTTAAAATTAGGATAATTTAGAGACCTAAACCTTACCTAACTTTTAAATTAACGTAATAAAATCTATATTTGCCCTTTTTTCTTAAAGAATTGAGAATAAAAAAGACTTAACTAAAAAATAAAACAATAATTATGCCAAAAATTATATTTTCAGTATTATTTGTTTTGCTTACTGCAATTTCTTTTGGACAATCTTCTAAATTAGTTAGAGGAAAAATAGTAGATCAAAAAACAAGCAGAGAAATTGAAGAGCTAAAGATTCAAATTCAAAATGTGAAAACAAAACAAGTTTTTAAAACTGAAACGGATGATGATGGCTTTTTCAATTTTAAGAATATCCCTTTTGGCACATATGTTTTGAAAGTAACTGATAAAGATTACGAAAAGAAGACACTTCATTCATTTACTTTAAAAGCAGAGCATGCTAACAATTACACTTTCGATGAAAAAAGACCTTTCAATGTTTCATTAAAAGTTACTTGGATGTTTAATTGGGGAGATTGGCATGGAAAAGAACATTATTGGTCGCACTTATTAGCTAAAATCATTTTAAGTATTTATGGAATTTGCCTGTTATTAATCTTCTTTTATTCGGTTCTTCAATTAACTCTTTCCATTGCTTACGCAAAAACAAAAGCGAAAAGAGCAAATGAAAAAACACCTGACTTTGATTTGAACAATGCACCAAAAGTAACTATTCAATTACCAATGTTCAACGAATTATATGTCGCTGAACGAATTATTGAAACTACTGCAGCATTTAATTATCCAAAAGACAAACTTGAAATTCAAGTACTAGATGATTCTACAGATGAAACGGTAGAAGTTATCGCTAAAAAAGTAGCAGAAATTGCTGCAACTGGAGTAAACATCAAACACATTCACCGAGTTGACAGAACGGGGTACAAAGCAGGAGCTTTAGATGCTGCCATGGATCGTGTTGAAGGTGAATTCATTGCAATTTTCGATTCAGATTTCGTTCCAGATCAAGATTTTCTTTTAAAAACAATTCCTTTCTTCCAAGATCCAAACATTGGTGTTGTTCAAACACGTTGGGGACACTTAAACAAAGATTATTCCATATTAACTGAATTACAAGCCTTTGGTCTAAATGGACATTTCGCAATTGAACAAGGAGGAAGAAACAGTTCAGGACATTATATCAATTTTAATGGAACGGCAGGAATCTGGAGAAAAACGTGTATCGAAGCTGCAGGTGGTTGGGAACATGATACATTAACTGAAGATTTAGATTTAAGTTACAGGGCTCAAATTAAAGGATGGAAATTTAAATACCTTGAAAATGTAATTTCACCTGCTGAATTACCTATCACAATGTCTGCATTAAAAAATCAACAACATAGATGGATGAAAGGTGGGGCTGAATGTTTCATCAAAATGAGAAAAAGAATCATTACAGCTGAAAATGTTAAATTGGGTGATAAAGTACATGCTTTATCCCATCTTTTTAACTCTTCTGTTTTCTTATTTATTTTAACCTTATCATTACTTAGTCTACCGGTATTACATATTAAAGATAGTTTTAGTGATTTAAATTTATTTATCAAATTTGGTTCAATTTTCATAACAAGTACACTTTTCTTAATGTACTATTATTGGCTTTCTTATAGGGATAAGACTGAAAACAAAATAGTATCCTTCTTTAAGTTCTTTGGAAGATTTGTTCAATTTTTAGTCGTATCTATGGGTTTATCACTTAGCAATACAGTTGCAGTATTGGAGGGATATCTAGGTATTAAAAGTTCATTTGTTCGTACTCCAAAGTTTAATGTTGCTAAGAAAAATGAATTTAAAGGAAATAAATACGATAAAAAAAGTATTTCACTTCTGACCATTGCAGAAGGTTTATTAATGTTATTGTTTGGATTTACAGCAATTAATAGAGCATTATTCGGCGACTTAGGAATGGTTCCTTTTCATCTAATGTTAGCGATTGGTTATGGTTTGGTTTTCTTCTATACCCTATCTGAATTAAGAGGTCAAAACAAATGATTTATAATTGAAAATCCATACAAAATTGTATTTTTACAACTATGGATTTTCAATTAGTTTCAGAGTTTCAGCCAACTGGTGACCAACCAGAAGCAATAAAACAATTAGTTTCTGGTGTAAATAAAGAAATTCCATTTCAAACCTTATTGGGTGTAACTGGTAGTGGTAAAACATTTACTGTAGCAAATGTTATTAAAGAAATCAACCGACCAACTTTAATTTTATCTCATAATAAAACACTTGCGGCTCAATTATATGGCGAATTCAAACAATTTTTTCCCAATAATGCTGTAGAATACTTTGTTTCGTATTACGATTATTATCAGCCTGAAGCATATTTACCTGTTACCGATACTTATATTGAAAAAGATCTTGCAATAAACGAAGAACTTGAAAAATTACGTCTGTCTGCTACTTCCTCTTTGCTTTCAGGAAGAAAAGATGTCATCGTGATTTCTTCTGTTTCTTGCCTTTATGGCATTGGTAACCCTAACGAATTTGAAAAAAGTATTCTTTATTTAAAAAAAGGAACAAATTACTCTCGAAATAAATTTCTTTTACGCTTAGTTGAAAACTTATATTCTAGAGCTATAGATGATTTTAAACGCGGCACATTTAGAGTAAAAGGAGATACTATTGATGTTTTTCTTGCATATGCTGATTACGCCATTCGATTTGATTTTTGGGGTGATGAAATAGAAGGAATATACTCTATTGACCCCATTTCATCAAAAAAAATGGAAACTTTTGAAGATATAAATTTATATCCTGCAAATATTTTTGTTACTAGTCCAGAAACAATACATCGTGCTTTAGATCAAATTGGTGAAGACATGGTAACGCAAGTTGCGGCATTCAAGACAGAAGGTAAAATTCTAGAAGCAAAAAGATTGGAAGAACGTGTTTCCTATGATTTAGAAATGATTAGAGAATTAGGATATTGCTCAGGAATAGAAAATTATTCTCGCTATTTTGATCAAAGAGAACCTGGAACAAGACCTTTCTGCTTATTGGATTATTTTCCAAAAGATTATTTAATGATCATTGATGAAAGTCATGTAACAATACCTCAAATAAAAGCAATGTATGGGGGTGATCGAGCGAGAAAAATTAACCTTGTAGATTATGGATTCCGATTACAAGCAGCAATTGATAATAGGCCTCTAAAATTTGAAGAATTCGAACAAATTACAAATCAACTGATTTATGTTTCGGCCACTCCTGCCGATTATGAACTTCAAAAATCAGAGGGAGTCGTTGTTGAACAATTGATTAGACCTACTGGATTATTAGACCCTATCATTGAAGTTAGACCCTCATTAAATCAAATTGATAACCTTATAGAAGAAATAAATTTACGCATCAAAAAAAATGAACGAACATTAGTTACAACATTAACAAAAAGAATGGCAGAAGAACTTCAAAAATACCTTGACAAGATTGGAATTGCTTGTAGATACATACACAGTGATATTGATACCATTGAGAGAGTTGAAATATTACGCGATTTACGATTAGGTAATTTTGATGTACTTATTGGAGTTAATTTACTTCGAGAAGGTCTAGATTTACCTGAAGTTTCATTAGTTGCAATAGTTGATGCAGATAAAGAAGGATTCTTAAGGGATGTAAGATCATTAGTTCAAACCGTTGGTAGAGCTGCAAGAAACGAAAACGGTTTTGTGATTATGTATGCTGATAAAATCACTCAATCAATGCAAAAAACAATGGATGAAACATTACGTAGAAGAAATCTTCAAATGACATATAATCTTGAAAATGGAATAACACCTAAAGGATTAGCCAAAACAAAAGAACAAATACTAGAATCAACATCGGTTGCACTATCAGATAATTACAAAATCCCTGAACAAAAAGAATTTAAACAAGTAGCAGAAGGAACATTTGAATATGGTACAATATATTCAGAAGATAAAATCAAGAAAATGAAAAAAGAAATGGAAAAAGCTTCAAAAAACTTAGATTTTATCGAAGCGGCAAGAATAAGGGATGAAATCAAAAAAATGGAAGCTAACAAATAATCAATTTTAATTATTTTTACAACAAATAGGTGCCAAATGAAAATCAAACTATTTATAATCTCTTTTTTGATTTATTTCCATACCCTTAACGCTCAAAATTCATTTAGAGCTTATTTGGATGTAAAAACTTTTCAGTCTACGAAAAAAGAAACTTACCTTGAAATATTTAATAAAATAAATGCAGAAGGACTTAAATACAAAAATATAAATAACAAAGTGCTAGCAAAGGTTCTATTAACACACTCAATCTATAAAAATGACAGCTTAATCATACAGAAAATTGATACATTATCTTCAGCAAATGTTATCGATAGCTTCTACAATGATATTTATACATTAAAAACAATTTTTATAAAACCAGGTAAATATAATCTTAAGGTTACCTATCAGGATCTTAATAATGATAAAATATCAAACCCTGTTTCAAATGAAATCACTGTTAATCTTAATAATAGTGAGAATAGCAAAACAGAATTGTCTAATATACAATTAGCAGATTACATTAACATAACAAAAACCAAAAATCAATTTTCAAAATATGGTTTTGATGTATTTCCTCATCTTGGAAATTATCTTTCAAATGAATGCTCTATTTTGCCATTTTACTATGAAATTTACTCTATGAATTCCGCAAACGAGAAAGTGAAAATAGAGTATAAAATCATTCAAAAAGAGACAAATCAAATTTTTTATCAATCTAAGGATACTAATATATTTTTAAAAGGATTTGTAACTCCAATAGCACATGCTATCGATGTAAAAGAATTACCTACTGGAACTTATGATCTATCTATTTATTTTGAATGTAATAAAAATCTAGCAAATAATAAATTTGAATTTTATAGATACAATGATATTGTTTCATCGTCAGAAAAAACCACTAAAATTTTAGACCCTAACTTTCAAAAAAGTTTGAAAAATGATAGTTTAGTATTTTATGCAAAGAGCTTAATGCCAATCATGTTTAATGAAGATCAAAAAATATTATTAAAACTGTTAAAAGAAAATGATAGTTCAAAAATTAGAACTTTTATTGAAACATTCTGGTTAAGTACAAGTCCAATGAATACCTTCGAAGAATGGTTAAAATATAAAAATCAAGTATTACTAATAGAAAAACTATATAAAACACATAATGTACACGGTTTTGAAACAGAGAGAGGAAGAGTGTATTTAAAATATGGGCCTCCTACAACGATAAAAACAAAAGAAACATCTCCTTCAGAATATCCTTATGAAATATGGCAATATGATAAAATCAAAAATTTCGCTAACAAAAGATTTGTATTTTACAATCCAGATGTTGTTGGGAATAATTTCCGTTTACTACACAGTGATATGTTAGGTGAAATAAAGAACTTTAAGTGGCCTGGTTTACTTACTAAAAGAAATAATTCCACTATTAATGTCGACGACCCCTTAGAAGGTGGATTTGATCACTTTGGAGGTCAAAGTAGAGATCACTTTAATCAATATTGATAATGGAAGAAATTGCTATTGTCATTTTAAATTATAATGGAGTAAAATTTTTGGAGAATTTTTTACCTAATGTGATTCAATTTAGTCCAAAAAATGAAATTTATGTAGCAGACAATCAATCTACAGACAATAGTATTGAATTTCTGAAAACAAATTTTCCAAAAGTTAATTTAATAGTAAACAAAACTAACGGAGGTTTTGCAAAAGGTTATAATGATGCGCTAAAAGAAATAAATGCAAAATATTATTTACTTCTTAACAGTGATATAGAAGTTACTGAAAATTGGTTAACCCCACTATACAATTGTATTGAATCAGAAAAAATTGCTGCATGTCAACCAAAAATCCTTTCTTATTATGAAAGAAATAAATTTGAACATGCAGGTGCTTGTGGAGGATTTCTTGACAAAAATTATTATCCATTTTGTAGAGGGCGAATTTTAGACCAAACTGAGATAGATAACAAACAATATGATTTTATTCAGGAAATATTTTGGGCTAGTGGAGCGTGTTTATTAATAAAATCGGAGCTTTTTCATAAATTAAACGGTTTTGACGAAGATTTCTTTGCACATATGGAAGAAATAGATTTATGTTGGAGACTTAAAAAATTAGGTTATCAAATATATGTCAATCCGGAATCGATCGTTTATCATGTAGGAGGAGGTACATTAAATTATATGTCTCCATTTAAAACCTATTTAAATTTCAGAAATAGTTTATTTATGATACTTAAAAATCATGAAGGAATTTATTTCTTTAAAATACTCAAAAGATTAATTCTTGATGGATTAGCTGGAGTTCTTTTTTTATTACAAGGTCACCCAAAGCATACGATAGAAGTAATAAAAGCACACTTTGCATTCTATAAAGATTTCTTTAAAATGTTAGCTAAACGAAATGAAATTAAAAAACAAAAGACTAATTTAAATAAAGTAGGTTTATATAATGGAAGTATTTTGTGGGCAAAATATATTAAAAGAATAAAATCATATAATCTATTAAATCATCGATTATTCTCGAATTCTTAATTATCTAGACTTTTTAATTTATATGTTTGCCAATCATCAGATTTAATCCCATTTTTAAAAGTTCCAACTGATTCAAAAACATCATCTTTGTAATAGAAATAGATTTTCCATACACCAACTTTTTGATCATTTAAATATTGTCCTTTTTCTTCAACTCGACCATCATTATAGTAATCAATATATTCTCCATTAAGTTTACCTTTTGAAAAATTTGTTTTCTTTGATAAAAGTCCAGAATCAAAATATTCAAACCATAAACCATCCTTAACATCATCTATAAAATTTCCTTTTTTAAATAAATTCCCTGAAGGATAAAAATATTTTGATTCATGTTGTTTAAATCCATTAATATAATTTTCTACACTAATAAGTTGATTGGAATCTGCATAATCTTCTTTATAACCATTTAGTTTATTTAAAAAATATATTGATTTAGTTAAAATAAATCCGTTTTCATTATAAAAATTGAATAACCCATGCCTCAAACCATTAGAATAACTACCTTCTAATTGAACTTTTCCATTAGGGTAGTATAAAATTTGGGTGTTAATCAATGTATCATTTACATAATTAGAAAAAGATTTTTTAATGCCTGTTTCGTAAAAAACTTCTACATTACCATTCATTAAACCATTTTTATAATTAATCGTCTGTTCTAACTGTCCATTATCATAATAATAATCCCAAGATCCATATTTTAAACCAGTCTTATATTTTCCTTTAATAAGTAATACACCATCTGAATTATAAGATACAAAATCACCATCAAGTTGATCTTGATCATAGTTTAAAATTTCATGAATCACACCATTTTCAAAATAACTGATAAAAGAACCAGTTTTCTTTCCATATTTATAAATACATTTAGAATTCAAATTACCATTAGAATAATAAAACAACCATTCATCATTAAGAAATCCATCAATATAGTTTGACTTTAATTTTACTTGTCCATTATCATAAAACTCCAGAAATTCACCATTTTTTTTAGTGTTTTTTAAAAAACCTTTTTGCAAAATATTTCCATTTGGATAATATAAAATAACCTCACCATCAATAGTTGTTTGTGGATTATTCTGCTGAGCATCAGTATAAAAATGTATTAACAGAAAAATTAAAAAATTAAAAAATAAACGCATAAAAAAGTATAATTATATCATTAAAGTAAATTAAAAAATAGAATAAAACAATTATAAGAAATAAAATATTAAAACACTTGCAGGTTAAGAAATTATTACTAATTTTGTATCGGAGAGTTGGCAGAGTGGTCGATTGCGGTAGTCTTGAAAACTATTGAACCGCGAGGTTCCGGGGGTTCGAATCCCTCACTCTCCGCACAAAAGCAGTGATATATCACTGCTTTTTTTGTTTAAACTATCCACTAATTTAGCATTAAGGGATCATAACCAAAAGTTGGGGACTAGGCATAAATTTGACATAATCTAAAAAGAAAAAATTCAATATTTCTTACACCTCTAAATTGAGCTCTGAACGCTTTGATCTTTGCATTGAAAGATTC
>Ga0315908_10000040_pt1 | contig 105147 bp, 85 predicted proteins | sample LakEriMetagenome_12_FD_203520 | JGI IMG/M metagenome (GOLD analysis project Ga0315908, IMG submission 203520) | Freshwater fungal communities from buoy surface, Lake Erie, Ohio, United States - Buoy 4 MA124 | ecosystem: Environmental > Aquatic > Freshwater > Lake > Lake biofilm | place: USA...
GTGACAAAGCTCTCCTGTTTTTGTATTGATCCTCACTAGTATTGTAAAATACACCAAAAACCGGTTTATTAGCCGAGTCAACCCCAACCCAAATAAACTGATCTGGGTAGTTCGATCCAACAAATGGATTTATTTGGTATTCAGAATTTATTGACATTGACTGAGCGATATCACCATCAATTCTAGAACCTGTTCTTGAAAAATATTGTTGTACTGAAGCGTCATTTGTATTAAAGATCTGTTGTAGCCACGTTGAGTTAACGAGTCTAGATATTATACCCAACTGTAATACTAATGATGAATCATTGTATGATGAACTTGTTAGTGTATCTGATAAGTATTCCCCACTAAATTCCGGATTTGAACATATGTAGGATATGAATTCATCCCTTTTACCCAAATCCATGATGGTTGTTGGTGTTTTTATCTGTCTATTATTTACCGAATTATCGGATGGACTGGTACTTTGTGACCCAATAAACCCAACAGCTGGGGATATTCTATATGGGGTAGATCGATAAAAGAAACTATTACTAGCTGTATTATAGTTTATTATCTCTTCACAATATTTGTAGTCTGTAAATTCACCAAATTCATCATATAATGTCAACTTATTAAATGTCGGCATGTATAGTGTTCCGTTAACCCAATTATTTTGGAACATGTGTGAAAATACTCCACGACAAGCTGCGTACATTATTCTAAATCTAGCTTTCCATTCCAAAAATAATTCAATGTCAGAACCGATACTACTGACATATGGTTCGTTCAATAAATAATAACATCCATTAATTACTTTATCATTATCAGCACATGTTTCATTTACCGTAAAACCAGTTCCGTAACCATCGTAACATGATAATTCAGTCATACCTTCACATGTTAAACTACCAGCTAACGATTCTGGTATACCTGAATCAACTAATATATTATTTGGGTCGTCTGACTGTAGTTGGTATTGGAATATTGTATCACAAATCCCTTCATCTGGTATTTTATAATACATGAAAGAGTTGTTTTCATGTAAAACAAATCTAGTGTACGGGTCACCGTTATAACCTGGTATATACGGGCCTTTGCTCTCCAAATTGGTTGACGTTGGTAATCTATCACTTCTCATAACAATACCAAATCTATCATTAAAATTAATACCTTTAACTGAACTTGTATTACAATTCAAATAAGGACTAGGACAACTAGTTGATGGTATGTCGTAATAACTAATGTAGGCTGGAGAACAAAGATACCAAATTGTATTTGTTTGGGCTTTGTAATTGGAGGATCCGGATCTCAATCCATCAGCTATTGGTGGATTTATAGCGTAACCAGATTGATTATCATTTGACCAAACACCGTTATTATCAGCTTCCGCTGAAATGTCACCTAAATAACTACCGAAAGTTGATAGGAACGATCCACCACCCACATACATAAATTTGGTTGGGTATTGACTTTCGTCCCAAGCGTCTGCCGTACCACCACAAACCCCAATAGGTCCAATTGTCGTATTGGATAAAACCTCCGAAGTTACCCCTCTGTAAGGTAATACATCATATTCCGCTCCCGTTGACCAATCAATTGAGTTAAACCCATCAATATAATTAGGTTCAATTCCGGTATATGGTTGGACCGATGTGTCAGCGAGTAATGGTCCCGAAAAATACGGTAATACGTGTCTCATTTCAAGGCCTGAATTTTCAAAATCAAGTGATGAGTAGTAATACGGTAATGTGGACCCACTATTTGTGTATTGATTAAACAATGTGGAATCTGGTGTAAAACTAAAAGACTTGTGGTATTGACTTCTGCCACCATTACCCGACGATAAATAATTTACATTTGTTGGTACATTATGTCTAGCTGGTGTAAAATTACTACCTGTGGTATATCTTCGTATAGGATAATTTAGTTTATAATAACCAGTCACCGAAACTTGATTTGCAGCTTTTCCGAATAAGGTCCCTAATTCATATTTAATTAGTTGTCTATCGGTATATGGATCAACCCCTCTAGTTAATATTATAACACCCAAATTTTGACCGTCAAAAAAATTATCTAAAGCTTTTGCTTGTTGTTCATATTCATTATTACCTTGATATTGTTCGTATCTCCATTTAACAATGTGATTTAAATATTCTCTAGGGAAAAAACCAGAACTAATTTCGTTAGACATGGACAGATAATTTGATATTGACATACCGGTAATAACTTGGAAATACTCCATGTCAGCTGGGAATCTATAACTACCATTTTCGGTATTCGCACTTATAGGTACTGTTATTGTTTTATTAGCTGGTTGAGTTGGGTCTCCTGGAACGTAAAATCTATTCGCGTAGTCGATGTTCACACCGTGTACCCCAGGTGGTAATGTTGTCCCAGTTATTGATCTACAATTAAACTCATTATAAAGTGTACCCCCAGTTGAGTCCGTTAATCCTGTAATTCTATGGATGTCCCCAGACATTCTTGGGTTTTGGAACGTTATCATCTCTCCCGGTTGGAAAGCGTTATACATATTCCAATCGACGACAATTACCAAGGGTTGATCCTCAAAGTAATCATCAGCGTTATTAACGTAAGTTCTAATGAAGTTTTTACCTGAAAAAAACTTATCTCTAAGGTTAAATCTATTTAATTTGTTTGGCCAATGTTCGGTAATTGGATACCCCCATTCTGATGGTGGTGTACCTTTTTTTGTTAAAAAAGCTGTAACACCTCTACGTGGGTTACCTAGTCTGTCGATACCAGAAAATAGTTGGTAGAATTGTGCCGCAGCGTCAAATGAGACTCCTGGGTCATCTTCATCAATACGATTCTGATACGGATTTCTTGGGTTACACCCCAATTCTGGGTTTTGGTAGTTGTATGAGGCTGTTGTATCAGCTAAAAATGAATTATTTGTATCAACAATTCCCTGACCAAGGTCGTCTTCAGGTTCATTTAAATTAGCTAATAATGGGTCACACGGACAAGCGTCACAATCTGGATATGTTAACATTGGTAATCCAATTCTGTTAAATGTGTTCCAGTTAACTAATCTAGGTATTATATATACAATAAAAAATACTAATAACGCAATATATAAAATAGCTGCGATTATTTGTGGTATTACAATGAACACCGCTGGGAATGAGTATATCGCGGTTCCAATCGCTTGAGCGATTTGATACCCTAACCATATTGGTATACCAATCGATACCAACCATTTTAAAACAGGCCAAGAAACTATCACAAAATGAGCTATTGTTATTAACACAATCATTGGTAGTGTCAATATATTTAAAAGCAATTGTACAACAAACTCAATAAAATCAAAATTTCTTTGTAGGTCGTTTACTGGGAATTTATTATTTTCAGTTTGACACCGTCTATCTGTAATTTCTTTAATACCCAAATGTCTATCTTTATTTTTACCTTTCTTGTACCTATCAATAAATGACGATACTGTATAAACTTTATTATAGTGGAATTGATAAAATGTATCCTCACAGTTTATAGCCACATTTTTGTCCACATAGTCATCCCAATCTAAACTAAAAGCGTATGATCTTATGTAATTAAAATAATTTTGATTTCCAAAACTATATACAACCTGTTGTGGTTGACTTATATCAACAGCTGTAGGTGTTATTCTTACAAATTCACCAACATTAACAGGAATTGAGTTTAAACTACCTGAATATAATGTCCATGGACCTAAACCAGATGGTCCTATTTCCACAATATATGATTGTACATTTGTTGTTGTGTCACTCACTAAACCACCTTGTTGGGTAAACGCTCCCCAAACCGTGGATATTGTATTAGGTGGTATTGAGAATGTTGTAGGTCCTAATGAACCCCCAGGATATGTTATTGTAGCTGGTAATGTTGGGTCTATTGGTGTAAAAATAATATTTACGACATTATTGTTTGTTAATCCGGTAATTCCCAAGTTTGGGTCCCCTAGGTATGGTGACTGACTTGATAGTGGGTTAGATTGTATAAATACACTAAATGTCAATACGTTTGATGTCACCACAGGTCCCAATAGGTCACCAGATCCAACAATTGTTAAACTATCCTCATAATCGGGTACTGGTATATTTGAAACGTAAGGTATTAGAACTATGTTACTCGGATCTGAACTAGTGTTGTCCCATCCATATTCTCTAATGTTTGGTACAAGGTAATTAGCTCGAATAAAATTATTGTTATTCCCGGTTTCATTTTGCCATTTAATCTTAAATCTATATTTTGATTTTGTTGGTATTCCAACACTTGGGTCGTTTGAAATTACTTGATTACCGAACTCGTCTGTTGTTATGTAATCTAAGTTCATTGGTAGATTAGCTAACCACGTTCCGTTTTCATCAATAATTTTACCATCATTTTCTAGAATATATTGTTCTAGTATCGGATCCCCAAACTCATCAACATTTATTGTTTGTCGTATTGATAGAATTTGTCCTGGACCGGAAACTAAATCACAAAGATTCCCCATGTCCAATTTTGGTACACACCCAGTACTTAAATAGTCATCATTTGATGTTGACACTATTGACCCCATAAAAATAGAGGTTGGTTCAATTTTAACACTACTTTCAGTTGTTAAGTCAAAATCAACTCTGGTGATACCAATTTGACAAACGTCTTCTTCACCCCATAGTGGTGAGACCTCAACAATTTTATTTAATGTCTTTATCTGTGGTAATTCATTTAAATCTGTTGACGTTTTAAATGTTGTACCGTTTAATTGGGTTTCGTTAGCTTGACCCGTACGTATTAAATCTTGTGGTGACAAAGAAAAACAACCCATATCGGATAAATCTATATCCATGAAAATGGTTTGACTACCTGTTGGTACACCGAATATCATGTAGTCACCACTATCGTTTGTTTTTACCGTAAATTTGTAGTATTTGTCATAAACTTCTATAGTTGTTTGATCAATAAGAACTTCTTCCTTTGTTGGAAATGTCCCGGTGGCTGAGTGTCCTGGATATGATGGTTCTTTCGGTAATAAATTATACCTATACCCGTTTTCATTTAATGTTGATAATGTTTTATACGGATATAGTTCAGAAACCACCGGATTTAATTCATCCAAATCTTCTATCGGGATAAATAAAGATACTTTAGCGTTTGGTAACCCATAACCCCCATTAACAAATACTCGACCAACAATGACCCCATAATCAGAACAAATTCTTGTGTATATATCACTTTGGTTAATCTTTAATGATAAGATCTCCAAGGTTTCAAAGTCTTGTTCTAACTTGAGATTAATGTATTTGTCAACACCTACTTGTGTTCGTATTCTATATGATTTAGGCATTAAGTCTTTTTTTGATAAATAGTTTATTTCCTATTTTCAAAAAATAGTCCTAAATATAAAAAAATAAATTATCAAGAGAAATTAATGTTCTTAAAATTAAGAACTCTGACAGATATATCCTTATTTGGGTATCTTATTTGATAAATTTGACTTGGTTCAGCGAAAATAGTATCAGCTACCAATTCTATTTGTTTTGTTGTTGGGTTGGAATATCTCTGTGACGTTTGGTTTGATGAATATTGACCCCCAACTTTATTAAAGAATCTAATATCGGAAATACTAATCACCCCGTTTTCACTTTGTATTAGTCGTCTAATTTCAGACACATTAATGTTTCTACCTAATTGTTGGTTTAATGGACTAAAATACGAACTAATAATATCTATTGTTTTACTAATTAAAGACCCTTGGTTTTGTGTTGAGTCTAGAACAACGTCAACTTCAATACTAAGATCTATTGGACTAGCTGATTCTATAGAAATGTAATCATTTATCATTCGATAGTTAGATAAGTAATTAGCTACGTTTGATTTTATTGTGTTCGATATGTTATCAGTTAGATTACCTTCGGTGTCGTATGATAACATTTTTATTTTAATTTTATTATTTTCCTCCAATACCGATACCTTAGCTGGAGCACCAAATTGTGATGGCATTGTTCTTAAAATAGATTCGTAATCATTAATCGTTACCGCTCTGTTTTGTGCCGCAAAGTTAAATGATACATATTGTCTAACCTCCTCAACTGTTGGTTGGTTAGATCCACCAATAGCTGCGGTAACATTATTACATTTTAATGAGTTTATTACCAATCTATTCTCACTATCAGATGGACCGTTAACGGAGAATGAGACGGTTCCTATTTGTGTGATCACATTAGAACCTAAATTTGTCGCTTGTCCACCACCTATTCTATACTGTATAAATAAAGTTGAGTTTGATTTTAAAGCTGATCCCAATCCTAGGTTATTTGAGTACTTATTTAGATCAAAATAAGCTCCATTTCTAGCAAACTCCCGTAATTGTTCTTCAGCTGAAACACTACCCCCACCAAATGTCATTTTTAAAAATCCTTCAGGTGTATATTCGGTAACAAATTTTGTGTTAGTAGTTATATATTTCCCAACTTTAACCCCTGGTTGGTCAGAAACTTTGGTTGGGTCCTCAATAAAGACTCTGTCCTCAGCTAAAGCTTTTACTTCGTACCATCTATTATCTAACCCTAAAAATTCTTGTGGTTGGGGTATCGTGTTATATTGTGTACCGTCTTTGAGTAATACACTAGTAACACCTAATACGTTTTTTTCTGGTAAAAATAACTCAAAGAATGGTCTAACATCGTTAGCGGTTATAATTCTTTTAAATACCTTTGTTATACCATTAACAACAACTTCTCGTTTTGTTATGGTGTAATTACTTAATGACCCATCTGAGTTAAAATTAGGTACTTTCAATCTATTTGGTGATCCTTCAGAGTTAACTGGTGATGAAAAGTCTATATCATATACCGTTTCAAATGGTTGTCCAGCTCCACTAACCTGAGATCCCCTTCTTAAAATACCACAATATCTTAAATCTTCACTGTCCCCAAAAGCTGGAACCTGTATTGAGAAATCAACCAAAGCGACTGATGGTCTTTGTCCTGGGATTTTTAAACCATATGTTCTAGCTATGTTATATACTGAAGATTTTTGTTGAGCGTATTGTAAAACTGTTTCTTGGATACTTCTATCAATTTGAAATTGTAGGTTGTCGGTTACCGCAGCATTTAAATCTAACATCACTGAAAAAATACCAGCGTCGTTAAAATTTTGAATTAGGTCTGGATAATAAGTTCTAGTAAAATTAATCAACTCAGTTCTTATCCCCTGGAAATCCCTTGTTGTGTACGATATTTTCTTTTCAGCCATGTTATATGTTAATAATTACAAAATCACTGCTTTCTAAAGCTTGATTGGTTATTCTATAGTCTATTCTAACTTTAGCGGTGTGTTCTCTATCACCTATATTGGTTACCTTAAATTCTCTCTCACCAGAATCCGTAATATAAGTACCTTTGTCTTCCAAACCTAACGAAGCGTCAGTTATTTTTATGTTTGTTATAAGTATACCTGGTATGTATTTTTCAACCGAATCTCTAATCTCAAACTCAATATCACTAAATGTTGGTCCATCCAATGGTTCAAATATATATTCATATAATCTTGTACCAAAATCTGGTAAAAAATATCTACTACCCTTTCTAGTTAATAAAAGATGAATTAGATTATTTCTAATTTCTTCATCAATAGTATCTGAAGCGTCAAGATACCTCCCAACAAAAGAATCCCTAAAGGGAAATGTTATACCATATGTTATACCGTTAGACATATCTAATAAATATAGTATTCAGATATTTTATATAAATAAAAAAAATCACTGATTTCTCAGTGATTCCTTTAAATTAGTACTTCCTTTTTGGTATAATGGTTCGTAAGGACAGTGTTTACAACCGGATCCACAACACTTTCCTCGTTTTATGTGGAATGATTCTGTCATTACAATATTACCAAACTTATCCTTATAAAAGTCAGGTTCGGGAGTCTTTTTGGTGATCTCCCGAACATATAACTGTTGTATCCAATCGTTTGATGAGTTAACTGTCATCTTAATTCTTTTTTCTTAGATTATAGTACGCTAATAAAACTTGGTAAGTTAAAGTAACGTTGTTTCCCCAGGTAACTTTCATCTGTTAAACGATTTCACAAGCTCCACCAGCACAAGCGGCTTCACCTCTAAGGTCAGTGTTATCTTGTAGTTCGATTACTTTTGTTAGATCAACATCTTTTAATGTAATTACCAATCTTTCAAAATCCTCTTCAGTACAATCTTCAAAAGGTGCTTGTGTGTATGTTCCACCATTGTATGGTAAAACTGACAATCCGTTATAGAACTTTCTATTTTTCCACATCCAATCACCAACTAAATCCCATTCATCATCTTTGATAGAAACAGTTGCCGAAACATTATGAGTGTTTTGACCACTTCTATGTCCAGTTCTTACCCACTCTTGTGATACCTTCTTAACTCGTTCCAACATTTGGAATACTGACTCATGTCTTAAAATTGACCCTTCAGGTGCTTTCTGTGGGATTGTTATTACCGCGGTATCATGTGGTCTGAAATATTCATCTTCAACTAACTCTGGGTGATTTGTCACTAAGTGTTGGTATATTGATTCATTTTTACCAACTCGGATTCTTCTTAAGTAGAAATCATTGTGCCAAGCGTGAATACCAGAAGATGTTCCTAAGACTAATGATGAGGTTCCGGATGGTTTAACCGTTGTTGTTCTAGCTGATTTGTTAATACCAATTAGGTTAGCTACCCTTTGATTTTCCTCTTTAACAGCTTCAGCGGCTAATTTCATATCGTAACCTAATACCACTCCAGATCCAATACCTGTCATACCAATCCCAATAAGAGCGTCTTTCTCAGTTGTTCTTTTCCAAACATCTCTTAAGTAATGGAAATCTGTGTATCCAGCCTGTAGTGTACCAATGAAAGCAGCTCCTTTAACTCTTTTTTCAAAGTCTTCTTGTGATTCAATATCAGAAGCGTTAACCTCACATAGGTTACAAAATTGATATGGTCTAAGACCGATTTCACAACATGGGTTTGTCCCCCAATCTTTATCGTTTGATAAATAAATTCCTGGTTCACCAGCTCCGGATAACTCAATTCGTTTCCAAAGACCCATAAAGTATTCTTGTGTTACCTTATGTCTAAGTAATACCGCTGAGTTATTAGCTCTACCTCTTTGTGGATTCGACTCCCACCAGTTTCCAGATTTACAAGAGATCATTTCATCATCATCAGCTGAAAATAGTGAAATAAGAGCGGCTCTTCTAATCCCACCAGCTAGTACCGCGTCAGCGATATGACAAACGATGTCATGTGTTTCAATCGGTGTTAACCTACTTCCATCAGTTTTATTTTCCAAAACTTTTGTAATATTGTGTATACAATCTTTCAATGGTTGTGGTCCTGGTGCTTTACCACCTGATGTTACTAATAAAGACCCTTTTTGTCTAATATCTGAAAAATCAAATATTGGTGTTGACGATTTAGATCCAAAGTATGACTCCATTAATACTTTAATAGCGTCAGCCCACCCTTCAATTGAATCACCAATCAAATATCTTCTGGTTCTACTTGGATTTGGTTTTTTAATCTCCGATAATTTATCTACGTGGTGTTTTTGTACTGAAAACCCTACACCGGTACCACCTAACAATAAGAACATTGTTTCAGCGAAAGCGTCTGTGTGGTCAATCGGTAAATAAGCACAATTGTAGACCCTATTTGGTGATATCTCAATAGGTTTTCCACCAAATTGTAATGACCTCATCGAAGGTAATATTTTTTTATCATACACCATTTTATACACCTCTTCGATCTCATCTTTGATTTTAGGGTATTTCTTTTGGTGCATTTCTTTATTTCGTGTAACTAATTCGTCCCAGGTTTCTCTTCTATTTTTCTCTGGTAAGAATTTAGCGTACTTCATGTAAACAGTAATGTCACTTAATATTCTTTGTGATACATCCATGATTTAAAATTTTTTTATTTAATTTATTGTATTATTGGTGTTATTGTTTTGTTTTCTTTTTTCCATTAACTCTTTAACCCTTAATCGTTGTCTCTCTTCTTTTTGTTCTTCCAACCCTAAAAAGGTCATTGAACTTTCAGTGTCGATTTCAATCATAGCGTTATCAAATTTACAGTTCTCGAAAACCACTCCATCATCACCAATTCTTGATTTTGTTATGGCTATTGTCGCTAACTTCATTTCTTTTTGTTGTAGTGTCTTAGCTACTGAGATTATTACGTGACCTACCTGTGCCTTTTTAATTGATCCACCCATTTGGTCGGTAGTTACCACTTCAGAAGAAATCGATGATCTATTCCCTTGTGTAGCTGTCCATCCAACAATGTTTAGTTCGTGACACATAGCCTCGAAAGCTCTCATAACCGATCCTTCACTTTTCCATTCGTCACCTAAGTTTTTATCCGGAACAACACAATCTATATAGTCTAAAACCACCATATCAACCCTCATACCATCAGATATTAATTTTCTGATCTCATTCTTTATCTGTGACATAGTTTTAGTGTCAGAGGGTAGTTTTTTTAACTCCAATCTGTTGTCCATTGTCTCTTCAATCTTTTTAACTTTACTAATTACTTCCTCTTTACGTTCAGACAATTCATCTGGGTGTATTTTTGTCCAAAGTGTAAAGTGTTTTCGTTGGATCACTTTTGGATTGTCCTCAAAAAATATTTGAAGTACGTTTTTTCCTAAGTTAAAAGCGTGGTTTGATATCTTTGTTAATATTGTGGATTTACCAACTCCGGTTGGTGCTAAAATTACACCAATTTCACCTTTAGCTAATCCACCTTTTAACAGTCTATCAATACCTGGTATTCCCATTGGGATCGGGTGTCTGTAATCTTCTTCAAGAACTTGGTCTATGTTTGAAAAGACATCTAACATTGATGTGTCTTTTGAACCAACCATTAAAGCCTCTTTTACCATTTCTTCCAGTGTATCGTAGTTTTCAAATTCCCCACCATCGATAATTTTCTGGGCTTTTTTCATCACTTTCTGTAGTTCTTGTTGTTTACAGAATTTAAGTGCTTTCTCTTGAACAAAATTAGATCCGTCCAATGGAGCTTCTTTAATCTTAGATATTGTATCCAAGACTATTTTAGAAGCCATTTGATTTTGTAACTCAGACTTTGTTATTTGTTCTAGTGTCTCAAAGGATGGTGTATGATCGTACTTTATATGATACTCTTTGACCATTTGGATGATTATTTTGAAGTATTGGTTTTCAAAATAATTTGTATTAAGTACATCTATTATCGACACAGAAAAGTCTTTGTCTAAAATTATTTGATTAAGTAGTTGTAGTTGAAAAGTGTTACCTAGATATTCAAAATTTTTGTTAGTCGCCATATTTTTTTATTACTTTAGTATTGATAAATAGTATTAATTCTCGATAAATTGCGGATAAAAATAATTAAATTTCTTACCAGAAAAAATGTCAGTAAGGTCACCCAATATGGATTTTAACTTTGGTCGTAGGTCTACGGTATATCTTACCTTTGGTGGGTATACTTTAGCGTCGAATGTTCTCTGACAAATTGTCATATCGTCCAACTTAATGTATATGTTAAAGTTCTCATCACCATCCGTTATTGACGTGTTTAATATCTCAGGATTTTCAGTAATTTCAAACTGATTGTCCAACATATAAACTACACTTCTCATTTTTAAATCATACTGTAGTTTATTACACAATCTGTCAATATATTCGTAGAACTCAATAGATTTGTGTGCGTTTTTGTTGAATCCCTTAACATTAAAATATCGTTGAACTACAATGTTATCGTTACACATTAATAAAAATTCAACTTTCGTTACTTCTTGATTTTTCATATTTATTTATTTATTTATTTGTTTTATTTCTGTATTTAGTTTTTTCTTTCCTTGAAAGTTTTAAAAATGGTTTTAAAAATTTAACCCAAGCGTCATCACCTTTCGGTAGGTATTTGAAGAACCCGTCTTCCATCATCATTTTAATTAGATTTCTGTGTCCTCTACCGTTGGGATCTAATGATTCCTTACAATAAGATTCTACCAGTTCTTTACCTTCATCACTTATTAGTGGTTCAGATAAATCCACTAATTTTTTATTTACCACAAAGAACTCATCACCATATATCCCCTCCCTTGTTTTTCCACTTAGTAAGTTCTGTAAAACAACACTATCTTTTTGTTCTTTTATCAGTTCTTCACCTTTGTTTAAAATATCGGTAAAAGAAATTTCATTTTCAAGTATCTCAGGAAATAATTTTACAAAAGTTTTTTCACCCAGGTAAAATATCCCATCAATATTGTCTGAAGTATCACCAGCTAAGATTTTATAAGTTTTAATATTGTAGTGTGGTATTTCAATATCATACATTTTTATCTTATCACCCAGTTTATAAAACTGTTTTGTATTTGGTGAATAGATCCTAACTTTTTCGGAGATTAACTGGGTTAGATCCCTGTCACCGGAAAATATTGTTTTATCCTCATCAAGTGATATTTGACAATAATAAGCGATTAGATCGTCAGCTTCACAATGACCAACTTCAATTTGTCTAACAAACATCTCCTCAAGATATTGTTTTACTCTTTGTTTTTGTTGGCCAAAGGAAACTTCCTTAAAATCAACCTCATCTGGTATCTTTCGATTTAACTTATACTTTGGGTAAAGTATCCTTCTCTGTGATGTACTGGTTTCACTGTCCCAAAAAACGACTACCTTGGTGTAGTTTTCTTCCTCTAGAAATTTTCTTAACGTGTTTAGAAAGTGCCATATACCACCAACATGTTGTCCTTTATTGAAAAAGTCTTTTACTCCGTGAAATCCTATCTTTAATAGGTTATTACCATCTACTAATAAAGTTTTTGACATTCATACATAATTACGTGGTTTGACATCTATCTAATAATTTCATAATCCATATTCTGGATCTTTTCCAATGAATAAACTTCCAGGTTTTCCTTAAGTCTCATTTCAGAATTAAGTTTTTCCCATCTTTTTTGAGCCTTTTTTCTCCAAACTTCAATTAAGTGTTCTAGTTTGTGTTTTTCAAAGTTTTCCTTTTTTTCCAATTTAATTTCTCCGTTGGATAAAATGTGTTCCTTAATGTTTGAATAACCAAAATTGGTATAATAATACCTCTTTTTTGTTTTTGTCTTCATACAACATTTAACAAACTCATTAAACTTTGTAAACTCTTCCGGATCTAACTCTTTTAGGTGAGCTTTAATTATTTGGATTATTTTAGAGTACTCCCTCATTTTTGGTGCTGATGGTACTGGATCAACTAACATCCCATTCCATTCTTCTTTACCATATATTGGTCTCAAATAATTCCTAAGTTCCATGTAAATTTCATCACTTGGGAATAAAAATAGGTCGGACTCAGTCATACCATTGTATCTAATGTATGGTTCAAGTCCATCGTATTGTGATGAACTTTTTATGTTCCCATATAATGATGTGGTCTCAAGAAAACATAAATCCATTTTGTCACCATACTTTTCGTTGAACATATCCACAACTAAATGTGAACTACATATCAAAGCTAATAATTTACCACCTAAACAATTAAAACCAAACGGTTGTGTTGGTACAATTATAGCTCCGTTAACCATGTGTCTGTTTACGTGGGTAGCTCGTAACGTCTCACCAAAAAAATCATTTCTAGGTTTTATTGACAATACCGGTGAAGCTATTTTGATAAACCCTAAGTATTTACCGGACTTACCTTCTTTAACTCCCAGTGTAACTTGTCTTCCTATTTGTGATTCCAAGGGTAAACTAATGGTTATCTGTGCTAAATTATTTAATGTATTTTGATCAACAACATCAACAACTATGTCCATGTCCTTTGGTTCTAATGTGTGATCATTAAATAATTGTTTACTCCAATGTTCAACATCGATATTTACAATTTTTTCTTTTTTTCTTTCAAGAAAGTAATCTTGAATTGTTGGTACTTTGCTGTAAAAACTATTTAGGGTTTCTACCATACCCATAACTTCCTCGTGGGTTAATTTGATTTCCATCATTCAGTTTCTTCTTTTTCAGTTTTCAAATCAAAATCTCCCTCAACACCAATAACTTCTTTCCAATAGTCAGCGTATTCTTTCTTATATTGTTCAATCGATGTCTTCTCTTCTGTAGTATCTTTTCCTGGTAAGAATCCATGTGGGGTAACTATTATCTTACCATCCTCATATCCAAGACCATTTATGTGATTTTTCATTACAGACACTTTAGTTCTTGAAGCAAACTTAACAGTTCTTTTGTCTTTGGTTGCCGTGATTTTAGTTGTTCCAGCTCCTTTTTGATTCCCATATAAGAACACCAATGAGGAATTTAACCAAATCGCTTCACCACCTTTAGCTTTAATTTTTGGTTGTCCGAATGGATTATCCGGTAATTCAACCCAAGGTTGGTTAACAATAATTAATGTGTTCTCATATTTTGAGTCGGACTTACGACTTCCTGAAATACGTTGATTGATGCCCATACCAATTTTATCAGCTAAAACCGAAGCGTTATGTTGTTTACCACCTTTACCTTCATATGTCATTTTACAAGGAACTGAGCCAACAGAATCCCACATGATACATAGTGAATAATCTAATTCACCCTTTTCTTGTGAATCTAATAAGTCGTTAATGTAATCCGTAATTTGTTCGATATAATCAAAGTTGTTGTTAAAAATGTAAAATCCATCCCACTCCAACTCACCGGTATCAGTGTCAACAACTTCTTCACATTCAAACCCCATAAGTTTAGCGTGATCAAAACTCCATTTTTGTTCAGTAATAATGAACACTGGTAAAATTCCCTTTTTTTGAGCGTCGACGGCTGTTTTAACTAAGGCGGTTGTCTTACCTGTGTCACTATGACCCAGGAACATATTAATGTGTCCCATCGCTGGACCAGGTAACCCAACCGCGTCTAAAAAGGCTTCTCCAAGATCGAAGAATCTTTGTGGTTTGTATTTAGCTGATGTTGAGAATTTCTTCTTAATACCACTAAAATCGTTTTTCTTTATTGCCATATATTTGTTTTTTAAATTAAAAAGTTAGATGTCGTTGTATTTTTTCCGTGTATATTCCAAATTATATTTTCGGTGTTGTCTATTTCACATATTTTACATTTATTTTCACACCAAACATCCCTCCACATATTGTCCTCAAAAGCATAAATTTTTGATAAATCTTTTATTAAATTAAGACTCTTAAGGTTAAAAGCGAATGTCGCTGGGATTTTAAAATCACAATTTTCAGGGTTGGCTCCTAAATTATGAGCGTTTACTAATCTCATAACATTACCATTTAACTGATACCTTATTGTTGATGATAAAACATCCACATCATTTTCTTTAAAGAAATTAACTATATTCATTATGTAGTCTTTTTTATATATGTCATCATCATCTATTTTCACAAAAATGTCATATTCTTCATAATTTTCTACAGCTAAGATTGTATTGATATGGTTTGTATGTTGGTGTTGGTTTAGAGTATATGTGAAACTATTTTTATCGGTCTTAACGTCGTCAAATATTTTTTGGATGTAGTTTTTTTGATGTGTTGATCTTTCCATCGTAATATTCACCGAGTGAAATATATCCTGGTACGTTTGACTATTTATGTCTTGTACACATCCTCTTAACATTTTATACCTATTTAAACTTGGGGTAAAACACAATACTCTCATTTTTTTCCATTATAAAACTTGGACACCCATTTTAATCGAATGTCCAAGTTTGTTAAAAATTAAAACGGTAACTCCTCGTCAGTGTCGTCATTCGTTTGTGGATCCTCAACTTCATTAATCGATTTTGATCCACCACCAATTGTTGTAGTTTCCTCAATGTCGTTGGAATATACATATTTACCAGCGTCGGAATCCCATCTTGGTGTCTCACCTCTTGAGATAGCTTCAAGATACTCAACTGGTTTTTTAGAGTATACGTCCTCCCAAGTTAATTCATTATTAACCCATCCTTCAGTTTCATCAGAATCTGAACTGATAGAACTTGGGTCGTCATACATAATTGTTTGGATTACTGTATAAACCCCTCCCTTTGGAGTTTTAGCTTTGGTCAACTCAAGGATTAAATCTCTACCATTTTCTGGATTTGTGATATCACCCTTAGCTTTCCAAATTGGAATGATTTTATCTAGGATTCCTTCTTGTTTGTAGTTGTGTTTGAATCTCCAGAATTTAACTCCGTCTTGTTCGTTATCACGGTCGATAACTTTAACAATATAAAACTTACGTGCTTTATACTGTTTTGCCAATTCTTTATCGGAATCTCTACCGGTTGACATTAAAGTTTCATAAACCTCATTCAAAGGTGAACGTTCGTTGTCATTCTTTCCTGGATCGTAAAATTTCTGATATTTACCATCCACTTGGATTTCGTGAAACCATACTTCTTTGAAGGGTGAAGATCCGTCACTTGTTGGTAGAATTCTAATTCTTCTTTGACCTTGTTTTTCGGTATCTTTTAAGATAGCTGCGAAATACTTTTTCATTCTCTCTTCCTGAGACATTTTTGAAGTGGAGGAAGAACCACTTTGTTTTGATTGTTCGTACTGTGCTAGTACTGCGTCTAAGACATTTGTCGCCATAAAATATATAATTAAAAGTTTACAATAGAAAGTATAAGTTAAATAAATTGGGTTGTCAAGTAGCTGAGTAAAAAAAAATGGGACTTTTGATCCCATTCTATTAAATTATTTAAATTTGTTAAATTCATCTTCGGGACTAGGATCAAAACTATCCCCAATTTCTTTACTAGAAAAATCCTCAACATCATCAGTTGTTAGTACGTATTCATTTTTACCTGACTTTTCCATTTCGTCTTGTTTGTCAACAAAGAAATCAGATAGTTTCTGTTGGAATGGTCCGGAATCCAATGACCTTAATTCTAATTTTTCTTGGGGTGTTTTTGGTCTATATTTTTCTAATTTAGTTTCTAAATCATTTATTTTGTTAACTAAGTTGTCCATCTCACCTAATTTTGACTCTAGGGAACTCAATTGGTTAAATAGGTTATCAAAATATTCTTCTTGTTTGTCGGACATCGTTTTTTGTGTGTCCACTAAGTCTGTAATATCTAGTTCTTCAGTATCACCCTCCTCACCTTCATCTTCACTTTTACCTAACTCTTCAACATCAGGATCTTTTGAGACATCCACAGCTTCTGGTCCAGATGGTGCTGGTGGTGCCGCTGGTGGTGGTACTCCTCCAGGTGTTACTGGGGGTGCTCCAGCTGCTGGGTCAGCTCCTCCAGGTTCAGCTGGTGGTGGTAAATCAACTGGTTCGTCAACAGGAGCTGCTGCCGAGTCTAATTCAGCTTGTTCGACAATATATTTATTAATAGTATTGTACCTTTCGATTTCCTTGATTATTTTTTCGTCTATTCTCATTTTATCCGTTTAATAATTGTTTAATTCCTGTAGTAGTCTCAACTTGAATTTTTTTAAATTTATTCATAGTATTGTCAACTCTCTCAATTAGTCCGTCTTTCATTCTTAAGGTGTAACAATCACCGGTATCTAAATCACAAACTTCTTTATACCCATTACCAGAATCCTTTTCACTGATTCTAGTATTTTTTCCAAGGTAGTTATCTAAAATTAATTTTGTATTACTCATAATATTGTTTTTTATATATATAAATATATCAATTGCTGATAAAATTACTTTTTATATAGTTCTTGGAATTTCAATAATCCTTCTTGGATTCTAGCTTGTATTTTAACCTTATCGTCCTCAGTTAATAGGGTTAAGACATCGTCATTTTGTTTTATTGGCCATTCTAATACGTAATACTTGAGTAGTGTATCAATAGCTGGTGTTGCTGACGAATTTATTTCTTTGGTTAATGAAACTATTTTTCCACTAAATTTAGCCACAAAAAAGTCTAAGAATTTATCCAAGGTTTCAAATTGAGCCACGGGTATGTTTGTTGTTTGTGAATTACCTCGAGTAACACAAAAATATTTAGTTGTCATGTATGATGTTAAATCACCACCATAAAACTCAGTTAGATTTATTGTTGAAAAATTATTTTCATAAGCTTCGAAACCGGTAGACACTCCAGTATCAGCGTACATAGCACTGAACATGAAAGAGGCTCCGTTTTCTAGGTAAAATAAATTGTTTGTTGTATCATCTTTAAATTTTAAATCTTCCAATTTATTTATAATTTTATCAAACACATCTTTAAACGTTACCTTGGTTAATGTTGGACTTGTTAAATTAACATATAAACCGTATTGTGGTAACAACTTATCTGAGCAGTCTTGGTTAGTTGTTAATGTCTCCTTGGTTCCTATATTACCCAATATGGTATCTTTTTGGAATAACACGTTGTTAGGGTCCAATTTTGATCTATTATAACTTTCTTTAATCTCCTCCCTAATTTTTGATACGATGTTTTTTGTTAATGACTGAATGAAATTGTCTATCTTTGGTATACTGTAGAAAGGTTGACGTATACCCTCAAACGAAGTGTCAAATCCATTTTCACTAATCCTATGTAAAACTTTTGTTATCATATAAGGACCACTAAACATTGGTACGTATCTTAAATTAAAATACATCATCGGTTGGATTAGTGCGTTCCCCATCATTTCAACTGAACAACTATAACTTCTGTTTTTGTAAATGTTATACAATGAATTACTTTGAGTTGTCGATGTTCTGTTTCTATTTTGGTTTGCCATATTATCAATAGCTGCGATTGATTCACTTGTTGGTTTACCTGGATCCTGTGATACACTAAATTCTTTAAATATTTGTTGGTTTTGTGGACCAACGTCTACGTTAAATCCAACTACTTTATTTGATGTGGCCCAATTAGTTTTATTTATTTGGTTTTCAACTAATGGATTATCACTAGCTCTACGTAAATCAAAAGCGTCATTTCTAAACCTGTAATCAATATTCTCTTTCATGTCCAAATGTTCACTTGGTTTTGAAGCGTACATACATAAAAACTTTGGTGATGATTTTCTATAATCAACATTTAAGAATGTACCAAATAATGAATTAGCAAATTCCAAACTACCCTCCGATCTAGGTATTGGGTTTTTAACAACGTCCTGTACATTATAAAAATTAACATAAGCCGGTAACATGAAATGTATAAAATTATTCTCCGTTAGTATGGTTGTTACCACATCCAATAGATTTATTTTTACATTGTCATTGTCAATTAGTGTTTTAATCTTAAAGATGTCTACGAGTATTTTATCACCAATATCTCTACTAGCTCTATCAACCAACATAACATCCTCAAACAAAGTTTTTGTTTTAAAATCACCCCCAGCTATCCAAGTATCATTTAATGTTTTAAATAATTCCCATAATTCAAATCTAGTTTGTTCACCTTGATATTCCTTAAATTTACTTTGGTCTTCAATTGATATCGTCACCACACCTGGTAAATCTTTTCTAACTGAGGTCATAAGTACTTCAAGTGAATCATTTAAATATTTCTCAGATGAATCTAAATATTTATTCATTAAATCATAAAATTTAATATAATCTAATGTCGGGTCTTTTAATTTTTGTGTTGCGTATATTTTAATAATCGGTGCGAAATCAATAATATTTTTTGAATTAAATTGTACATTTAAATCAACAAAAAAATCTGTGATGTATGATCCGGAATCTTTATATTGTAATTCAGGTATTTCTGAGAAACCAACATATAATTCCAAATCTTTCCATGTTTCTGGATATATTGATTTGGATTGAGCTAAAGTTATTGTTCCACCACTTGTTGGTAAAAATCCAGGTGTTGTTTGGTTGTACCCCAAATAACTAATCGGGTCCACAAAAAACTTATTTGAGAATGTATAGAATACCCGTCTATTGAACATTGTTGGGTTTCCGATTTTTAAAACCGTGTCATACTCAATAAATTGTTTAAAGTAGGATTCAAAGGTTAGCTTTTGGTTTGATACTGTTTCAGAAATTATTAAATCCCCAGTAGTACCGGTTGGTTTTTTTACCACAAACATTTTTCTCATTAACTGTTGGAAATTTTTATTTGTGATTTCAGTTTCAGTTTCGGTTGTTTGGGTTGGACTTATTGTTTGTTTATAATCATATACACTTCTACTGAAATTTAAAAATTCTGATTCAAATAAATCTAATATACCTTTTTCAAAGGTTGTAAAAATTTCACTAATTTTTGTATAGTTGTTAACGTCACCGTCAATTAAAAAATTTTGTTGTATTGACTGACCGGATAATATATGTTTAAAGTAACTATCTGGTGATGATTTAACAACCCTACTATTATCAAAAAACCCAAAATTAGGTGCTCCCCAGAATAACCTAACCGATCCGTTGTAAAGTGAAGTATTGTCGACAACCTCAAATTTCATTTTACCAACTTTAAATAGTTCACCTTTAATTTGACTAACAGTAGTTCCAAACGATGGTAACACATAGTATTCTGTTTCACTTTTTTTAGCTAAAACACTCCAAGGTGTTAATTTTAATGTTCGTAATGGATCATTCGGGTCAAATCCAATTTCCTCTAGAATTTTTGTATCTTGTGTATTTGTTAATATTATACCACCAGTATCAATTAAACCCTGTAAGTTTGTGTCTTGATATGGGTCAACACTTAAATTTGTAACATAAAAGGATTTTTGTTCGATGTCTGGTAAAGTTGTGTTAATTGTATATTCACCAATCCCATTTGCTGGTCCAGAAATTTGATTTACGATTGTAAACCCAGTAGTAACCCCAGAAAGAACAATTGTTGATCCTGTAAGTAATTCGTTTACATTTATCTCACTAACTGTAAATGTTGTACCACTCACTTTACCCTTACCAATTACTTGGGTTGTTCCAGAAAATAATCTGGTTCCTTGAAAAAATGTGTTAAAGTCGTCAATTAATTGTGGGTAAAATCCCGTATTTATTATCGTGTTAGTTTTTGTTAAATTCAATATTTCATCTTGTAGAACAATTTTTGTTGGTGTGTTTTCAATATTAACGGTAAAGGTTTTTGATGTAGCTGATGGTGTGTATGGGTTATAACTAAACTTATAATCAAAATCTTTCCACACCTCATCTAGTATATCAACCCCAGTTTCATTCCATGTTTTATATCTGTGCCAAATTGATCCGTACTTTAATACCCAAGCGTATGGTAATTTATGTACCGCTCCAAACTTTTTAAATGTGGATATTAAATAATCTAAATCAGTTGTACTATTGTTTGTATCATCAAAGTTTTTATATTTCTCCCTAAGAGTTGATAATGGTAAACTATTTAAAAATAAAAACGCTGCCGATTTAAATGGGTATAAATTAAGTGTTTCATACCTGAAATTGTATACACCTTTCTGTATAGAGTTTATAAAATATGGGGTGTTAAAAATTGACGTGGTTTGATTACTACTTACAGTACCACTGTAATTGACATAATTTAAATTACCTTCCGTGATAAACTGGTTCTCATATTTCCTAGTTTCATAAAATGATTTTAAATTAGATAAATTAATTTCCTGACTAAATACATTATTTTTATAATTAAAATTGGTTATTGGTCTACAAGTATTAAAATTATAATCATTTAAAAAATTCGTAATAGTTTTTAACGTTGGGTTATATTTTAGAGTATTCTTCGTATTATAAGCGTTTTCACTTAATAGTACTGTCTTGCCATTAGCGAGATAGTTGTTGTCCCAAAATAAATTTGTTATTGGGTACATATCCGAAAAATCAAAACTGTTTGATGTGGTTTGATTTTGTACATACTCAGTAATATTAGTTTCCGTTTTATCGATTAGACTGACATCCGGTTGTGATTTTTGATTCCCAATTATATCTGAATTAAACAACCCGTAAGGTGAGTCCACAAAATTTTGAATGTATGGTGTGACAAATTCACCTCTGATATATTTTTGCCAACTCTCACCTTCCCCACTATTTGATATGTGTCTTAAAAATGGTAAAAAATTTGTTTGGTTTAATTGGTATTCTCTTAATGTTTTTATTAGGAATGGATTATCATCACCCAAACTATTAACAATATTAACTTTCTCACATTCAGATTCAACAGTGTAAACACCAGAGTCATATCCAGAAATTCTACTTAGTTTACTGTAAAAACTATTTAGAAATATTCTTTCATATATTTCAAAGAAAAATTTAACTTCTTCTTTATTCTGGAAAACTTGGTTTGACACCGGAAATTCAATACCATTTAAACTAGATCTATTTGGTCTACCATCTGAGTTAGATAGTGGACCTGGATCCGGAATTTCTTCCTCCCTAGTTGTAAATCCTTTAATCCATTCTTCAACAAACTCAACCTCCGGCCAAATTTCAGGTGAGAAAGCTCTAGCTGTTGTTGACACTGATGGGTCACCTGGATATATTAGTTCAAATTTTTCTTCTCTGTCTTCACCGATGGTTTCTTTAATTACTTGTGGCCAAGGGTATATTGGTGTATCGTTTTGGGATGTATCTTTAAAGTCAACACTTTTAACAGTTGTGTTACTAAATATTAATTCTTTTCTATACTTGTTATTGTTTAACCCCCAAGCTTTTATATGTACATCGTCAAGTAATCTAATGAAAGCTTCACCCTGAGCGTAGAACACAGCTAAAATATTTCTAATGGATGGTTTAAATCCTAGTTTGTTATTTTTATCATTTAATTTACTGGTAATAGCTTTGGTCATATCCTCCTCAATTAGATTCCTAATTTCCAAAACTGTTTTTTCTATGGTTATTATTTTATCCCTAAACGAATTTTTACCTTCAAAATAATAAAACGTTGATTGTGTTGTCCCAGCTGAAAAAAATTCATTCTTACTATCTGTAACAAATTTATCATAAACGGGACCTGAAGAATTTTTTACTGTTGGGTTTCTTTGTAGGTAACTCTGTTCAAAATTAATATCATCAACAGTTATTGGGTACTTAAATGTTTGTAGTGATATGTCAACGGGAACTGTTTTTTGTACTTCATTGACATTTATTGTTACCCTACCGTTTTTACCAAGTACCGGATTGTCGGACAATTTTTTATTATACTCAGTTATGTATCCTTCTAATATGGTTATAGCTTCAGTTCTTAATGTTTCAGTGTTTAATTCTTTTTTAAATTGATATACCTTAACATCTGTGTTTTTAATAACTAGATAATTTGTGGTATCCATAAATTTATTAAACCACGATTCTGTTTGTGACTGAAACACTTTTTGATTGTACTCGTAGATAATTCTTGAATAGTTATCTATTTCGGTTAGTACAGCGAAATTTTGTTTTGAGAAACTGTTTAAAACATCGGTTATGAATAAATCTAATCTGGATTTTAATTGTTTTAGTGTTATCTCTGGGAAATCGTCACCAATTAAACCTTTTGATTTATATTCCGAATAAACTTCTTTTATTTTTTGGTACCCACGACTAACCGTTTTTTTACTGATACTTGATACGTTTGTTTGATTATCTGTCGTTGTGAATTTAACTGTACTAACATTACTGTTGTACATATGTGGTACCGACATTAATGAAGCCCAATTTATATACGAAAGTAATGTGTATTTATAACCATAAAATTTTAATTTAATTACAAAGTTTCCACTGGACGGTTGGAATGTCGATGTGAAGGACTGTAACATTATAGGGTACTTAACCGCTTTACCATAATACCCTTTAAGTGTTAGTGTAAATTGGGGGTATGGTAATTGAAAGAAAGCGGCGTATGGTGAGTTGTCCCCCCCTTCAAATAAAGCTCTACCCTTAACGTCCTCTAATGTAATATCAATAACCGGTAAATAGTCTAGTCCAACTGAAACATTTATGTCAACAATACCAAGTAATCCATTATCAATTGATCCTGGTTTACCGTTACTATACGTTTCTTGTGTAATATAATAATCACCCTCTTTATTTGGGTTTTGTATTGAATTTAATTTAGGTTGGTTCACTCCTTGTCCGGTTAAGGATCCCTTACCTGTTACCTCATCGGTGTATGAATTATCTAAAAATGTTTTAAATCCTGGGTTTAGAAAATTAATTTTACCAACTGAAATTGTCCTAACTTGATCATTAACCGCGGTACCTAACGCTAGTTTAGTTCTTGGTAATACATTACACTCTAGGTTAGCGTAAAAAACTAAATCTTCTTGTTTAACAAATCTTTCCGAAACATTCCCTAAATCATCAATTACTTTATTTGGGTCTATTACGGTTATGTTGTCGTAGTCGTATTCTACTAATATATTTTCACCGTTACCTACCATAATAGAAGAAATGATTGTCTAATTGAGTTTTATAGTCTTGTAAAGAACTTACTAATGGAAATGGAATTGTCAATACTGTACCGTCAGGAATATTACTTTCTAGTCCTCCAAGTTGGGGGTTAGCTGTTTGAATTAGCCATCCAAAGAATGGTGTTCCATAGTATTGTTGGGATATTTTATCTAACCTAGATTGATTAGCTACGTAAATATGTTTTTTATCGGATGACTTTGATGGTAAAGTAATATACGGAACCACGGTTTGTTCACCGTTAATTAAAAATTCATTATATCTGTTATAATATTGTGATCCCATAATTAATTTAATTTAACTTTACCATTAAATGTTTTTTTATCTTGATTCAAATTAAGATTTGAATATAACTCTTTTATTAGTTTATTTTTTGAGTTTAAATCGGTAGTTGGTGGTGTTTTATAATTCACGGTATTTCCTGGTATATTTGTTGTATTTTCAATATTGTAATTTAAATATTTTTGGTATGATTCAGTTTTAAATAATAATGTGTCAATTTCACTAACCTCATTGTTGTGTATTGTTGTATATATGTTTTTTAAAAAATCACATAATTCTTTAATTTTATTGGCCGCATTTTTTGTTTTAACTTCATTCCCATTTGTTAAATCTGTCACAAATAAATTATACTTACTATCATCTAAAAAGTAATCAGACATTGACAAATAAAATCTATTAGCTTCTTCACCAGGAAAAGGATTTTTATAATATGATGAGGTTGATGTTTTTGGATCGTACTTACTTGGTTTTAAAATAAAAGCTTCTAAAAACTCATAGAAGTTTTTTAATATATTTGACACACCTAACCTATAGGATAAATCCAATTTACCACCCTGTTTAAAATATGTATCACCACTTAAATCATATGATTGTGGTTCATTATTTTGTGTTAACACTCCGTCAAGTTTATTCATCACAACGTCCATCTTTCTTAGTGAATATATTAAATTCTCTTCAACTTTGACAATTTGATTTGAGGTTGTTGTTATTACTTCTTTTAAAAATTCCTTTCTTGTGTTTACTTTGGTGATTAATTTTTCCGTTACCTCTCGTAAAACTTTTTTATCCATAGATGGATTAGATTTAATAGCCATCGTAATTGGGTCTTTATTATCGGTTACATCTTTAACTACGTCTTCAACTAAATCATCCACAAATTTTTCAAAAGAATTAGGTTTACCATATAACTTAGTTGGTCTTGGTGATAGTATCCCGGTAGTAAATTCGGATATTACACCATCAATATAATTTCTTTTACTATTAGTTAATTGTACAATACCGTAGTTTGTTGTTTTTAATAATGTACTTAATGAATTGGGTACTATCTTAAAGTAATCTATAAGTTGTTCATTTAATTTTGTAAGAATTACATCATATGATATTGTACCGGCTGTCACACCATCAATTATTTTACCAATTGTTTCCCCACCTTTTTTAGGTTCTTGGTTTACAATATCCTTTGTGGTTACTTTTTTCTTTAATTCTAATATCCTATTAACAACCAAATTATCTAATGTTGTTTGACTTTCGATGTCGGTAGCTGTAGCTCTTTCATCATAAACTTCGGTATTAGCGTAATAATTAAATGAAAGTGCGTTTTGTAGTTGGTCTACCGGTTCTTTTAGTCCGTGACCACCAATAAAGTTAAATCCTAAACTTATCTTAGCTATCATTGGTTGTACACCAATACCTTCAGGGTTCATATCGTAAATCAACGGATCATACGTTATACTGAGGTTAGTTGGGATTATTTTAGTGTGGTAGAAGTCACCAATTCTAAGTACTAGTACTGGTGGTGTACCAAACGATGTGTTAAGTGCGTCATTTGTTTTTGGTCTACCGTCAGTACCAATAACCGGTATTGATTGTCCAGGCCTAACACATTGATTTAAGAATGTTAATCTGGAGTTTAACCCTTCCGGTGTTGTTGAATGAAAGGTTGGATTAAAGTATTTTATTTTTTCCTTAATACTATCAAACACCATCGGACTTTCTTTTTTGATCACCTCAAAATAATCACACTCAGAAAATAATGTTCTAACTACTTTTTTAGATATCCCATCTTTAATTTTTTGTTGGATGGTTTTTGTTGGTAGTGGTTTAATTGGTTGGGTGTTCACTTGTGGGACATCAACTGTAATTTCGGGTGCTGTGGTTGTTTGTACCGTTTCAACTGGTTTTACAACTTCTTTCACAACCGCTTTTATTTGTGAGATAACAACCCTACGACAAGCCATAGCTGGTATAGAATATTTTTTACCAGCTGACTGGGATGTCATTTTAACACCGTTGGAGTCATAACTAACTATTGGGGTTCTACAATTAACATCTTGTTGTGGTGGTATTACGTCATTTAATTCTGGGTTATTAGGGTCTGGTGTTAAAGTAGCGTCAATAGCTTTAGCTATTACAGTTCCCTCACCAAGAGTATCACTCTTTAAGAATGTGATTTTTCCGTCTTTCTCCCATTCAGCGAATGTTTTTTCACCGATTTTTTGAGCTCTAAACCAACGTTTTACCGCGTCATCTCTTCTTATTGATATGTTTATATTATAATCGTCAGTATTTGGTGATGAAGCTGAAGCTATTAACTTTAATTCAAATGTACCTTTTTGTTCTGATACCACCTTTGTTATTTTAGGTATTAAAACATCTTGGATTTTTTTATAGTTGGCTTCAACAACTTTATTGAAGAAGTCAGGTACAGATGATCCAGAATATGTTTTATCAGTTCTAACTTCATAGGGTGCGTTGTTTATATATGTATCCTTTTTACCAACATATAAATCATACCACTTGTTATATGGTTCTTTACCGTCGGTACCGGTATCATTTTTACAAGTAGGACAGTTATTGTCAAAATAGAAACCTAAATCTATAATGTCATTAAATTCACTACTCACATCTTTATCAACTGTTTGTTCTTCGGTAATTGTTCCATTACCCCCAACTCCATCCTGATTCGTACCAGCGGCACCTTCAGCGTTTTCTTTTATTAAAATGTTTATAACCGGATCGGGTCTTATTTCGACCGCTACTGATTGTAGTTCCTCATCGGTTAATCTTGGACTCTTAAGTATGTCTTGATAAGTATATAAGTCACTTACTGGTATTTGATTGAATTTAGCCGCTAATTCATACAAATCATATTTAACACAACCAGCGAAAAATGAATCCATTATTGAATCAATTCGTTCTTTTGGTATATTTTTTAATTGTTCCGTAACAATTTTATTCATTATTTGGGGGTGGTCAACAACTATTTTCCAACTAATCGTTCCACTACGACTTGTGTTTTTATATGTGTATATTGGTTCAGGTCGTCCAAGGAAATTTGTTTGATTAAAATCAGGTTTACTATCATCGGAGAATTGTAAATCATACGGTGGGAACCACATGATTCTACCCCCATTTGGTCCTTGTTCACAAACAGGTAATTCACTAACGGTGTATCCCGGTTTATCTGAGGTTCTCCAAGCTAAATTCTCAATCGAGAACATATACTTTTTAACTTTATTATCAATAATGTTAGTTGATCCTGGATTTTTTAATGGAGCTATATTTAAATTGTATGTATTATCCAACACAGAGTAACTAAATCGTCTATTGGCTATTGTTATACCTTCAGTCTTTTGTAAGTCATCATATGTAAAATACGGGGTATCTTTAGTGAAAACTCTACAATACTCAATACCCTCCTCAACACCTGTTGTGTCGTTTGTATATGAAAGTACTTGTGATCCTTTGGTTAGTTCCTTATACCCATCGTTAAACACCTTTGAGACCTGGTTAATTGCGTTACCCACATGTTTTAATCTAGCTATACCAGAAACGTTATCAGCTGAGTCGATTAACCTTTGTGTGTTATCCAAAATGGATCCTGGTTTAAATTCACCCACTTCGGTAGATTGGTACTGATTATACTGAGTGGTTAAACTTTCAAACCCAGGATCTAAACTACCTTTCTTACCATTTTTACCAACTCTAAGTCCAGCGTCACCCTTGTACTTTGGTGATGTCCAAACCATTTGACCGGTAATACCCCCATCGTTAGAGTACGATTTACCTTTTAATCCGAAGTTTAATTTACTTTCATTACCTTCATATAAAATACCAAGTTCAGATGGACCGTATACTAATGATTGGGTTTGTTTACCAAATCTATCTACGGGTACCTGATTAGCTGGTGATGTTATTTGTGAAGGTTCAGCGTCTTGACTACCGACATAATACCCACCGGTATTTGGTCTATCTTCATCAAATAAACGACCAATAGCGGTTGTTAGTCCTTGGGTTAGTCCTCGGTTATAAGCTGGTTTATATCTATTATAATCTAAACTTTTAAATAATACAGATCGTTGACCGTTACCTGTATTTTGTACGAAAGTCTCTGACGGGTTTCTAAATTTGTTTAATACCGGACCTAAGAATCCACCTGTGAGTTTATTCACCACACCAAGTGCTGATTCAACCTGGGGACTTTGTATTGGGTCTGGGTCATTAAAATAATCACCAGGAATAAATGATACCGGAAAATAAGTTCCAGTCAATCTATTAGCTAATGATACAGCAGCTAATACTGGTGATTCGGGTACGGTAATTTTCCAATCCTTATCAAAAAAAGGTTGTTTACCTGTCGCCACCATAGCAGCTGTGAACGGATCTTGTAATGTGTCTAAATTAAATCTACCTACAGTAGCTTGTGATATTTCAGCGGCAATCCTTTCTTGGAAAGCACCCTTTAGTTGTGTTGATCCTATTTTAACAATAAAACTATCTTGTGATAACAAACCATTAGATCCTGTTGGGTTGTCCTGGAATATCATTGAGAACGTACTGTACGATGAATTGATAAACATGTCGGCGTACGGTAGGAAATATTGATTAACGTTATAGTTATCTGTTACAATATATAAATCTTTATACCCATCTTCTGGACCAAATATGTTTTTTACATAAGCTGAATCAATAAAAAATTCATTAACCAACTCTAGATTTGAGTCGTTTATATCGTAAGGACCTTGATTTGGGTCAACGGGTAATAAATTATTGACATTTATTGGGTTATCAAACCCACCATCGGGTCCATACTCATTTAGTGGGTAAACCGAATTAGCGAATTGATTTGTGGATACTAGATTGTTTGGTGAATCAACAACACTAAAAACATTTAAATTTGTTTGTTGTACAACGTTTGTTACCGGACCAAAAACCCCAGTAACAGAGTATGGTGGTAAGTTTTTAACTAATAGGTTATTCCTAAAAGATTCTGTTGATACAAATGATAGTGAACTTGACATTCTCCTTTTATTTTATAAATACGATTTGGGTTCATTTTTTAATGTTTGATTAGTTTCTTAATCCACTATCTTTCACCTCAAACAATTTATTTAACCAAGATTTTCCTTCAGCTGTACTTAACCAGTTGTTAATTGTGTTTTGGATCTCGGTTGTTGACATGTTTGTTAATGTACCGGAACCTGTTATTGTTATGTTAGCGTTAACTGTTGATTTTGTTATTATCTCTTTCTTTTCAATAACTTCTTTTTTTGCATTCAATTCCTCAACAATTAACTCAGCTTGGGTTTTTTTTGGTTTTGGGTTTAATTGGTTTTCGTACGTTTTTGTTAACTCTTGTCGATATTCTTTGATAAATTCGTCAAACTTATTTTTAACACCCGTTTGGAAATTTTTTTCTAAATTACCCATAGATGTGAAAGCGTTTTTAAAAGCTTCAAAAGATCCTGTCTCATCTCCTTTAGCTAATTTTAAAGCCGCATCTTCTAATAACCCACTAAACTGATCAACACCAGTTCTAATAGTTTCTGTTGTTACATCTCTGGTAGCTATTTCGGTGTATTTTGTTTGGACTTTAGTTAAAGCATCAAAAACACGTTGGACGGGTGCTGCGGTAGCTTTACCAAGTGTTAATTTACCCAACAAAGAACCAAGATTAGCGTTTATAGCGTCTAATGTGTTTAATTGATCATAAGCTAATTCCTCCAAACTTTTATTTTGGTCGGCAGCTTGTTCTCTTAGTTGTTCAATTTCTTGTGGTAGTAAATCTTCCACTTTTTTAGTGACTTCTTTACCTTGTTCATCCCTAACCTTAATAACCGCGGTTCCACCTGATAGTGTTGCTAATGAAGCGATCATTTCTCGAGTTTGTTCGTCTTCTGTACCAACTAATGATGGAAATTTAATCTGTTGTAGTTTTTTATCGAAGTCGGCAGCTCTTATTGACATTTTTGTCAATTCTGAAGCTGGTATATTCAATTCACTAGCTATTTCCCTAATCCTACTTTTAGCACCTGGTAATATTTCAAATTGTTGGGTTTTTTCATTAAACGTTGTCCATTCTTTAGTAATATTAACTAATTCCTTTTCCAATTGTTCTGGGTCATTACGTGCTAAATCCATAGCTCTTAATGGGTCTAAAAGACCATTAGCTGTAACCCCCAATCTTTGTAACCCAGCTGCCAACTCAATCGCACCTTCCGGGTTAAATACCTTCTCAGCAATAGCAAATACGTGTGACATATCAACACCTAGTCTAGAAGCTTGAGCTGCCATCTTAGCTAAACCTTTAACACCGTTTTCAAAATTGTAAAGATTCATTTTGTCTAGATTAGTCAAAACACCTTTTGATACCGCTTGTACACTAACACCCACGTTTTTAGCGTAATCAATAACTTCCTTCATTCTATCACCAGCGTCATATATTGACACACCAACGTCTCTAAAACTAGACGCAAGTGTTGTGATATCTTCACCGGTTAACCTACTTACCGCTGATAACTCAACAACGGCCTCTTTCCCAACCATAGCGTTTGTCCCTAAACTTTTGGTAATGTCTATTACGGCTTGGGTAGATTCTTCTTGACTAAAACCCATTTTAATCAATTCAGGTGTGGTGTCAGCGATTAATGTTTTAAATTCACTCAATCTTTGTTTACTTACACCAAAAGCGTTTTGTATTTTTGTGGCTTCTTCATCTAAAAATTTTAAGGAATTAAGTTCGGTAATTGAGTCAGCTGATATCTCAAGTATTTTTTCCATACTTTTGGTTACATTTACCAAATCACCCATACTACTAACGAACGATTGATTCAAATCAAAAGCTCGTGACATTGTTGATTGGTATTTTTGATACCCTTTAAATTTCTCAAATTCTGGATCTAGGGTGGAAGTACTTGATATAGCCATTTAATAATATTTAATGATAAATATTTTTAGTTTCGTTTTCCTTCATTAAATATTTTTTCAAGAAGATATTTACGAACATACGTTGGGATTTTAAAGAATTCACCGTACTGTACTCCCAGGTGTTTGGCAAGATAATAATATTCGTCTAATATAACTTTTGAGTAATCAGAAGAAAGGCCGAAAAAATTCCACCCCAAAGGCAAGACTCACGGTCACCTTTTCTCCAGACGGGGCTACAATTTCTTTTTTTAGGTCTAATCTTGGTTCGTTGTCTCTTAGAAAATTTCTAATGTGTTTTGAATCTCCGATTGGCATATTTTCACAGAATGTGGATATATCGTTTCGATCTGGATTACCATTTAACTCCACAACCATTCTATTTAATCTTGTGGTTACTGTTGGTGTTACACGACCAGCTGGGTAACTATCTAGAATTTTATCAATTTCAATTGTGTCATAAAGTGACAAAAATTTAACTTTAACCGTATTCTTTGAAAATGGTAATGTTAGGGTAAATGTACCGTCATCATTTGGTTTCTCTTTAGATTGAACAATATTCATCCTATCTAACATTATTGATGTTTCAAATTGTTTACCGGTTTTTGGATCCTCAACACTTAATTTATATTCAGGACCAAATGATGTATTTCTTAAAAATATTAATATTGATTCAACGTCACCTTCTAAAAGTTCTTCGGGTCTAAGTTCTCTCTCATATAACTTATTTCTAAGTAATGGTAAAACAATAGCTTCCTTTATTGATTTACGACTATCGTTATTTAGTAAAATGTTTTCATCTGAAGCTGTTAGATATCCAATCTTAACACTTTTCTTTTTAGATTTATAAAATATTCCACCAGAAGGTAATTCCAACACGTCGTGTGGAAGATTAAAGTCAGTCTGACCGTAATTAACTATATCATTTGTTTCCATTGTTATTTGAAATTAGGTTTTATTATAATAAAAAATCCGCATACACTAATATAGTACACGGATTTCAATATAAGTAAATATTATTTAGTAAACTAATATACAACGGTCCATACGGATACTAGCTGAGATTCCAGCTATTTTGTCACTTGAATAATCTAGTGTTCCACCATCGTAACCAAGTAAGAACGCTCCCTCCAAAATCCACTTTTCAACCACAACTCCAGTTGGGTCTAACATTTCAAGATCAACATTCTTTTTGTAACCAGCTGCGTAACCCATACGACCTGTAACTGATTCAGCACATAAACGAATCCATTCCATAACCGCTTGTGAAGCTGAAGGTCCAATTGGATCTCTAAACTTAACGGGGATTTCTTCCCAGTTGAATCGTCCAGCTACATATGTTGAGGTATTTAAGAACGGGATTTCAGTCGAAGCTATTTTAAGTTTCGGTCTTGAAGTACTCTCTACGTACCATTCATTGATACCTAAAGATGATGGGAATCTAAGAATCCAACGGTTCTCACGTTTAGGTTCATAGGGTATAGGCATTTTCATTAATAAATCAGCCATAGTAAATTTTTTTAGTCTTGTTTATTTTCATATAATAAATATACCAAAAAAATTTTTTATTCTATTGACTTTTATTTTTTTTATTTATATAATTGCCAGCAAGCTAGCTTTTTATATTAATAATAATTAGCTAGCTGCTAATAAAAGATATATAAATATAATAATTAATTAGCTAGCTGCTAATAAATTATAATAATTAATTAGCTTTTGCTAGGTCAATCTTAACTTTTTTACCGTTTTTTGTGTGGTAAATACTAATATTGAAGTCCTCCCGGAAAATTTTATCTCGAATTAAATTAACATTATCTATATCATCATCTGAAAATCCTATTGATGGTTTAATGTTAAAATCCAAATTAACGTAAGAAACAAGACTAATCCTTACTTTTTTTGATTGTTCCTCAATGTAATTTAAAAAATCATTCATCGCTTTAACTTTACCCTCCGATGGATCCGACATTGTACCATGTAGATAAGTTATTGGGTAGAACCTACACTTATCCAAATAATCCTTAATTAACCAGTCATAATCATTATTAAATTTTGAGTTGGTTATTATATGATACCCAATTAGATTATTTATCAATTTATCCCTGTCAATTCCCTCGTATGATATATCTATAAGATTTTTTATACCATTTTTAATTGTTTCTGGGTTGTGACCCCTAGCAGTAATAATTGAAAATATTGATCCGTTGTTTATGGCCTCAACAAAGTCTTTCCAAATATCTGATGAAGCTATCTTAGCTTTCTTAATGTCCATCATAAATCTATCGTCACCGCCCTGTAGGAAATCCCTAAACGGTTCATTATCATACCCAACAATTAAATTACCATTAAATTTAAATTGTCTTTTACCGATTATAGATTTCTTAAACGAGTATTCATATGTTGGCATACCAACGACACGATCATCCTTTGTTTTCAAATAAACCATTGTTGGCATTTTTAATATATTGTCATCCCAATCAAAAGCGTAATACTTCAATCCAAAATCGGTGATATTTTTCATAAATTAATTTTAAAGGTTAACAAATATAAATAAAAAAAGGGAGATAATCAAATATCCCCCTTAATTTTTTTAAACTATTTGTTTTTTATACATCATCAAACGAAGCTCCGGTTGGTGTGATATAGAATGTTATATCAATAAACTCAAGAGATCTTGTTGGTTTAATGTATATTTTACCAGTCATCTGATTTCTATCTAAGTCAGAAGTATCTGATGATACTGTAACTCGGAAGTCATATAAACCTCTATCTCTTCTAATTGCGTCTAAGATTGGATTTACTGAGTTTAAGAAATCTTGTCTAACTTGTTCATCGTTTTGGTCAAACAATAACCTTACAGATACCGCAGAAATCAATTTACGTGCTTGTAGTAGTAATCGTCTAACGTTAATTCTATCAAGTGCTGATTCACGTACCTGTAAAGTTTTATTACCCCATATAACTGTACCAACATCAGCGAAGGTAGCGATTGGGTTAATTCTACCCGTATATAACACGTCTCTATCTTCTTGTGTTAATTTTTTACGAGCTTTAATTGAGTTAACAATACCTCTCGTGTAACCTGCCGCTGCGAACCATGGGAACGCTATGTTGTCAGTTAAAGCTAAGTTTCTTGTAACCTCAGCTGTAGGTGGTATGTAAATTTGTGTATTGTTTACCGTATCTCTTGTTAATACCCAAGGGTAATAAGTAGCTGTGTAATTCGAATCAAGTCCGATTAACTCAAGATTATCAACCGCTTCCTGTGGGTATATTAATCCATCCGTTCCGGTGGTTGTTGGTAAATATAAATTATAATCTGGTGTTGTTGTGATATACAAAGAGTCCGCTCTGTCGTTCTCGATCATATCTATCGCTGACTCAACCAAATTACTATTATTTACATAATCAATACCAGGGGTAACAAATACATTAATGTTAACAGATTCTGGATTGGAGAATGTTTTAATACCTAATAGGTAAGCGTAATAATCTGTGTTAGCGAATTCAGTTGTACCATCACCAACAGAGATTTGTTTAAACGCTCCCCATCCAGATGCGTTAGGGTACCTATCACTAGGACAAGCTCCATTCAAGAATCCGGATTTACCTAAAACAAACTCATCCTTATTTGTTCTATATTCTCTATAGATATCCCAACCATCAAAACCACCTTGTACTAATAAAGTAAATTTACGAGCGTACAGTCTATAATATGGGTTTGCGGTATCTGTTGGTTCACTACTAAACGAAGCGTCACCAACATAGAATCTAGGTGTTCCACTTGTTGAGAATCCGTTTGAGATTGTAATTCCACTAGCGTTTTTATCCATGTGGAATCCTTTACTTAAATAGGACCACTCAACACCATCAATGTCACAAGAAGAACTAGGATTTCGTTTACCTTTATATTCGTAGTAACTACTGTCATACCCAAAACTATTTGAGATACCTAGATATGTTCTTCGAATATTATCACCAGGTTCTGTGGTAGCGTCATCATTACCATTAGCAAATCCAAATGGTGGGTTAAAGAAAACTTCACCAGGGAAGAAATATTTTGTTTTGATGATAGGGAATGGAGATCTAACACCATCGTACTGACGGAAATTATACCCATCAAAACCACAAGGTAGTGAATCATTAGGTGCGTCCTCATTAATCTCAATCATTATGTATTTTGAATTTAATTCGTACTCACCGTCAAGTGTACCAATTTTTTTAGCTACAAAACTATTTTCATTTGGATTCATTGAACAGTTTGTGAACTTTTCTAAAACCACGGGGTTTGAATCCGTATCATAGTAATCCCTAACTAAAACATCAAATGTTAAATTATTAAATGATATATTAATAATTGATATTTTTACTTGTGTATTCGCTGCGTCACCATCAGATACTGTGTAGAATTTAAATAGATTATACACTTTAGTACCCCTCAATTCGGAAACAACCCAAGGTGAGTTAGCTGATTGATATCTATCTAAATACCACCCTATTGAATCCGAAGTTTCACTTTGAGCTGAATCTAAAGCTACTAATTCAGAATTAATACCCCTAATGTATCCTTTTCTAAAACCAAAGTTCAATAAAGATTGGAACCTCTCCTCTAAAAATACAGGAACAACACCTTTAGGTTTACCAAAGTTGTCGGTACCAAATACTTTAGTTACGTAGTTTGAGTCAGATATACTGAAAGATGTTTCAAATGTAAAGTTAGTTCCATTATCATTTGTTACATTGACAGCAAATGGTAAATATGGATTTTTGGTAGCTCCAGAATAAATCCCAGATACATTTAAAGTTACGTTATTAATGTTTGAAACTTCATAACCTGGGTTTTCACTAGATGTATAATTTGATAAACCTCTAGATCTTAAAGTAGCGATAACTAAATCATCATACTCAGTATATGAAGTACCGGTATATGTGTAAATTACACCAATCAACGAACCAGTGTAACACTCAACAATTAGTGGAACTGGTGTAGCTGTTGGAACTGGGGTCGGAATAGGTGTAACACAAGGGTCTGGTGGTGGTGGGGGTGGTGGTACAGGTTGTGTAGTTGTTGTTGTCACAGGTGTAACATTTGTTAATCCAGTAATATATGAAAAGAATGAGAATCCTGAATACTCACCATTACCTGTATTATCAAATTGTGAATAATACCAAGGGTCGTTAAACGCTGATTCCAAATCAGTATCATTTAGTGATACATCAGGAACACCATATACATTTGTTTCAGCTGTAAACACAGGTGATAGTATATTATAATCCTCAGTATCAATTGATCCGAAGTAACTAATTGTTGTAGCTTCAGCTAATGACTGATCGACAGATCCTATAACGTCATATATTAAATCATTTAAATAATCGTTTATTGATGAGGTGGACCCGTTGAATTGTTCAAACTGTAGATTTAATTTTTCTAAAATTAAAGGATCAATTCCAGACACATCAAATGTTGATTGACCAGTTGAATTTGTACAAGCTGTAAAATTGAATGTATATCCAATTTTTTCATACTCATTACAAGCTGGTAAACAATCCACGATAACTGGATCGGTACAATATCTACCAATTGTGTTAGGATCAACATTAGCTTTAGTCATGATTGACCAAGATGGTCCAGCGTCATAACCAGATAAACCCAATACTCTAGTTACAAACAATTGATTTGATTGTTGTAAATAAGCTTTAGCTATATAAGCCGCTTCATATTTAGGGATTTGTGTGTTTATAAATTTTTCAGGTGTTGTACCCCCAAAGTAAGTCTGGAACTCATCGTAATTTCTAACGAATATTGGTTCAAAAGCTGGTCCTTTGATAGTTTCACCTACGATACCTAAAGTGGTAACACCGACACTTTGAGCTACAAAACTCAAATCGACTTCAGACGTATACACTCCAGGTGATACAAATACTTTACTGTTAGTAGCCATTTTCTATTAATTGTTTATTCTTTTATTTTAATAATAAATATTGACGTTTTTTGTAAAAACTTTACTTATCAAAAAGTATTTATATATTGGTATGATTTTTTTCTACCTTTTTTCTACCATGGATAACAACAAGAAAATAAAGAACTTAAAGATATCACCAGAGGTACATTCTGTATTAAAAAAATACTGTGATAAACGAGGTATTAAAATGTATAAGTTTTTGGAAAATTTAATAATGGAGAAGTGTAAAGATAAAAAGGATATTTACGGTGAAAATTAAATTAATTCTTCATTAAATATAATCTCAGACGGTTGTGTGTTATCTAATTTTGTAATAACAACCCTAACAAGATCCCCATTATTGATTTGAATTTCCGTAATATCGTTACCATAAAAATCATCATTTATGAATACCTGGTAACTGTCAACATTTTTGTCACTAACATAATGTAAATTAACGACGTAATCGTAAGTCTTCTCATTAACCAAATTACCGACCGGATAAGTAAACAAGGACGTACCTGGGGTTGGGGGGATTTCTTTTCTTATTTTTTTCCTTTTAACTTTTGTATCCGTTTCATACATTTGAAATACTCGTGTTAAAGCTGGTTTCACCTCAAACTCATCTTCATCAATTAAAAATCCAAGTAATGTGAAGTTGTATTTTTGAATATAGAATTTTCTTTTTTCCATATCCATAACCGATTCGTCTTGTATGTCGTCATTAATAATTGGAATATAATGTCCTTTAATTACTTGGTACGCTTGTCTTGACGCGAACTTCTCGATAATAATTTGATTAAATTTATTTAACTCCCTCATTCTATTACATACAATAGCTACCGTATATTTAATATCTACCGGGACTGGTTGTGGTATTTTATAAATGTCCATCCCATGTCTTTGTCCATCCCATGTTGGAACCTGAGCGTAATAGTACATTCTTCTATTTGGTATGTTATATAGTGTAGCTGGATTGGTACCAAATTTAACTTCCGGTGTTCTTATTACCGTTATAAATGGGGGTTCAGCGTTTTTATCTATATTTTGAAAGTCCCAAGACTCGGTAAACTGAGACCAATTCTGTGTCGTTAAAAGTATATCAACCATCGGTACAACACTACCCTCAACTACACATCTTAACTCATCACGTACAAAATCTAAAAACCCCCGATCTAAATCAGCGTGTAATAAACTTTTTGGTAGGTAAGTACCATCCATAGAAATCATGTCAGCCATTTCATGTCTTCTAGGTAATAAAGTTTTCTTATCAATAAGATCTATATTCTTCTTTATTTTTTTAGGTAATCCCATTTTTACAATCCTCTAAATTCGTTAGGTCCAACAGGTGAACCAATTATTGTTCTATAGAATGGTTTATACCCCCTATAGTTATGTTTTGTGTCGGAAACAACACGACCATCATTTACCACTGTGTAATATCTAACAAAAGTCTCACTTTCATAGTACCCAATGTAATCCCCAAAACTAATGTCAATTTCCAAATTCTCCAATGTTTTTTGATACACCGATACCGTAATATTCCCAGGTTCCATCTGATCCATTTTGGTTGTACCCAATGATTTATTCTCAGGAGCTGCTATACCGACGTAAGCGTTAAACTCAACCGGAGGTAGAAATTTTATCCCATCAGATACCGTCTCACCGTACACATCATCAGTTTTTGTTTTTGTTCTATCAATTCGATATAGTATACAGGTGAAGTTCATATCACCAACTAACCACTCCTCACCCATGGAAATTTCAAGGTCATAATCACTATCACCAAAAAATTTTCCTAACCTTGTTATTGGAATTTTATTCGACATTGTCAACTTTTTATTGATAAATATTAAAATTTTTGTTATTTTTAAAATAAAAGGTATTTTGGATATCGGACAACAACTAATAGAACACAAAGCTTTAGACTTACTCGACGTGTATTCCGGGTCGAATAATTATATATTGTTTTTAAAAAACAAAAAAGAAACAAATAAAAAATTTTACCCGACTAGAACTCAAGCTGACTACATTGTAAATTATTTTGACACCATACCAAAAGTGGCTAGAAAATGGGTTGAGTTGGATACATACTTCGCACAAAAATTTTCAGAGGAAAAATATCTATTAAAGGTACCAGAAAAGGTATACGTAGAGAAACTTCTTGTTGAGAAAGATAAATCGTACCATATATGGGCTAAATTCTTTGAGGAGGATCAACTAAGTGAGTTTTGGGTTCCAAAATCATCACTAATTAAATCACAAACCACAAAGGACGTAACTATAGATTACTCAAAGTATTCACATAGACCACCCCTACAACATCAAAAAGAAGCGATTGAAAAACTTGTTGGGTCCAGAAGATATATTTTAGCTGACGATATGGGTCTTGGTAAAACAACATCAACCATCATCGCAGCACTTGAAACAGGATCCAAAAAGATACTGATAGTGTGTCCAGCGTCGTTAAAAATAAATTGGCAGAGAGAGATCGAGAATTATTCAGACAGAAGTGTTTATATCTGTGAAGGTAAGAAATTTTCAACCGAACACGATTTTGTTATTGTTAACTATGACATTATAAAAAATTTCCACGATCCCAAGAATCCAAACGAGTCGTTAATTACTCAGTCAAATTTTGATTTGGTTATTATGGATGAAGCACACATGATTTCAAATACCCAAGCACAAAGAACCAAAGTTATTAATAATTTTGTGAAAGGAATTAAGTATGTTTGGTTATTGACTGGTACACCAATGACATCCAGACCTATGAATTATTATAATTTGTTATCGATAATTGAAAGTCCGGTAGCTCAAAACTGGATGGCGTACGCCATAAGGTATTGTCAGGGATACCAATTCAGAGCTGGTAACAGGAAAGTATGGAATGTTTCGGGAGCCTCAAACCTGGAAGAATTACGTGACCGAACATCAAAACAAGTTTTACGACGATTAAAGGAGGATGTGTTGGATTTACCTGAAAAAATAATATCCCCAATTTATTTAAGATTAAAATCAAAAGAGTATGAGGAAGTTATGGGTGAATACTATGATTGGTATGATAAAAATCCAGACGAATCTTCATCGTTAACTGTACAGTTTTCTAAATTAATGAAGGTTAGAAAAATCATCGCGAATGAAAAAGTTAACCAAACAATTGAGATTGCTGAAAACATTATTGAACAAGGTAAGAAAGTTATTATTTTCACAAACTTTACAGACACACTCCAGTTAATACACAACCACTTCAAAAAAGAATCGGTATATCTTGACGGTAGTTGTTCAAAACAACAAAGACAACACTCCGTTGATCAGTTCCAGGAAAATGAAAAAATAAAAGTTTTTGTTGGGAATTTAAAAGCTGCTGGTGTTGGTTTAACTTTAACATCCGCTGAGGTTGTCATAATGAACGATTTGTCATTTGTACCGGCGGAACACTCCCAAGCTGAGGACAGAGCTTACCGATACGGTCAAAAGAATAATGTCATTGTTTACTACCCCCTATTTGACAACACAATAGAAGGTATCATATATGATATATTAAATAATAAAAAACAAGTTATTAGAACCGTAATGGGTGATGGGGAAATAGAACAAACTAGTGGTGACATGGTTGAGGAAATTTTAAATCTAATAAACAAACGTAGATAGTCATCTTTTATTATTGGTAATATTTATCATTAATGAAAGTTAATGTCAAACATATTAAATGTGATATGTCTTCGGAAGATAGAAAATTAACCGACGACTTTATCAGATACCTACAGAAAAAAATTCCGATTAAACGTGAAATTACCATAAATTTTGTTGGTGAAAGAATTGGTAGTATGTCAACTGGTGGTCACCACCCAGAACGAGGTATAAAAGTTCTAACAAAAAATAGATTAAACCGGGACATATTAAGAACATTAGCTCATGAATGGGTTCACGAATACCAACGAGATGTTTTGAAACGTGAACGTGGTGAGGATATTGGTGGACAAAACGAAGACGAAGCTAACGCGTACGCTGGTCGACTGGTTAAAATGTTTGAAAGGGACTACCCACAATACGAAAATTTAGTTTATGAAAGTTTATATGGGGTTGAAAAAAAACTTAACCTAATCAGTGAACAATTAGTGATTCAGGAAAAAACAAATTTAAGATCTGAATTACTTATGGAAATGAAAAAAATTGGTATAGAAAGATTACCATATTCATATTCATCAATGAGTCAATTTGTGGATCCAAAAACAATGGACATCCATTATAACAAACATTATAAAGGGTATGTTAAAAAACTTAATGACGCGTTGTCCAAAAAAAACTACAAAGGTGATTTAGAATTGGAAAGTATTATTAGAACCATAAGTAAGTATAACGATACAATTAGGAACAACGCTGGGGGTGCGTTTAATCACGCGTTGTTCTGGAAAATGTTATCACCAAAGAAACAAGTACCAAAAGGTGAAGTTTACGAGAAAATCACAAAACAATACGGGAATATTAAAAAAATGAAAGATGAATTTGAATCGGTAGCTAAAGATCGATTCGGATCTGGATGGGTTTGGTTGGTATTAACCAAAACAAATAGATTGAAAATTGTATCTACACCCAACCAAGATAACCCATTAATGAATACAGTTAAAGATGGGGGGTACCCAATTTTAGGTTTAGATTTATGGGAACACGCTTATTATTTAAAATACCAAAACAAACGTGATGAATATATTAAAAAGTTTTGGAATCACGTTAATTGGGGATTTGTTAATGAGTTATACCTTCTTAGAACAAAACAATAAGATATTTATATAAAAACAAGTATCATGGCAATAATTCAAGAACCTGAAAGAAGTAAATTGTACACCCAAATAAGACATTTACTTGGTGCTCCACAAAGAAGTGTTGAGTTGGAGGACGAACAAATGGACACACTGTTGGAATTCTCAATCGATGAATATTCACAATACATCCAAGACTGGTTAATTGAATCCCAATGGACAAATTTATATAATCTAAACATGGATACTCAGTCATTGTCAAGAGCGTTCACAACTAGAAGTTTAGATTATGAAACAAGATATACTTACGCTTATTCAAAAATAGTTGGTCTTCAGGCCGGTGGTGATTACGTTTTGAAAAAAGATTACATCCAATTAGTACCTAATCAACAAATATATGAAATCCCAGCTAATAGGGAATTAAATGAGTTACTTTGGTTTACACCAGCTGAGTTAAATAACACTATGTTTGACCCTTGGTCATTTGGTGCTTTAGGTGTCGGTGGTGGACTAGGTGGTGGTGGTGGACTAGCACAGATGGGTAATATGGGTGGTAGTTACTTTATGATGCCGGTATTTGATATGTTATTACGAATGCAGGAAATTAACATTCAAAGAAGAATAATTGTTGGTGATTTAACGTATAGAGTTACAGCTTTACCTGATGGTAAAAAAGCTATTCACTTAATGAATACACCAGGTGGTAAGTTTGACTTCGGTAACTCAACACTCACTAGAGGTAAAGTTTGGTATTGGTATTATGACGTTGGTCCTGAAGATAGGGACAAATGTTTAAAATTAAATCCAGACATCATTACAATGCCATCTGACGTACCGTTTGATAGGATGAGTTGGGTTGACTTAAATAACCCATCACAGATCTGGGTTAGAAGATGGTTTATTGCTTATTGTAAAGAAACTTTAGCTAGGGTACGTGGTAAGTTTAGTGGGAATTTAAAAACTCCGGATGGTGATTTAACGATGGATTACACTTCATTAGCTACCGAAGCTAAAGATGAGAAAACAAAATTAATCGAGGAACTTATTGGAGCTGAAGGTAGATTAACCAGACTTAAACCAGAAAAGGTTATGGAACGTGAGGCTTTAATCGCTGAAAATCTAAACAAATCAATGAAGTTTAGAGCAATGCCAAGTCAAATTTATGTCATTTAAAATAACAAACATATCACCAAGAAAAACCGTAATGAGAGGACCACAAAGTATAAGTGTACCAGTAAATAAAAAACCGGTTAGTAAAGTAGTTGACACACCAGAATATAAAGTATCAAATGAAACTTTATTAATTGTTCGAGGTACCCAAGAATCAACAATAACTTTAAACTCGGTAGATAATCACATGATTATCGTTAAGTCATTAACAACGGTATTGGTTAAACCTGACATTGGTAAAATTGATGAGGAGTGGGACGAACTAATGATGGAAAAAGGTTCGTGTGTACAATTATTTTTTGTCGATGGTAATTGGTACATACTATCATCAGATGGACTGAAGATAGATTAAGTCACCCTCATCCACATATTTTAACATAACTGGGTCAGCGTCTTTGTACATGTGGTAAGGACTAACACCCACTTTTTCCCAAAAAAATCTTTCATCTTTTGTTATATACATAACATCCCTATCTAGATCATCCTGATCTTTCTGTTCAAATGGTTGACCGTTTATTAGTTGGGATTGTTCTTTAGTAAAGAAAGATCTATCTTCAGGTTTTGTTACCAATATGGAATCACGGATTTCTGTTTTAAACACAACTAGTAGTGGTTCCACTCGTTTGTTAAATGTAGATACAGCTCTTGGTATGTTGTATTCCCCTAACATTCCCGGATTATTTTCCAAGTCTGACGGATCAATTCTATAACAATTAAGTTGTATAACCGAATCTGAACTAGACGATCTATACGCTACATCTGTTGGTACTCCGGTGTTAGATTCTTTATTTTTAGAGTCACTACGTACCCAGTTATCGTCTGACCAGGATTTTTCCCAACCATTGTTTAATAAGTATTGTTCTTTATTCTTATAATCAGATCTTTCACCTTCTGAAAAGAACAATCTTACCTGTTCCTCACTCCACCCCCTCTTTGGTCTATTAACTTTCTGAACATCCCCCTGGGAAACTTTTGTTCCATTATTAACATAATAAATAACATCACCTAGACTTACATTTAAATTATCTTTAATAACAAGTTCCATGTGAGCTTGTCTAGACATTAAACTACCAGCTTTTGTTCTTTGTGTACTACGTATTTTGTAATCCTTTACGGTTTGTTTTATCCTACCCTTATTAGCGATCTCAGATAATGGTATTTTCTGATCACAAATCTTTTGTAAGTACTCATAGTACCACTCAATAAATTCCTGACCCTTACCATCTAATAATAACTTAATACCTTTTTCTAAGAATACCTCAATGTATTTTGGCATCTTCTTAGACTTAATACTATTACCAGTTAACTTTATTTTTCCTTTAGCTGTGATAAGAGCGTAGTTCTTTCTAGATAAATTAATACACGCTGGCCATTGACCATCAGTGTCTAGAGCCATTTCACCTCTCATCGCTAGGTCGTTAAACTCCATCACATCAGCTTCCTCACCAACATATTCCTTACCCTCAACGACTTTCCAGTTTAACCCCTTACCGACGTATCTTCTGGATTCAGTACCATCAGGTACCGAAAAGTTAATACCATCGGTATCCATCACCAACGGGACATACCCACGATCCATGAAGAAATGGATCATCATACGAAGATATTGTCTACCGGTACATGTGATCATTTCACCTTTATCGATATCAGCCCAGTGAAATACTTGTGGAGCTGATAACGCACCAAACATGGAGTTAATGAAAATCTTAACTGGTAATTGTTTACGGTCAAATGATAATGATTTTTTCTTATCTATTGTTGAATACTCTTCAGCTAAGTTTTTATACATAATACGAGAGTTCCTAAAGTAAGATAATAAACCTTTCATAACTCCAGTCACATCACACTCCGGGAATACATCGTGAACTAATTGGATTGACGGGTATAGTGAAGAGTAGTCAAGTTTTAATACATTTCTGGAGTACCCGGTTTTTATTAACCTAGATAATCCACCGACAAATTCACGTCTTTCTTGTTTACCTGGAACAGCTAATCCATTTTTATATGACCAAGCCAACATTAATATTTTCCATAGAGTAGCGGTACCCATGGTGGACACCCTCTCATATGTGGTTGGTAGTAATGACGCGAGAAGAAAAGATCCCTGATTATATTCATCATCAACCAATAATGTTTCTTCTAAGTCATCATCAAGATACCTCTCAACAATATCATCACCAGTTGTTTTTATGTATGTGTCAGACCTTCTTTCACACACCTCATCGACATTCGGATCAACACCAACCTTTTTATAATTACCATTTTTAATGTTTAACCAATATTCTTCCTTATCCCTATACATTGGACCAATTCTAGTATGGTCAATATAGATTCGATCTTCAGCTTCAGCGTCAATAAATTTTGTGATATACTTAAGACCGGCTTCCTTAATGTTTGAGTTAATCGCTTGAGCTCTACGAACTGAATGTAGTATGTCAATAACATTATAACCCCATATCTGAGTCTGGGGGAATTTCTCAACCTCATTAGCTAATTTTAGTAATGAATCTTTTTGTGATATTGATTTATCTTTGGACAATGACTTACATATTCTTTTAATATCTAAGTTTAACATTTTACACCTTTCAAATATCCAATTCCAGTCAAAGTTAAATGAGTTGTACCCAGCTACTATTGATGGTTTAATCTCGTCAATAATTCTAAAGAATTCGGTAATTCCTCTTCTTTCTTCATCCTCATCAGAACACTCAATTACTTTTTTGTATCCTTTATTTGTTTTAATTCCTATCATGAATATACGACCGTCTTTAGGTTCTAGAGCGGTCGTCTCCAAGTCGAATACAAGTCTAGTGATATCATTGTATTCTTCAAAACCTTTAAATAATCTTTTTTCTTTTGATATTAAGTATTGTTCTACCGGATTTAGAACTAATATTCTATCCTTAGTATTTTCACCCCAAGGATCCAATCCACCATCTCTAAAGAACTGAATCAAGGACCTGTAACCTTTTAATGATTTAACCATGAATGTTAATCCAGATTCCAGTCTTTCATTCCCATCGGTACGTAATTTTTCAATCATTATACCGTACTTGGTCATAGCTTGTTTTTGTAAATCCTTTGACGAGTTGTAGAAGTTTAAACCTCTTAAGTCACCCACCCAAGCGAACGCTATTAATGTGTCTCGTTGGACTGTTTTACCCTTACCGGGTACTTCTTTAATTTTGTAAATGTGATCTGATTTGTGATCAAACTCTACGGAAACAATATATTCTTCCGGGTCGTTTCCTTCTAGGAAATTTTTAATTTCTTCTTGTGATATCATTTGTTAAATTTTGGTGTATTAGCTATCGTAACCTTTACGATATTTACCTTGACCACAAAGATATAATAAAAAAATAATTAAATCAAATTAAATCCAAGACATTTCAACCCCAGTCACATGAGCTGTCCATCTAATATTATCACTAGCAACCCCAGTCACTAAAATTTCTAATTGATCTAAAGTGTTATTTGCGGAAATAGAAACATTCCAAGCAGTATTATTTTCAACGTCGGTACCCACTGTTGAAACCGCCCCAATAAGTGTGGTGTTCCCACCAACATTTTTAACAGCAACTTTTCTAATATAATGAGCTGAACAACCAACACCACATGGGAATGTTGCGTTTTCTTGAACAGCTGAAATTGATACCGTTAAAAATAAAGCTTTACCACTAGGTACTGTTAACCCTACTGTACTTGTTGGGTAATCTAAAAATAATTTAGTTGGTGTTGCTGTATTAGTTTTATTTGAAAGTAAAAACTCTACCTTTTGATTATCTCCCGGATTTGAAAACGTACCTATCGATAAACTTTGTTGACCATATCTGGATGTTAAAGCACCACAACCATAAGCTGTACTATATTCTGATTGTACTGTATTACATCTACCACCAATTATTGAACTATAAGTGGAATTTGAGGATATTCTATTTTGTATTCCGTTAATTATTGTACTATAACAAGTCCCCCCAGATATAAAATTAAGTTGACCATTACCGATCATATTAACACATCCACCACTAAAAATGTAATTTAATGCACCACCGACAATTATACTAGAATTTGACAAAATTGTATTACAAACACCACCATTAATTATACCATATATCGATGAACAACTAATTGTATTATGTATACCACCATTAATTGATGACCCCGTTGTTCCTGTAAATACCGTATTTTTAGCCCCACTATTAATGTTTGAAAAACACGAGGATGATGCTACCGTGTTCCCACTACCCCCACCTATAAATCCATGATCACCATTCAAACAGTTTGATACCCCACCACCAATAACACTATCCGTGGACATTACTGTATTTGTTGATCCACCACCAATAACAGATCTGGATCCTCTAAGGTTATTAAGTAATCCACCTAAAACTGAAGAATGGTTACCAATGTTTTGATTACTTTGACCACCAACAATAACACTACAACCACCTAATGATTGATTACCTAAACCATTACCAACAAATGAATATTGACCGCAAGATTGATTACAATACCCACCAACAATTGATGAATAACAATTATCTGTTATGTTATTACAACCACCACCAATAAATGAACAACAAGAGTTTAATTTGGTTAAGTTCTTTTCCCCTCCGGAAATGACAGAACTACCACCACATGATGTATTACAAATACCACCACCAATCAAAGATTTTGTACCTGTTGACCATATTGTGTTTTTACAACCACCATTAATTACTGAACAAAAAGAGTACGATGTATTACATTCTCCACCACCTATCGTATTTAATACACCTTCACTGTAATTTAAAATACCACCAGATATTACACTCTTTGAAGTAGGACACATTATTTTATTTTGACATCCACCACCAATTACTGAACAATCACTAGTCCCCCAAATTGTGTTTAAACACCCACCAGCAATTGTACCATTAGTGGATAAGATGGTGTTGTCATTTCCACCACCAATAACAGCCCCTCCAGACGATACCCAAACCACATTTGAATTACCTCCGTTTATGGAACTAACCGTTCCCTCAGATACATTAAAAATTCCACCGGTAATAACCGAACCAATACCATTTGATGTAATAATGTTTCCACTACCACCACCAATATTACCACCGGTCTCGATTGTGTTATTATCACCACCACCGATTGTTGACAAAGTACCAATCGCAGTATTAGAACCACCGCCAGCTATGACTGAACATCTACCGTTTGATGTGTTTGATATTCCACCACCAATTACCGAAAAACAAACTGAAGCGGTATTACAATACCCACCACCGATTGTTGTGGAACAACCTACAGATGTGTTATAATACCCACCAGTCACGTTACTATATATAGTATAAGAGGTATTACCCTCACCACCAAGTACTGAAGAACAATCACCAAAAGAATTAGAATTTACATTTATTCTTTGTGTGGAATTAATACCAGTACCAACCTCATGTAAAATGTCTATCCCAGCTATTGATGCCGTAGTTGTTTGTGTATTTAAATCTAATGTACCAGTTGTTATGTCATAAGTTCCACCAGTTACATAGTGATCTGTATACCCAGTCACAAATCCGGTTACAGTAAATGTACCACCAGTACTGTTTGTAAATTCAACATCGCCAGTATTTAAATCGTAAGTACCTCCTGTCACAAAAGTATCACCAAGTAAAGGCAACAGACTTACAGTATCACTAAACCCATCATTTCTAGTTATTGTCAAATCCATCGCTGGAGTTTGGAATGTTAGTCCAGTGAAATATGTGTCAGTAAATCCAGTTATGAGAAAATTACTACCATCATTATTTGTTAATGTTAATTCTTCGGTAATGTCATTATATGACCCACCGACAACGTATTGGTATCCAGGTATAGTTATCGTACCACCGGTTGAGTTATTTAATTGTAGTAATCCTGAAGATGGGAAATATGTCCCACTTACAATATCCCCGCCAGAAGTAACCCCACTTAAAACATAAGGTAAAAACTGACTTAATGGTGTATGTTTTGTCGTACCACTAAATACATCATAGTTTACTATAGCTATTATGTCATTAGTTGTGTAGCCTGTGTTCCCAACGTAAGGTAACTGTGATATTCTTTTATCTGCCATGTTCTTTATTATATAAATATTAATTATAATTAAAAATTACTCCCCAATCCTAACCACCTCAAAATACGGCTGGTTAAAAAATGTATTATCAAATACTGGGTACCCTTGATTACCTACACCACCACTAGCACCACCATGTAAACAAACGATCCCGATCCATTCGTTACCTAATGATGTATATATTTTTGAACCGGATTTTGTTGACTCACCATTCCCGGTTGTACCAATGAAACCTTGATCTAAGTATTCAATCTTTGTACCTAGATCCCCACTACTTGATGTTGTTGAGGTTATCAAGGCCAACCTCAAAAAGTCAGTTCCGTCAGTCATATCGTAACTAGAGTACCTAGCTTTAATTAAATATCTACCGGGTAATATTAGTTCTATTTTACTGCTGGTTGGATTAAAAACCGACGGAGAAGTGTTAATTACGGTATTATTATACGGGACTAAAAACTCAACACCATTGGTCGTATTAGACAAACCAGAAGAACCATTAATGTTTATTTTACAATATGGGAACTGTAAATATTCGGTTATTGATGAAAATGGAGTGTGATAAGTTGTTCCGGTTAATTCGATGGGGAATAGGGTATCCTCAGTTATATTAGTGAGTACTGGTAATTCACCGATTGTTTTTCCTGTTAGTGACATAATCTTATTTATTTATATTGGGTTATTATATTTTAAGTAATTGTTTAAACCCACATTTAGATACGTATCACTGCCAACTATAATTGGATCGATAATATAATATGTGGATGTTGGGGTTACAGTTGGGGTTGGTGTTATAGTATTTGTTGGTGTTACGGTAGGTGTTACAGTTGGTGTTACAGTTGGTGTTATAGTATTTGTTGGTGTTACGGTAGGTGTATTTGTTGGTGTTACGGTAGGTGTATTTGTTGGTGTTACAGTTGGTGTTATAGTATTTGTTGGTGTTACAGTTGGTGTTATGGTATTTGTTGGTGTTACAGTTGGTGTTACAGTTGGTGTTACAGTTGGTGTTACAGTTGGTGTATTTGTTGGCGTTACAGTTGGTGTATTTGTTGGCGTTACAGTTGGTGTTACGGTAGGTGTATTTGTTGGTGTAGGTGATATTGGAAATATTTCCTCAATTTGCCAATTTAAATTTGACGGGTCCGTAGTCACATCTGTAAATTGATCCACACGAGTTAAATTAGAGTAATCCTCACCCAGGTTAATTACTGTAGAACCAAAATTACTACCCTGTGATATGGTAACACCGGTAGTTATTGTTATTGGTAAACCACTAAATACACCTAAATTGTGTGTAAAATTTAATGTGGTATCGATAATTACGGGTTTATTAGAAAATAGATTATACGTTATGTTTACCGACCCGGGTAATACCGTAACCACCAATGTCAATTCCGTTGGTGTTTCGGGGTTTATAAAACAAAATTGAGTTGTTGTCGTTGTTATCACCGGGTTAGACGGTACACAACAAGGAAATTCCGAAACATAACATGAGTCGTACATCAAATCGTCAGAGATAAAACTATCCTGAACTGTTATATATAATTTTTCCCTGATTGGTAATATTAAATTACCCTCATTTGTTTTTAATAAAAATTGTCCTTCATACCTACCAACACGATTTGTGTCTTTATTTGTGAACTGGTAATACACATAATATTCTGGACTAGCGTTTGGGTCTAACATTATTTTATTTACAAACCCAGCTGGTCTAGTTACTAACTTTGGTATCCCATTTTCAGTATCAATCATAGAGAAGAAAATGGACGATTCCTCAATAAGATCCATCATCTTATTGTAATCACTACGACCATCCTTCACTACTTGTAATTTTAAAACCGGTAGTGTGGCATTTTTTTTAATGAAAAACTCCATTTAATGTTTTTAATATAAATATATTAATTAACATTCTTTTCTTAAATTTCCATCATAAAAATCAAATCGATTGTGTTCTGTTGGTGTTAACAACAACAATCCAGGTTTAATATTTCCCTTAATTGTTTCTTGATAGCAATTAGACATTAATGTCTGTTCGTAAGGATGTTTAAATTTTGTTTTTAAGTAACACTTATAATTACCCACTTTTGACATTAGAATAGGCCAATTTGATAGGTATATCTCCCCAGATACATATGGAATACCACCATACGATTTTATGTGTTTAAATTCTAAATCAGGTGAGTTTGGGTCCAGTCCAATTAAAGGCAGTGATCTGTTGTTAGGCCAATGACTTTCTCTAAAATGTTGTGGTACATTATACCAAGACCATTGTTTATCGTGACTCCCAAAAAATTCGGTAAAGTTTAATTTTAAAAAATCAAACCCCTCTTTTTTTAGAATTAATAATGATTTTTTAAATAAGTTTTTAACTTTTCTGTTAAACCCGTTTTTACATGTTTGATCAACACCATTATAAAAAAACATATCATCCTCAAAGAAATAGTAAAAGGATAGATCTTCTTGGTCATTAAAATGTTCAGATATAAACTGTCTACCACCAGTAATTCCGATGTTATCTTTTTTTATATGTTCAAAACCATACATTTCACATAACCTAACATATTCATCCGTAGTCGTTAGATCGGTCGAGTTATTAAGTAGAAATTTTTTAGTACTAAAAATAAAATCAGAGTCATACTCCAGTATGGACTCAATCAAGGTTTCGAATTGTTTTGGTGAATTAAAAGTGATGACATATAAACCCACAGAACCATTATCATTAGAATAGTCATTTGGTTCTTTTTTGTTCTTTGTTTTTAAAACTAAATTATTGTTTTTAACATCTTCAAAAAATTTATATAATAAACCATTACCCTCAATCTCGTAATAGTTTATCACATCCGGGTTATGGTATAACAATATAGTAAATAAACTTTCCTCAGTACCCATGAACCCCTCACTCAATGTTTGAGTTAAAATATTATAATATAATGTATTTAGTTCTGTTATCAACTCCTTATCCCCACCAAAAAATCCACCTCTAGCCACAATATTAGGGTTATCATTTGTCATCTCACACATTTTACTAAATGTAAATCCGTGTATTTCCGAGTTAGTTTCATATGGGAAACATATAAAATTAAATTTACTTAATTCACTATCTATTTTAGATAAAACTAAATCCTTTGTAAAATAACCTAAATGAATGGTATTTGTTATACCAGCGTCAATCCAAAATAATTTATCTGAATCAAATCTGTCTAAAATTTTTGCGTCATGTAATAAAAACATTTTAGACATTACTAATGGATTATACATCTCCAACTTAGCTTGTGTCGAATCAGATAACCATCCGACTTGATTATACCAATCGGGGTTGTTTCTAATCGTTTGGATTTTATCATAGTATTCATTGTTTTTAAACCAAGTAAGGTCTCTTAAAACAAATTGGGTGTTTTCCCTGGATCTATGTTTGAAAACAAACTCCATTAAATTTTCATCACCAAAAATTATAAGATTACAATCAATGGTTAATAATTCCGTGAATTTTTCTAAATAATAATCAAATGACCTGGACCATCCTTCAGACATATCACCACGACCAATATCCCACAATCCAGTAACTAAAGTTGTTTTCATTAATCAAATATATTGTAAAAATATTTTATACTATCGTCAGTGTGTTCAGGTCTTCTATACCAGTCATCAAAAGAAATTAAATTAATACCGTTATTATTGTTATAAAATAAACAAGATAGTATTTGTTCTTCCATATATAACTCCTTCTCACTATTGAGTAACTCAACCAGTAAGTTCTCAAATTGATCCCTAAAGTTTGAAAATAATTCAGGTTTCCCACCAAAAAATCCACCTATAACATGGTGATCCCTTTGGTAATCTATATAATACTTGGTTGGTAAGGTTTGTGACCAGAAAAATCTACCGGTATTATTCTTCCCAACCAAAATAAATTTTTCATCTGACATATCATTAAGTTTATTTAAAAATCCACTATTAAATGATGTGAATGAGTAATACCTATCATAACCAGTACCGTAAGCTAAATTTTCGGGGAATAACCCACTATGTGATAGTCCAGCGTCAAACCAATATATTCTATCATATTGGTTTTTATTCTCTAACATATCGTACCAAAAAAATTTATTATACTGAACTTCAAAACATCGGTCAATAGTCTTCATAAGTTCTAAATCTTTTAAAGATCTAATCTGATTAAAATATTTAGTGTCATGTAAATCAAAAACAATAAACTCAAGTTTTTCTGGTGAAACACCCCAGTTATTATAAAAATGATTTTTTAAATCATTCAACTCTTCTTGCGGTACAAAACAAATAAATTTATTAGCTTCTAAGTTTAAAATATTTTTTAATGAAGATCTGTAGTGATAATGTCTCGACGGTCTACCACCAAATTCAGTTCCCCATAAATTTGAGTATATTGACGTGTAAATTAATGTTTTCATATTTATTATAAATTTCCTGTTATACGATCACACCAACCTTTTGATTTTGAGTATGGCCAAACAACCCAATAAGCCGGTTTTTCTTTAGTGTTAAATTGTCTCCATATTTTACAATATCCGTCTGGATCAGTCATCATCATTTTTATCTCATCTGTACTAGCGTCTTGTCTATAGATTGTTTCATCTGTTTTATCGTGAAAAGCAACCACCCAATATTCGTAATCGTTTTCCGGTACCTGTAAAAAGGATACATCAATACAGTGTTTAAAAATTGATGAAAAACTCTCAACCCAATCCTCTTCGGTTTCAAAGTCGTATGGATTTGGTGGGTATTTCTTATCTATGGTGTATTTTTGTACAGCTCTTTTAGAGAATAAAACACCGGAATATTTTTCATAATCCTTAATTGTTCTTTCGGTACCAAAACCATATTTACCAAGGTCACCGTTATATACTTCACCATCCACACCTAATACCTCCCTGTTTTTTTTGTGTGAAGATTCATTTTTTAAGTACCAAACTTTATCATCGTCCCATTGTTTTGTTCTACCTTTTCTGGTGTATTCGTGCCAAATAACAGTTTTATGGGGATGAAACAAATCATAACCGTGTGTATAAGCTCTAACAGCTATAGAAATTTCCTCACCATGAAAGTAATATTCCGGGTCGTGTTGTACCTCAACACTAAATTGACCAAGAGTAAAACAAAAATGAGCTGAGTAAAATCTAGATGTTATCGGTTCGGTTAAATCTTTCCACCCAGGAATTGTCTCCGGTAAAAAGAAAACACAACCCTCTGGGGTGAACCGATCAAAAACCATCCTCCAAGGGTCAACAACCCGACCATCTGGATCGTTTTCTGGATCGAAAGATGATACATATCCGGTTAATAGGGGTTTTTTATATCCCTTATCCTGTAGATCAGATAACATATCTATTAATGTTTGATCCCAGTCTTGATCAAATCTCATGTGTGAATCAATCTGTAGTGTATATTCCTCACCACCGTACAGTTGTTGTACTTGATTACGAGCCCAACAAACACCTTTAGATTCCTCGTGTGGAATATTTAGAACTCTAAATCTTTTATCTTCTTCATAAGATGAAAGATCATCAAATTTATCTTCTGGGTGGTATTGACGAGCGATACCAAATACTAAATTTTTAGGATGTTTTGATTTACTAATAGCGTCTTCTATTGTCGGGACTAATTGTGGATCCCTATATGAAGCGATTTGAATGAATATCTTCATGATTTTTTATTTAAAATATATCATGAAACAAAAAAAAATAAACTATACTTTAGTTTTTAACATTAGTATAAAATTATCCCAAATATCCTTTTCGTCTTGATTTAAATCGTCGTATTTAACTAAGGTTTGTGATTCAGGTAAAAAATCATTACCATACTGTAGTATTGATCTAACATCAGGACTATTTGTTAATTGAACCACTATTTGTTGTAAATCTTTCATTGTGTAATATTATTAAACTTTTATATTTCCATAACTATCTATAAGGCCCAAACTTCCCTGTGATATGTTGGTATTCACTGGTGGGGTCGCTGATGTTTTAAATGACAAATTAACAAAAGCTACCGTTATTGGTAGACTTGACGTTAAACACTCAGCCGAGTTCCAAACGTCTAATGAACCACCCATTATTTTTATATTATTATTCCCACTTACAGTACAAGCGTATCCGGATCCACCAGACAATAATGAGGTTGATTGTAAATTTTTAACCACCAATGACGCGGTACCTAAAGCACTTAACCCACAACTATAGTTGGTGGCTGAACTAGATGTTAAATTTTCTAATTTGGAATTCACACCATTAGTTGGTACTGAAACATTAACACCAAGAAATGTGTATGAATACCCCAACATATTCGTACCCAAATACACGTTCTCCAAATCCATACCGATACCACCACTTGAATAACCCTTACAGTCTTGAGCTATTGAGTTGAGGATGGCCATTCCATCACTTGCTGTACTATAACCAACACAAGACTGTATTCTATTTACGTTAGCGGCATATATTCCAGCGTTTCCGAGGGAGTACCCGACTGAATTTGTTATTGACCCAGCAAATGACGGCATCAACATACCAATACCAAAACCTAAACCGTTTGATCTACCAATACAATCGTAAACCTCGGAAGTAATCGAGTTACAATATATCGCAGTTTCAAGTGTAGCTATAACATTTAATGAATATAGTTTGCCACTATTAACAACCCCCCTAGTGTAGGATTCAACTAAAGACCCTCTAACCGTACCGTTATTATTTATTCCGGTTGTCGCTGGTGATATGAAATAAACACCCACAGTTTCAATTACGGTATTAGTATTTTGAACATATAGACAAAGTGATGTTGTATCATTAACGTATGACACATTACTTCTAACAATATTACCATTATATATTTTACAATTAACCGTAAGATTATTATCAGTTAAACAATGGTCTGTGGAGTTTCTGTCTAGAGTGTATGTGTACCCATTCATATTTAAATCAACACCATCCTTTAAAATTACGGTAACAGGTGAAGATTCAGTAACGTTAGCAAACATTTGTATCACATCACCGGATGAAGCAGCGTTTATAGCTGATTGTAACGTTGAATAGTATGTGTATTCACCTAAACTATCGGATATACCAAATATTCCATAACTTGTCGAAGTACCACCAGTTGTAAACCCTGTGATTGAATTTGTACCACCGGTACTATTAATTAATGTTAACGTTCCTGTGGTGTTGTTATACGTACCACCGGTAACAAAAGAACCTGAATTACCAGAAAATATTGGAATTAAATTCTCTAAAGTTGTTTTATATGAGGATCCACCACTATATTGTATGGTGTCCCCAGTGTTAACAATATGAATTAAAGTATCCTTATCAACGTAAGGAGCTAAGGTTCTATCTGTAAGTCTTTGTTGTGGCATACCAATAAATATCTATCCCTCAAAAATATACTCAACCCCATCCTCGAATAAAAAGAAAATACCGTCCTCAAACATTTTATTTTCCACCGGACAAGTTAACAATTCAAATCTCTCACACCCATTCGAATCTATTATTTTTAATAAAAATGATTCAACAACATCTAATGGCGGTGGTACATAAAAAATATATGCTGGGGGTATTGTCTCACCACTAGATACCAAATAACAATATGTGTTTGTTATATCACAAACTTGTATTTCGTAAGGTGACGTACCCGTTGTTCCAGAAATTATTACTTGATGTGCCATTTTAATTATGATTAAATCTACCTTTTAAAGTATTATAGTTTTGTCTTATTTCGTCTAAACTTAAACATTTATTATATATTGAAGCTGTAGCTATTTTTCCGTTAAATCTAGTACTACCAGCACTAGAACCCCTACCAATATCTGGTTCATTTGGTCCAGATGGTCTACCTGAAACTCTACCTTGATTTGTTAGTTGTCTTACTAAATTACCATTGATATATATCGATAAAGTACTGGCTGTTAAACTAGGCTCCAATTGACATGTAGCCACCACATAATTAAATTCATTTGGAAAATTAGATGCAGTGAATTGATTATATGTCACACCAAATTGTGCCGTACCATCTGTTAGTGCAAAATTAATACTATTACCAAATGGGTATAACCAAGTTCTATTAATTGACGCTCCGGTACCAGGTAAAAATAACACACTACCTTGAGATAAACTTCTATCATGACTAAACCAACTAGCGTAAGTTATGTTTGGGGGTATGTTAACCATTGGGGTTCCGAAACCAGTCGACGATAGATAGTTTACTCCATTTAAAAAAAAATAACTAATATCATTCATTGACTGAATTGTCACCCCACTTTGAATTGTTAATCTTCTAAAGTTTGACCCATTTTCACGTTTTACAAGTGAATAAGCTTCGGTACCTATATTATTGTACGATTTAGAATTTTGTGCGTCTATATGAAACACCAAACCATCCGTAACTATATTTGGGAAAAAATGATAACTCATCTTAAATACTTCTTATTATAACTCTAACCTCCCAGGTACCGGAAATAACAGATACTCTAAGAGTAGCGTTAGTACCGTTAGAAATCATGTTAAATGTTATTGGTGTCGTAACACCTATACTAGTGGTTGTAGTTTCAGTAATGTTAACGGTTGTACCACTAAAGATTGACATTATTTGTCCTGACCTAGCTCCGGTAGTACTTTTAACAGTATACTCAAACCAAGCTCCGGTATACGCACTCAATGGTAAAGAGTATACGTTTGTAGTACCCACAGGTGGTAAAACCCTAACCGTTGTATTTAATGATGGGGCAAGGTATGAACCCATTAGTATTGTGTTATCTGAAAACACCTCAAATATTGGTATTCCGGAAATATCATTTACACTAAACAACGATCCGATTAGACTATCATTTACACTAAATAATTCTCCGTTAGATCCTTGAACACTAAAAATTGGTGGTGACGATGTATTCCCGGAACCAATAATTGTTAATACATTCTGAGAACTTCCAGACATTATTGTGTTCCCACTAACATTAAAATTTCCCTTAATATTAACCTCATCTTGTAAACCATCAACCGTTAGAAAATCATGATTATCGTTATCATCTCTAATAACAAAATTACGGTCTTGATAAACATAAAATATTGATTCTGTTATTGTGTGTTTTCTAATCTCCTCACCCGCTGAGTATTCGATAATACCAGGTGTTGTTGGATTTACGGTTTGATATATGATTGAGGATCCGCTAGGTGTTAACATTCCCAAAGAAACAGATGAGGTATCAATACCTAAATAACCTTCACTATAGGATGTACCATCAGTTGACAAATACACCCCGTAACCATCCAAATCGTGAACCCTATAACCAGTAAATGTTAAATCGGTATTTGCAAAGTTTGTATCTGTAGTTACCGGTAAATTCAAATATGTTGTCGCGGATAAAGTCCCATTTACCGTTAAACCGGTCATCGTGTTTATTGACGCTGAAAAAGTATTCCCAGAATTATCATAGATGTTAAAAGTATTTGAGTCATCATATGTATACCCGGTTACATAGTGATCAGTATACCCAACTAAAAAACCAGAAACATTAAATGTCCCACCTGAATTATTTGTAAATGTCGCGACACCACTACCAGAATTATATGTACCACCAGTTATAGTCATATCACTAGATAATATTGATAAACTAACTGTATCACTCCACAAATCGTTTCTTGTTACCGTTAAATTATAATTTGAATTGTTAAATGATAAATCCGTTATATATTTATCTGGTGTATTGGTTAAATTAGATCCGTCCCCGTAAAATGTTCCACCACTTATTGTTGTCGCTGATAATACGTTTATAGATGATGAAAATGTATTTCCAGAGTTATCATCAATACTAAATGTATTTATATTATCATATGTAAATCCTGTAATATATGTATTAGTTGTGTCTAATCCACTAATTTGATACCCACCACCAGTATTATAATAAAAATTTAAAATACCAGATGAATAAGTTCCACCCGTAGTATATGTATCACCAGTAATACTCACACCGTTAACATTTAATGTTGTAGCTGTAACTCCCTGTGTGAATATTGTATCCCCACTTATTGTACCCCCAGTAAAGGTACCACCACCACCCCCACTTTGGAATATTGACCAATCACTTAATGATCCATTCCATGGTGGCGAATTTAATTTGTAATATATTGAACCGTCATTCACACCAACAACCATCCCAGGTCGTCTCCTTTGATTTGTTATTGAGTTTAATTCGGTTATAGTATTAACATTTCGTAAACCGTCAATACCATACAATGGGTCAATTACTGGGTATGTATCATTTGTATCCGTGGGGGAAATAAATCCCAGAACCTCAACCCCACCTGAAAAACTAAAACTTGGCATAATATTTTTTAACTACATAACCAACAATCAACAGTACCCAAGAAGTCATTAAAGGTTCTGTAGACATTGTAATTTATCTGGAATCCATTTCCATCTACTATAATTATTGTACCTATATTGTTTGTTGGTATGTTAAATCCATTACAACCAATCGTACTATTTCTAAATCCTGTTGGTTGTGGTAATGATATCGGTATTAAAATGTATCCCCAGTATGGTGTAACACTACTCGTAAATGTAACATAATCATCTGTTGGGTCATTTGTATACTCGAAAGTAAGAAGTGAAGAGTCCCCACTAGTTATTGACGAACCACTAAATTTACCAAAATAAATTCCTGGTAAGTCTGGTTCCGGTGAACTACTAGGTGTTGGTGTTGGTGTATTCGTTGGTGTGGTAGTATTGGTAGGGGTAGGTGTCATAGTATTTGTTGGAGTAACTGTGTTTGTTGGAGTAACTGTTGGTGTAGGTGTAGGTGTTGATTTACATATTTGATATGTTGGTGTGGGTGTTGGTGTTTTTGTTGGGGTTGGTGTATTACTTGGATGTGGACATCCACAAGGACTTGTACAAGTTTCAGTTGGTGTTGGTGTTACAGTTGGGGTAACGGTATTCGTTGGTGTGTTCGTTGGTGTTGGGGTTGGTACCTTACAAGGATCAAATGTTGGTGTTGGTGTTACAGTTGGTGTTGGTGTAGGTGTTTGTGTCCTTGTCGGAGTCACAGTTGGTGTTGGTGTGGGGGTAGGTCTTGGAACATTTAATATATTCGGACAATCCCCATTCTCAACTAGTATCGTATAGACACCGTACACTTCCCTTGGTGGTACTAATAAGTCCGGGAAAAAAATAAACGGTAACGTAACTTGACCTAGATTAATGACAACATTATCATTATCCGGTTTAAAAATAACGGTAGCTAATTCACCGTCAAAATTTATACTATCTATGGTTATACTTTGACTCATGGTATATAACCATAAATACCCCCAGGTTTAGTAATTTTCTTTTCTAATTCTAATTTTGTAAGGACTCGACAATCTCATCCAAATTAAAAATATTATTATCGAACATAGGACATTCATGTGTTGTACCATTGAAGTCGTAGTCAAATAAATAACTATCTGGTAATTTAACAGTATTTGGTAATGTAGCCACTATATTTTTGTGTAACCCATACCCAAACACAACCGGAGATGTCCCAACCCAAAGAACTGTTGACTGGAGACCTAAAGCTGCCGAAGCGTGTTGTAGTGATGAATCAATTAATAATCTTTTTTCTGAAGCTAATAACATTGAAAATAATTCCATATTTGATAATGGTTCATGTACAACCTCAACATTGGGTAAAGAGTTGTGTTCATGTCGACAAACTTGGATTATATGATATTTCTCGGAAAATACCTCAACAATTTTTTGAGCTACTTCATATGGAATATCCCTAGTCCATGAATATGTGTGTGGTTGTTCTTGTAACGGACCACCATTTGTTTGAATAACCATTACCGGTTTTTCTCTTAACCATTTACCATGTGCTATTTGTAATTGTCTAATATTGAATTTTAAAACAGGTTGTTCGTTATTATATTTTAAATTATGTAGTTTACACCAATTTAACAATAAATGTAATCTTTTGTGTATGTGATCATCGGTAAAATATGGTTCATGTTTAAATACCATAGTATCTTTATTATTAATAAAATCGTCGTAGAAATATGGTGTCATACCAAGTCTATATACTCGATCAACAAAATCTAAGTTTAGAAATATTTCTGGGTAAGCACAAACAATTATTAATTCTCTGTCCGGGTGATTATTTTTTATACATTGGGCTACCGCTGTAGCTAGAACGTGCTTACCCAAACCACCCTCAATGTGAAATAAACTATATTTTTTTTCCATACTAAATTATATAACTGTTTTATTTATTTGTAAACGACAAAGCTAATTCTATTTTTTCCCAGACCATATCTGGGGTTATTTTTAAATGACATTCATTTTCCCTACCGGTCCCCAAAAATACCGGACAATGTGTTTTAATGTTCATAAACATATTAAAACATCCATTACACACATTTGGGTTTAACACACGAAAACAATCAAATTCATTTTGTTTTTTTGTAAAGTTAGATATCATAACCACCGGTATGTCATACGCCCAAGCTAACCAAGATAAACCAGAGGACAACCCAATAAAAATCCTAGATTCGAGTATGTGGTTTAAGGACACCGTAATATCATCGAAACCGTTACAATTTGTCACACCTTCAAGATTTAGTGTATTCTCATATGATACATTTGTCACTTCATACCCAGATGAGGTCAATCTGTTAACAATTTCCTGCCACCCATTATCATAATCCCACCTAGCTATTTTCTTTAATGATTCCGGTGCGATTGAAATTTTATTATTTTTTTTGTTAATTTTATATGGGATAACCGGACATTTTCCGGGTTTAGTATCTTGTGGTAACATCATGGTATCTTTGGTAGCGTACATCATACCATTTAGGGTATGTTTTAAATTACCTTTATCATAACCAATGTCCAACAATCTATCAACCTCAATATAAACCGGATTATTAGCTTTTATAAATTCACACCTATCAACATCTTTAGATTGGAATAAATGTGGAAAAAAGGTTGATATGTAAATCTTTTTGGGTTTGTGGTATTCAATAAACGGATCAATGAAAGATGAAAAACATATTGTATCACCCAAACAAAATGAGTCAAAATGAAGTAGTAACGTACGACCATTAAAATTTGTAATATTTGGATCTAACTGTATGTACTTTAATAATTCCTCTTCTTCGTAATGTCGTTTAACCATTTTTAAGTTTTAAAATTTTAGAATAATAATCAAACCAATATCTTTCTTGCCACAATGTACCTTCCTCAAGTGAGACTAACGGTTTATTTTGCCAAGGTTTTTTAGCTATAAAATGTAATATTTTAATATATTTTGGTAGACCTGTATTTATGAAAATTTGTTTAGAGTACGTCTTTAAGTAATTATACTCGATTGGAATAGTACTAATTACGTCACTAAAGTACAAATTAATAATATCCTGATCAAAGTGTTCAGTAATACCATATATTAATGTTAGATTAATTAAATCATTTGTTATTTTTTCTGACAAATATTTTTTGTCGATAACCATAACACCCGTATTATATTGGTCAATATATAATTCCCGGACACACCCGAACGAATGTGAATAATCAATCAGGTAATCGATATTACCAAGAACAACAATATCTGAATCTAAAAATATTATTTTATCAACATCACTAATTGAAAATATCTCATACTTTGTGTAATCACCAAACCCAGTCTGGTCTGATTTTAATTCGTCAATATTACCGTACTTTGACTGGTCATAATTTTTTAATGAAATATTATTATGTATTTTCCTAGAGGTTATCAGATCATCCGAAGTTAAATCATTACTGATCACCATAAATGGTATATTTTCATCAACAACCCTGGGATTGTTTTCCACTAATGATTTTAACATTACCTCAAAACCAATTAGATAGTCCTTATTACATACTGATACAAACATAAATTAATAATAAACATTATTGGGAAAATGTCATTATTAAAATAAAAAACCCCCATTTAAAGTGGGGGTCTTCATAATTATTTTTTTTTATTTTAGAATGGTGCTGAGTCGTTAGCGTACCAGTCAGTACCATTACTAATAAATGTTGTTTTAGTATATACAGCTGTTGGTAAGTTTTGAGCTATACCAACCCCATTTATTTTAGCTCCTCCACTACCAACAACAAAAGCACTGTTAGTGTTATTAGTTCTAATTAGAATAACCTCTTTACCATCTCTAGCTGTTGGTAGATAAATGGTACCACCAGGTCCTGAAGTGTTATAAAATACAATACTATCGTTATCCGTTAAATTCGGATCCGCTAACGCGTCAACCATTGTTGTTTTATAATTTACTGGTCCAGTAAATTGTGTTTCACCAAGGTACACAGTGTTTGGGGTTGTTGCGGTCAAACTACTTGTGTTAATTAATACTACATCATTAGTTAACACTAGATTACCACTACCCCCGACAGTATTTGATCCATCCCCAACGATTGTATTCCCTAGCCCACCAAGTACATGAGATGTTTCACCAGTTATGTCGTTACTTGCACCACCAAAAACAGATGACCCAGCTCCAACTACACTATTCCTCGATCCACCCAAAATTGTTGATGTGTCCCCAGAAGTTGAATTAAATCTACCCCCACCGATAAATGAGTTATTGGAATATATTGTATTATCTTTACCTGCACCAACGGATGAGTAGTCACCAAATACCACACTTTCACCACCAACTTTGGTAATTCCAGTTATTGGGATTGGTGTTGGTCCGTCGGGATTTAAAATTATATCCCCGGTTCTACCAGAATATGTCCCACCTGTTATACAACAATCAGCGTCAGTGAAACCAGTGACAATTATATCTTGATTGTTATCATATCTTAAATTTAAAGTACCAGTGGTGTTATCATATGACCCACTAGTAATGTAAGTTGTTTTTGGGAATTCAAAAACCCTAACAAACCCATCACCATCAACCCCAATAGGGTCAATACCCGATAATGGTACTGGTATAGTTGTATATGTTACAGATGTTGGGTCACTATTGTTAAATAAATTTAATTGATCAACATATACTGTATTATCCGAAAAACCACTAATGTTACTACCACCAAGAATCACAGAATTATTACCAACTAGGTAGGAATTATTTGACAAAACATGTGAAGTATCTCCAGATACAAAGTTACCGTATCCAACAGACGATGACGTGGAACCTAAAACAGTGTTGTATATTCCACCACCAACTGTTGATCCAACACCTTCGACTGTATTAAATCTACCACCAAGTACGGATGAATATTCTAAAACAGTTTTATTGTCCATACCACCAGCGATTACCGAAGACCCACCCTCAATCATATTTAATGATCCACCACCAATGAATGATGATTCGGATTTAATTTCATTTAAATACCCACCACCAATAACTGATAGATCAGAAGATATTGAGTTATTTATACCGGTGTTTATTGATGAATTACTTGATGTGATTATATTACAAATACCATTATTAATAACTGATTGTTCTCCGGAAATTTGATTTCTAAATCCATTCCCGATTGACGAAAGTGATCCGTTAACAGTATTCGACACACCATTTAAAATTGATCCGTTTTGTGAGTTTACGGTGTTACCCTGTCCATTCAGTATTACTGACGATGATTTTGAGATAACATTTGACGACCCACCACCTACTAAACTATGATCACCAGTAACTATATTACCGATACCATTTGTTACCGTTGAATAGTTCGAATTTACTGTATTTGTTAAACCGTTAGAGATTGTCGAGTAGTTACCAAATAGGTTATTATTCAACCCATTGTTTATCACACTAGTCGAACCAGTTATAATATTATTAGATCCACCAATTATAACCGAGTAACTAGAACTATTTTCAGATATTCTATTTGATTTACCACCAGAAATTACTGTAAAGTCGGACTGTGAAAAATTATCATAACCACCAGCTACCGAGTCATTACCAACCAATGTATTGCCATAACCACCCAATACGGTTGATCTAACACCGTTTGATGTATTTTTACCACCTCCAGATATTGTTGAGTAAGAACCAAGACTAATATTACCTAATCTGTCTCTCACTGTTGTGGTGCTCCCACCATTCACATCTGTTATAATTATTTCTGTCATAATTTATTTTTTTCTTTTTTTTATTATGGGGTACATGGATTTAATAATGAAGGATCATTAGTTAATCCTACTTGCCAGTACGTATCACCACTACAAACTACAGTTGGGTTAAAACTTTTACCACAAGCTGTTACAGTATGTGGGTTCGGATCTATATGACACTTAGGTGTCCCGTCCCAAGCTTGAATATTTAATTGTGAAGCTATGTTAGTTATTTTACAACCAAACATATATGGCCAAGAAGCGTTACCAATTAAAGCTGGACCAAAACCAACTATAGGTCCAACAAATGGTGGATAATTGATTGGGTTTATCGTGTTATTAACATACCAAGTTGTATTTGGATTTAATAGTGGTTGTTTATTTGGACTACCAGCCTGTATTAAACCAATTACTTTCCAAGTACCACCAAATTGAGCGAACATAGCTGAACCAGAATCACCTTTAAAACCTGGAAAAGCACATAACTCACCAGTTGGTGAATATCTAGCAAAACTCATCAAATCTTGATATATAATCGGGGTTTGTAACCCCTGCATTGATTGGGTGTATTCGTAAATCACACTCAGTAGATGTATTCGTAGCGAACAAACACCTTCTTTACCTCCGGAAGTTCTACCAGCACTTATAATCGAATCAGCTGGAGTTAATGAATTTATTTCCAAGTTGGTAGCGAATGGTTGAGGAGCTGTTATTGAGGATAAACCCAACTGTCTCCAAGAAGCGTTCGGACCTGAAGTACTTATAGTTTGATTTCCTTGTGCGTCAAATTGATCGATACTGACAATTGCAGCATCTGAAATATTTATACCATCAACAGGAAAAACATTACTAAATACAGGAACATACCTAAGTACAATCCCAAATGACCTGTCAAAGTTGGTACCAACAAATGGATCCGATAACCCAGGTTGATAAGCGTTTATCGCGGAACCCACGCCACTTGGGTAAGTTACGTTTGAAATACCACCATTTAATTGTCTATCACCAGTATAGAATGGGTCGTTTATTACAACGTGGTTATTAGTTAAACCAACATAACAACCTGTTTCTCCATCCACAGCTATCAAACCTAATGTTCCAGAACCAGCTATATTTGAAGGACCTAAAGAAATACCACCTTGTAACGGCCTTAAATAGTTCCTATTTGCTGGTGGGGTAATCGTCCAGTTCCAACAAGTTGGACTTAGGTCCGGGTTTGGTCCGGCACAATAAAATGCGTATGGTTCCGCCTCTGAAAAAGCTACAACATCTGTGGGGTAAGTAACTCCATCAACTGTCATTTCTTTTGGGAATACTTCACCACTAGATAAAGAACTCAAAGGTTTCTTTTCTTTAACAATTAACGTAAATGATTTTTCATTTGTTAATTGACCATCTTTAATTTTAAATCCGAACCCAACACCAACTTTATCAATGTTTGATTTATATATAGACTTTAATTTTTCCTTAATTGAGTCTGTGACCATTGTTATTGTTATTTTTTTAGTTTATATTATCCAACTCTTTGTGTTGAGAACCTAACATAATCATCAGGTGCTACAGTTGTGTAGTTTAATCCTGTTGTATTAAGTACTCTAACACATAATTGGTCACCAGCGTTTAGTAACACACCCCATTGTCCACCGTTAATATCAGCGTATTTTTGAATGTTTGACGTGTAGAATGTACTTGAAGCGTAAACCTCACCAGTAACAACATCAACAATACCAGCGTAAATCATACCCTCAGCTAATGAATACCACCCATTAACCGCGTCTGGACCAGTTAAATGAACATAAAAACTCATGTTCCATCTACCACTTTGTGGACATGTCCAAATACCAGTAGCGTTATCATATGACCCGATGTAATCATTATATTGTAATGTCGGTGTTTGTGTTACCGCAACCAATGAGTTTGATAAATCATTACCTAAACCAGAAGACACACTATTTACTGGATCTGGTGAACCTTCCGATAAGAAAGCGTCAACCACAAAGTTAACACCTGGATTAGTTGATGGTACAACAAATCCGTTAGCGTCAACCGCTAATCCGTATATTGGTGAAGTGTTTGGAAAACTTCTAATGTTAAGTTTTGGTACGTAAACCGAATCATCAACAGTTACGTTAACGTTAGATCCACCCAAAGCTACACTTCGGTTAGCACTAACACTTGAACTTGTAGCGATTATGAATGAATCATTACCTGTAATTTTATTTGATGAACTACCTAAGATTGCTGATCTTTGTCCAGTTATTGTATTACCAAATCCACCACCGATTGTTGATGAACAAGCTGTCGTTGTTATTGTGTTCCCACTACCACCACCAATCGAAGATATTTGACCAAGTGTTGTATTACGAACCCCACCACCAATTGCTGGTGAAGCAGCATTAGCTAAGTTAAAAGAACCACCACCAACGATTGAGTTTATTTGTAAAGCCGTGTTATTTGTTCCACCACCAATTACTGTGTTAGCACCACTAGTGAAATTACACTGACCACCTAGAATTGTTGAGTAACTAAATATACCAAACGGGTCAATGGTGTTTCTTGCACCACCACCAATAACGTTTATATTTCCTTTTCCATCAACACTTGGTAGTATTGTGTTATTATCACCACCACCAATAACACTACTTATTGATTGTGTTAGGTTACAGTTACCCCCAAGGATTACAGAGTTAATGGCAAAAGCCCTATTAAGTTGACCACCACCTATTGTCACATTTGATTCTCGTATAGAGTTACTTGAACCACCAGCAATAGTGTTGTCAACACCAGTAATAATATTGTTACAGATACCACCACCAATGAAACCTTCAATACCACTGATATTGTTACACGCTCCACCACCAATAGTTGATCTCTCACTGTTCACATTAATTACGTTTCTCCAACCACCAACAATTGTACTACAAGGTGCTGACCCAGAAGCTTTTGTTGTTGATATTCGGTTACACGCTCCACCACCGATAGTTGACCATACTGGTCCAGCGGTATTTTTACAACCACCACCGACGATAGTTTCAGTTAATTGTGACGTATTTAATTGACCACCAGCTACGGTACTACAGCTTCCGTTCGATAGGTTAGTGTTCGAATCTCTTAGTGTTGACCCAGGTCCTATACCTTGAATTATAATTGCCATTATTAATTTTTTTTTTAAGTTGTTTATTTACTTTTCTATAAATAGTTAATATCTTGGGAAAATTTTTATTCGACTAAATTTTTTTTATATAATTGTTGTGGTTGTTGTTGTGTAATCGTTTATGGTATATGTTAAATCATTAGTTTCACAATATTTTGTATCACAATTTGGACAGTCTGGATCAAACATTTCAAATTTATTTTTTAATAAATTAAAATTATGTTTAACTTCCGACGAGTTTAATGGTTCAACATACATTCTAAATTGAGTTATCCCACCCTCAAAGTAACCACCAAAATTTTGTTCTAGTAAAATGTTAGTTTTTAATTTTGAAAATGTTGTACCACTTAATATATTATTTGGAAAACATTCTGGATCCTGAATATAATTTGATGTTAATCCGGTACAGGAAGAGAATGTTAAGTTCTCATGTAATCCTTGTGTACCCCCACCCCAAGAGATATTAAAAGGAACACCAACTTGTTTTTCTTTATCGGTATGTAAAGCTCTAGGAATTACTTCCTCAAAGTCCTCAATAGTGAAGAACCGTTTACCGTTCACATAGATCTTTAATCTACCCATTCGATATTTTACATCATCTAACCACTTTTTATTTAAATTAACAAGTTCTACAGTTTGTGGTGTTTTAATACCATTAGTAACTGGGGGTGAAATTAATTTAACAGTATCATTAGCTAATGAATCCAAATATTTAACCTCACTAATATCCCCAAGACCACCAAAGTATTTTAGATCACAGAAATCTAAAAATGTATACCGACTCCACACGACATCAACTTGTAACCACTTCTCGATATCTAAAAATCCAATATTACGTTTTTCACAATAATCATAAACCCCATTTGGTGAACAATAATTAACAACCGTATATCCTGTTGTAAATGTTAAACCTGTGACAGTAGTTCCAGTTGTTTCACAAGTTCCCGTTAATTTTAAAACCCTAACACAAATTTTTGGATTTTTGGGATCACCAGAAAATTTAATAGACATAGCGTTTGATAACGAATCCCACAATGGATCCTTTTCACACGTATCCTCAATTGATTTAATCCCCTCATTTGTTGAACAATCTGTACAATCAGTACATGTTTTACACGTCGTACAACTTGGTGTACAAACCGGTACTTGGTATTCACAATTAGGGGTTGGACTAGGTGTGGGTGTTGGTGTGGGTGTTGGGTATTTCGTGGTAAAACATTTGTGTGTTCTACATTCCCACCCACAAGTTTCACATGGGTCTTCACCACAACTACAACCACAAGTTAATCTTTTTTCTTTATCCCCACCACAAAGATCACATCCATAATTTAAATGTGGATCATGTTTTCCATCTTTAGATCTTGGGGGGTAAACAAATATACATCTACTGTTTGTAATATTTTCTAAAACATAATCAGGTGTGATTCCTGTTGTAAATACCGCTTCGACCGAACAACAAGCACAAGTTTGTAGACAATCAGCTAGTGGTGTTGTTACACGAGTATACCCGGTTAAACATTTTGGGGACCCGTCAGCGTAATGATAAAATTTATTTTCAGCTCTGGTACCAAAATAAAAAAATGTATTTTTATTGTTTGGGTATAAAATATTTAAGGTTGTCTCACCAGATGATACCGGATACTCATCACAGAATCTAGGTCTTAACAACATCTCAACCGACCAACCCTTACTCATACGTTCTGGTAATATGTCATAGTCATAACCAAAAAGTTTATAAAACCCTTGATAAAATCCACCATACAATTCATGGTAATATCCATAATTTGGGTGGTTTTTACTTACTATCTCATACAATGTGTTTTGTGGTCTACCCGAAAAAATATCATATTGTTTTGTATGTCCGGTAACCTGAAACATTTTCATTCTTCGATCGTAAAATAATCTATTAAATTTAAATGGATCAACATATAAACCATTCGTGTAATTTAAACTAATTCCCGTCATCACATCAACTAAACCATTGTCAATACCAGTCAACCCAATATCACATGAGGTTGATGATGAATAGTTACAAAAATTTATGTTATCTGGATTATAAAAGTTTTGAGATACAAATACATTATTATAATTGTAATTTTTCCAAATAAGATTTGGTTGTGTTGTTGTTAAAAAATTATTTGTGTCAAAATATATAGGTAATTTATTTCCATATGTTTCAGCTATTAAGTAAGGTGAAAATAAAACTTCTTCATCGTAATCACGTTCATCAGATGTTAATGACATATCCATACTGTCAGATATAAGATTTATCTTATATTTCTGATAAACATATTGATTAATATTCTGTTGAGCCATACTTTTTAATAATAAATACAATAAATGAAAGTATTTATATTTAAAAACTAAATTGAATTACGTTTAATCAATGAGCGAGAATAATAAAAATAGTGAGGTTAATCAAAAATCTATCACTGGATATTTTAAAAAATACCTTGATGGTGCTAAAAATGAGATGTCTGAAACTAGGGTGTTAGGTAAGATACTATCTAAAGCTATTGTTGACTATAAAAAGGAAGGTAAATTTAATTTAACTGATGAAGATAAAAAATTCATTAAGGATCAATCAACGGACATATTAAAAATATTACCATTAATTATTTTTCAAATTTTACCAGGATCTTCATTAGCTACACCATTTATTATTGAATTAAGTAAAAAACTTGGGATTAAATTGAATAGTAAGGTTCCTGAGAAATATAAAAACAAACCAGAAAAATCTGATGGTGAAATAGATGAGGTAATTGGACCCGACGGAACGTTTAGTAGTTCCAGTTACCCAATTTTAAATCAATTGTTACACCCAAGAAAAACTATGGACCAAACTGTTAGAATGGCTAGAACAAACCAATGGCCATATATGAGAAAATATTATGGTGAATCTGAAATAGATGAACCAAATAAATTATTAGATGAAGACGATAAATCAGAAGCTTTTGGGTTTTTGGAAACTAAAAACGCGTCGACTTGGAATCAAGCTAATCGAATTTTAAAAAAAATGGGTATTGATGATCCCGAGGAAAGATATCATAGATTAAAAGTTTTAGGTTTTGACAGAAACTTAGATAAAGAATTAAAACAAGAAAAAAAACGTGGTCGATGTAAAAAATGTTTCACCAAAAGAAAGTTAACCGAATTGGAAAAAAATAAAATGGTAAAACTTATAGACGAGGTAATTCTAAACAAAAAAAATAAATCTGATGACGTTGTTGGGAAAAACGAAGAGAACACAATATCAAGGATATTAAAAAGAAATATTGACTCCATTAAAAAAATAGCCGAAAAAGAAGGTATAAGTGTTAATAAACTAATCCAATACTTTAAAAAAAGTGAATAAAGATTTATACGGAAAGGAAATTGAGTTACCAAAAGAAATAACTGAATATCTACAAAAGTGTTTTGACATGTTCCCAGACTCAAACTCATCAACTGAGGGACACATGAGAAACAAGGAACTTCGTGATACTGGTATGGTAACTTACCAACAACTTGGTAGAATTAAAAATTGGTTTGACAATTATACCGGGGACGGGAAAGACGCTCCCTTTATTTTAAATGGTGCTGATTATATGAGATCCTGGGTTGATAACACATTGGGAAATATGAGAAATGATGATAATCAATATAAACAGATTAGACAAGATTATGTACCAGATGATGTTAACCAAGGATTGATAGATGATCTTGGGTGGTTGGGTGATATGGTTAGACCGTCAAAAGAACATAGTAACTTAACTGACGAATTACAAATAACCGAATCTCTTAGGAGGATAAACGAAATAATGAAAAAAATAATTTAACATGGCTACAACAGAACATTTAGATTTTAGTCAACCAAATAATGAGTTGTCACAAATCGCTGATCAACAAAGACAAAAATTAATACCTAAAAACGACTATAAAAGTGTTAATCCCTATTCGTCCACAAACAAAGACGCGATTAGTGATGGTGATGAATATGGTAAGGGTACTGGATCTTTTTTGGACACTACTAATGGTGGTTCATCTGTGGATAACATAGAAAGAATCAATGAAATTAAAATTAATGAATATCAAAAAACAAAACCTTACACAACACCAACAGCGTAATGAAACTTTACAATACTCTAAATAATCTTATCCTTGAGGTAGCTTCTATCGATTCCGTAGTTAAAGCTATTAGGGAACGAAAACGAGTTATCATCTATTATGAGGGTGATGAACCTGGTGGTCGTGGACTTAGAATTGTGGAACCGGTGTGTTTTGGTTATAGTAAATCAGATAATCCGGTACTCAGAGCTTGGGATATTGAAGGTTCATCACATAGAGCTTATTTAGGTGAGAAACCATTACCTAGTTGGAGGATGTTTAGATTGGATAAAATAATCACTTTGAAACCGACAACCGAGACATTTAACGAACCAAGACCGGACTATAATCCACTTGGGGATAAAAGTATGATTAGAGTAATAATAAACGCTAAGTTTGACAACGTTCAACCGGAAGAACCTGAGCCAGAACAACCACAACAACCGGAAGAACCTGGAGGACCAGAACAAAATGTAGTATAATATGAATTCAGAACAAGAACTGTTACAAAAATTAATGATTTCCAAAAAAATAATGGAAAAACACAACACAATTAATCGAGGAAGTGTTAGTGAAAGTAGATTATCGTCACCACAGGTTGAGGACTTTCAAGGGGTCAACGGTAAATATAATATTCCGGAAGAATTGATGATGGAAAGTAAACCACAAACACGTAGTAGTGAAATCCCATCAAGTGATAGAATTTTAAAATCCAATTTACCTGACGAGATTAAACAATTAATGATTGAACACCCAATCCAACAACCAAGTATGGGGACACCAACTGAATCCGTATTAACGGAAGAGTTGGTTGAAAAAGCTTCCAGGTTAATGAATACCAAAGCTAACGGTGAATTAATGTCAGAAGTTAGAAAGTCATCACCTGGTGTTTCATCAGATTTAAAATCCGTAATCCGTGAGGTAATTGAAGATGTACTTAGGGAAAACGGTTTAATAACTGAATCTGAAACTAAAAGTAATGAAACCTTTAAATTTAGAGTTGGGAAACATATATTCGAAGGTAAATTAACAAGAATTAAAAAAATACAGCAGTAATATAAAAATAAATTGTATATTTGTAACCTCAACCGAATGGTTGGGGTTTTTTGTTTTTAACCATTGATATTTTCGTTTTTTCTTGGTATACTTTTACAAGAACAAAAAATATTATGGAAAAAATAAATGTATTAGTATTACCATCAGACCAATCTGGTGTTGGAAAATTTAGAAGTGTTGACCCACATGTTAAACTACAAAATATGTACCCTAATGACTTTCATGTAGATATTGATTATAATCCGAGAATCAATGATCAAAATTACTGGAAGAAATATCAGATTGTACACTTCCATAGGAATATCGGACAAGATTATGACAACTGTGTTAGTATAATTGAGAATTTAAAATCTCTTGGGATTATAGTTGTGGCTGACATCGACGATTATTGGTTACCAACTCCAGAACACCCGATTCATCAGTTAATATTACAAAACAAAGTTCACGAGAAAATTAAAAATAATTTAAAAGCTTCGTCTTATGTGATAACCACGACTGAAATTTTTGCTGATGAAATAAAAAAAATTAATAAAAACGTAGTGGTTTTCCCTAACGCTATTGACCCTAAAGATCCACAATTTACTGAGGTAACACAACCTTCAGACAAGATCCGAATTGGTTGGTTAGGTGGTTCATCACATTTACACGATTTAAAACTACTTGATGGGATGGTACCAAAACTATCATCAGTACACGATAAAGTACAATTTTTTGTTTGTGGTTTTGACACTAGAGGTCAAGTAACCGAAATTAACAAACAAACAGGTCAAAAAACACAAAGACCAATAAAACCAGAAGAGACTGTATGGGTTAAATATGAGGAAATATTTACTGACAATTATAAAATCATCACACCAAAATACAAAGACTATTTAAATACCTTTACAGAAAATGATTACCCTGGTGTAGAAAAAGAAAACTACGTTAGGGTTTGGACCAGGCCGGTAAATAACTACGCTAGAAACTATTCCAAATTTGACATTTCACTAGCACCAATTAAAAACCACGTATTCAATAGAATGAAATCACAATTAAAGGTGATTGAAGCTGGGTTTTATAAAAAAGCTATTATAGCTTCAAATGTTGGTCCATATACGATTGACTTGAAACACGCTTTAAAAAATGGTGAATTTACCGATGGTAACGCTCTATTGGTGGACGAACATAGAAACCACGGTGACTGGTCTAAGTATATTAAAAAACTAGTTAATAACCCTAACATGATCACTGACTTGGGTGAAAGGTTATATGAAACTGTTAAAGACCGTTATGATTTAAATAACGTAACAAAAGAGAGAGCTGAATTTTACAAATCCTTAATTAAATAATAATGATAACTATACCAATTACAAAAATTTTATTCCTAGACATAGAGACTGTTGGAATAACCAGGGATTATGATTCTTGTTTAGAATCAAACCCAAGATTAGCCAGTCAATTTGATAAATATTTTGATTGGTTTTTAAAAAGGTTTCCAGAAGATTCGGTGAAGGGTGAAAACGAAATTCAACGTAAAAATATTGTGTTTTCAACCAGGACAGCTTTGGTACCTGAATTTGCTAAGATTGTTTGTGTCTCCATGGCTTTTGTTACCGATAAGGGTGAAATAAAACAACAAACGTTTTCAAACGATGACGAAAAACAGTTATTACTCGATGTCCAAAAATTGTTAGACAGGTGTGGTAAGTTAGACTTCTACCTTTGTGGTCACAACCTTAAAAATTTTGACATACCGATGATGGCTAAAAGAATGATAATTAATGGTTTAAATCCACCATCAATATTACCTTCATTTGATACAAAACCGTGGGAAGTTAAAGCACTAGACACTCGTGAAATTTGGCAATACGGAGCTTATACAGCTATAGGATCATTAGATCTTATGTGTACGTCATTGGACATCCCGACACCAAAAGGTGGTGAGGTTACAGGTGATAAAGTACATGAATGTTACTGGGAAAGAAACATGTTAAAAGAAATTTCAGAATATTGTGAAAGGGATGTTGTAGTATTGGTTGACACCATTAAAAAATTAAAAGAATTAGTATAAATGGACAATAATAATTTAGACGATCTAAAAAAAGAAATTGACGAGTTACAAAAATTATTTAGTGACGAGATTGAAAACCTAGTGGTTAATGATGTTATTGATAGACATGGGTTTGATATAAGGGAACTTGAAGAAGAGATGTCAAAATCAAATAACAAGCTATTATTACATTATAGTGTATCCTCGGACGAATCAGTTGACCCAAAATACGTGTACCCAACAGACTCCGGGTTTGATTTACACTCAACCGAAAATGTACGTATAGAACCATTCAGTAGGACATTAGTACCGACCGGATTACATATTGACATTCCAGATGGGTATGAAATACAAATCAGATCAAAAAGTGGATTAGCTCTTAATCAAGGGTTAATGGTGTTAAACTCACCTGGAACTGTTGACCAAGGATATACTGGTGAAATTAAAGTGATTATCTTTAACACGACACAAGAATTGATTGATATTAGTAAGGGTCAAAAAATAGCTCAGGGTGTCTTATCACCGGTTGTTTGTGGTAAATGGATTACATTAAAAAAGGTTAAAAATGTAGAAGACAAAGATAGATCTGATAAAGGTTTTGGTAGTACTGGAATTTAAAAAATTAATATTATGGATAATAAATTAAAACAAGAAATGAGAATGGTTGGGTCTGGGTCAGACTTAGCACTTAAAAAAATGTGTGATGACGCTAGAGAAATAATTGGAGACTCTCCGACTATTGTTGAACTTGGGTCATATATGGGTGAAAGTAGTTTAATTATCGCGGAAGCGTTCCCTAATGGAAAAATAATATGTATCGATTCCTGGGAAGGTGGGTTTGATAGATTAGATTCATGTAGTTTTTCGAATTATAATGAAATCGAACATCAATTTGATCTTAGAATGAATTTGGTTAATAACATCACAAAAATAAAAGGTTTATCAACTAGTTTTGGTTTTGAGTGTGATATGGTATATATTGACGCTTGTCATAAATATGAATGTGTTAAAAATGATATTATCCATTGGTTACCATTTGTTAAAAAAATAATGTCTGGTCACGATTATTATCCAGACATTGATTTTTGTAATCGAAACCCCCACATTAAGGGTGTTAAATTAGCGGTGGAGGAAATGTTAGGTCTTCCAGATAAACAATATGATGATAGCTCTTGGTTAATTTATAAGAAATGAAAATAGGTATTTGTTTAATAATTAAAGATGAGAATGACTATTTGGATGAATGGTTATCTTACTATCGAAAACTAGGTGTTGATAGATTTTTCGTATATGACAACAATAGTTATATTCCGATCAAGTCTAACGACGAGGATGTTGATGTTATTCTATGGGATAATGAAAAATTTGGTGCTCAAAATAAAGCTTATAAGGACTGTTGTTTGAATAATAAAAATTTTGACTACATTGGGTTTTTTGATACTGATGAATTTTATGTGTCAAGCACCATGAACATAAAAGAGGATATTAGAAACTTAACAAATAATTTCGGTAAATTTAGTGGGTTAGGGATTTACTGGAGATTATATGGCAAACCAGAACCATACTATATGGATAGAAAACCAATAAGTGAATATACATATTACCACAATAGTGATCATATTAAAAGTTTTATAGACCCAAAAACTATTAAATATTTTTCAGACCCACATTGTCCATCAATAAATGGTAGATTTATAGACGAATTAGGTAGAGAGGTAAATTCACCCATTGGGCCACACACTAGTGAGTCAATATGGTTAAAACACATATGGGCAAGAAGTTTACCAGAATTTAAAGAGAAAATTAAAAGAGGGGACTCAAATAAAGTAGTACGTGATAGAAAAATAGAGGAATTCTATACGTATAACGATAATTGTATTATACAAGATTAAAATGATTACTATTATTTACTCAACACATAAAGACTCAGAATACAATAACAAATTTAGACAACATTTGTCACAAACTGTCGGTGTTCCTAATCCTCAAATATTGGAGTATGAAAATAATAATGAACATTCATTAGCTAATGTATATAATTCTGGAATTACCGAATCAATATATGATATAGTAGTTTGTTGTCATAATGACATAAAACTTGAGTCTGGGTGGGGTAAAAATTTATTAAACGACTTCAATACTAACCAAGATTATGGTATAATTGGTAAAGCTGGTTCATGTTATTTTCCAGAGTCTGGTGTTTACTGGGAAAGATTATCACAAACAATGGTAGGTCAAGTGTACCACCACCCAGAAGACGGTAAAAAATTTTTAAGTAGATACTCACCAAAATTTGACTTTTTAATACCGGTGGTAACCATTGACGGATTGTTTATTTCATTTGACAAAACAAAAATTAAACATAAATTTGATGAAAGCCTGGGTGTGTTTCATTTTTATGATCACGGTTTTTGTATCCCAAATTACCTTGACGATATTAAAATAGGTGTAACATCTTCGTTTGAAATAACTCACAAATCTTTAGGAAAGCCAAACCAAGAATTTTTTGATTCTCGGGTTAAGTTTGTGGAAAAATGGGGTGACAAATTACCTCTGGACTTAAAACCAAAAAATGTACACACCCCGGAAATAAAAAGAAAAAAATTTAATAAGTTTGGTAAAGTAGCTATAATTATACCAACAAAAAGTAACCTTAATTTATTATTTGATTGTATAACTTCGTACATTGATAACTGTGATACCAAAATCTTTGATATTTTTATAGCTGACACAGGATCAACCGACGATGAAAAAAATAATATAAAAAATTTTATATCTAACCATGACAACATAACATTAATTGAATTTGATTATTATAATTTCGCTAAAATAAATAATGAGGTTGTTAGAAATTATATTGATAGTACATACGAATTTTTACTATTCTCAAATAACGATATAAAAATATTAAACGACGTTATAAGTGGAATGTTAAACATTTTTAACACTCAAGTTAGGACTGGATCCGTTGGGTGTAGGTTACATTTTGAGGACAATACGGTACAACACGATGGGATATTTATTGGGTTAAACAGAAATAACGGTCACGTTAGTGTTAGTCATTTAAATTTAAAACATTATTATAACTATCACAACCGAACAACTGAAGTTATTGGCAATACTGGTGGTTTATTAATGATTCGTAAAAATTTATTTGAGAAGGTTGGGTATTTTAATGAAAACTATATATCATGTTTTGAGGATGTACACTTAAACATTGACCTAATCTCCTCCGGTCTTAAAAATTATTTATGTGGTGAGTGTGTCGCTTATCATTATGAGTCAAAAACTAGAAATGGGGATCCAGAGAATTTATCAAAATTAAAAATTGATTACTTAAATAATTTATTACCCCACATTAAAAATAATTGGGAAAAAATAAAAACAAAAATAATATTAACATCTTAAGATATGGCAAATGGGATTTATAAAATAACTGAGGATTTTGAAAAAGCTCTATCGGATTATACTGGAGCTAAATATGTGGTTACTGTTGACAATCAAAGTAACGCTTTGTTTTTAGCTTTAATGTACGAAAAAGTTTCAGGTCAAGAAATAGAAATACCATCTAGGACTTACCCATCCGTACCATGTGAGATTATACATGCTGGAGCTAAAGTCAAATTTAAACCAGTAAATGGTAAAACATTAAAAGGGGCGTACCAATTGTTACCAACCAAAGTATGGGATTCAGCTTTACGATTTACAAGTAACATGTACATACCCGATACCCATATGTGTATCTCATTTACCGGACCCTATAAACATTTTAAACTATCAAAAGGTGGTGCAATATTGACTGATGATTATGACGCGTATCTTTGGTTTAAAAGAGCTAGGTATAGTGGACGAAGAGAATGTTCATACCATGATGATCACTTCGACATGTTGGGGTGGAATTTTTATATGATGCCAGAATTAGCTGCTAGGGGATTATTATTAATGAACCAATTTTATAAACCAGACGGGACACCAAAAGAAAATGATGACTTAGAGTTACCATACCCAGATCTATCTAAATTTAAAATATATCAAGGATGAAAAATTTACACAAATTAATTACTAACGACCAGTATGATATCGGTGGGTTGTGCACTGAACCTAAAGGAAATGTAATAAAGTCCCTAGTTAAGGACTCTAATGCTAAATTATGTGTTGAGATTGGTGTCTTCAAGGGATCATCATTACTATACTTCGCTGAAGCCTTACAGGAAACTGGGGGTAAAGTGATTGGAATCGACCCATATGAAATAGAATCATTAAAAAATGAAATTCCAAATAAACAAGTTAGTCATATTATATATAATGTTTTATTTAAGGAACAGACAACATTAGACAATTTGTACTCAAACCTAACACAAATTATTGAAGAAAATAAACTAAATAATGTGGTTAAACTAATTAGGGATAAATCAGAGAATTACTACCAAAACATAAAATCCGAGTCGATTGATGTGTTACATATTGATGGAAATCATGACGAAGAATATGTCAGTAAAGACATTCTTAACTACCTACCACTGGTAAAAAAAGGTGGGTATATAATAATGGATGATATAACATGGGTTGGAGTTAAAAATTCAATAAATAATCATTTAATTAACAGTTGTCACCTAATGAGCGATCACGTTGATTTTTCAGTTTACATAAAAGATTAGTGATATGTCAAAAATAAGACAAGCTTTTGTTTCACCGTCAATTGGATTCTTTAAAGATAATTTTCTAAAAGTTACCAACTTGGTAGAGTATAACGATATATATGAACCCGCGGTTTTTTTTGGTGCTTATGAATCTAGTCAATTTATTGAGAAACACAAGGGGTATAAAATTATTTTACCATGTATGCCATTAGATTTCCCAGTAATTCGTAATTATAATAAGACATTATTTGTGTGTTCAGAAAATTGTAGATTACCCCAGAATGTAATTAGAAAAAGTATCACCCCCAGAATAAAAGACTACGACATGTTTAAACCAAACAAATTGGGTGATAAAATCTACGTATACAGTGGATTTAAAAAAGGAAACAACTTGTTACATGAAGAATTTATTAATGAAATACAAAAAAGAATTAATTATGAAATTATAACCACTGACCATAACACACTCAATGACTATTATAGTATTGACCACCTAAAATCAAACTATTATGATAATTGTTTTTTAAATATTAATCTAACTGAGGGGTCTGGGTTGTCAACAGTGATAGAATTAGGACTTATGGGTAGGAAGACCATATTTAAAAACCCATATACCAACAACGTACAAAGAATGGAGTTTCCCAATTTTATCACATACAAAACTTTTGATGGTATAATTAGTATAATCAATGAAGAGAGTAAAAAAATTAACACCTTACAAGAACCAATAGACGCTCACAATGTTGGTGATGAATGGTTAGATTTAGATTTTTGGTTATGAAGAAAGCTTTGATTGGTTACGGGGGACACTCTAGAGAGGTAATGTGTCAAATGGGTGAAAAATTACCATGTTTTGTTAGTGATGAGTATGTAAATGAAAATACACTACCATTATCCTCATTAGATATTAATCAGTATATGGTTATGGTCACAATATCGAATCCATTAGATAGGTATAACGTAATAAAAAAATTACCAAAAAATACTAAATTTTTTACATTTATACACGATACAGTTTTAATTATGGATGACAATGTAAAAATTGGTGAGGGGTCATTTATCGGAGCTTACTCGATTATAACCACAAACGTGTCAATAGGTAAACACTCAATATTAAACAGATCCGTACATATTGGTCACGATACCAAAATCGGTGATTATTTTAGTGGTATGCCAGGGTCTATCGTATCGGGTAATTGTGATCTAGGTGACTATGTATATATGGGTAACAATTCATCGATAAGAGAAAAATTAAAAATAAACAGTAATGTAACTATTGGGTTAAATTCCGGTGTGGTTAAAAACATAACCGAACCGGGAATTTACGTTGGGTTACCAGTGAAAAAAATATGATGGGTACTGAACAAAAAATAAAAATAATAACCTACATTGATCGGTCAAATATTTTATCTGATATATTCATTAAGTACTATTTAAATTTTTTTAACTCTGAAGAATTTTATTTTTTAATATTAGATTCACAATTTGATCTGGTACGAGATTACCTACTAAGTAAAAAATTCACAAATGAAAATCTCAAACCAGTACCAAATAATCATTTTGGTACTGTAGATCAAATTTTGAAAATACAGAATGAAACTTTAAATCAATTCATTAATCAAGGCTATATTGTTGTTTATGTTGATATCGATGAGATTATTTATCACCATGATTTGAGGAATTATATATTAAATAATATAATAGACTACATAACCCCGTCAGGTATTGTAATAATCCCAAACTCAAGTGAGGGGTATATAGATCCTAATGATAAAATTTTGGACCAGAGGAAGTACTGTATTTTTGATAATACCTGGCATTCAAAAACTTGTGTTTTAAATAAAAAATACACCTGGAGTGGGGGTAGACACAATAAAAACTCAAATAAAATTTCTGATGACATTTTTTTAATTGATATTGGTAGATGTTGTCAACAAATAATATTGGAAAATAACAAGATGACAAATAAAATTTATGAGAATGTTACTTTTAGATACTCAACAGAATCTAAAGACTTGATTAATACAATGGTTTCTAAATTTTTACCTACATTAAAACCATTACCAGAATATATATTAAACACAAAATTATTTTAAATTATGGAATTTTTATTAGGATTTGTTCATAGTCATCCAGCTGACAAAAGTGGTGGATTAACCGCGTTAAAAAAATTAGTGTCCATGTTATCCGATAGGGGTCACACCGTATATGTACTTCATAATAATTTTATGGTCGGGAACTCAATTTTAATATCCGATACTAGTAATTTAAATATGGATAAAGTAATTGTTATATACCCAGAAATTGTTACGGGTAATCCTTATAATGGTAAACATGTTGTTAGATGGATATTATATCACACGAAGAATGAGGAAATGACTTGGTCCGAAACTGACGTTTACTTTTATTATAATGACTTTTTTAAGACAAAACGTAAAAGAGAAAAACTAATGTTAAATTGTTATGAATTTAGATTAGACGATCTTAAAGATTTTGGACTAGAAAGGGAAGGTTATTGTCATATATACAGACCTGATAAGACACCTAATGATTTTAAAATTATTACTAATTATAGATCTGAAGACTTATTTCATGGGTTTCTTAGAAACGGTTGGGATTGGTTAATAAACAAGTTTAATACTAAAGAATATTTTTTAACGTATGATGACGCAACATTTTTTTCAGTTATATCTACTTTATGTGGGTGTAAATCAGTTATACTTTATGAAAACAAAAAACCAAATTTTAAAAATGAAATGCCATTATTTAAGTATGGGGTTGCTTACGGTTTTGAAGAAGTAGACGAGTCAATTAAAACCAGACCTCTAATGAGAGATCATTTAAGTGAGATGGATAAAAACTCACACAAAACTGTCGATGACTTTGTTAGTTACTGGGAAAAAATAATAAATAATAAGTAATGTTGATTTTGTTAAAATATCACCTATATATTTTAATATAAATTAATATAATGACTAGAAAAAAACCGGTAATACAAAAAGAGGAAACAACAACACAACCGTTTTCCAAAAAAGATTTCATTAATTCGGTCATAAAGAAAAAACAAAAAAGTAAGTTTTTATCTGACAATCAAAAAGAATATTATGATATTTTAATATCCAGTGAAATAACCATATGTTCTGGACCAGCTGGTGTGGGTAAAAGTTATATCTCAATGAAAGCAGCTGTCGACTTGTTAATGGACCCGAACAATTCCTACGAAAAAATAATAATTGTTAGACCAGCGGTTGAAGCTGAAGAGAAATTAGGTAGTTTACCTGGTAATCTTGAGGAGAAATTAGACCCATATATTTTTCCTTCATATTATTTGTTAAATAAAATAATTGGAAAGGAAGCTAGAGAAAAATTAAAAGAAGCTGAAATAATTGAGGTATTCGCTTTGGCTTATATGAGGGGTATGAATATAGATAACTCAATATTGATTTTTGAGGAGGCACAAAACTCAACACCAAATCAAATGAAATTACTATTGACAAGAATCGGTTTTAATAGTAAATTTTTCATATCCGGGGATTTGGAACAAACAGACAGATATAAAGACAAAAAACAATCAGGTCTTTATGACGCGTTACAAAGATTTAAAAACGTACAAAGTATTGGAGTTTACGATTTTAAAAACGCTAAAAATGTTAGGAACCCATTAATTGGTAAAATATTGGAAAAATACGATGATGAGAATAGGGGTTGAAATTAACGGGGTGCTTAGAGACACGATCGGTAAGTTTAAGAACTTATATGAAAAATATCTAATTGAGTCACCACAATTTGGTGATAAAATCTATGATATTTCTGTCGATCTATTATCTGGTGACACTAATGAAGTTACCAGTCAGGAGATTGAGGTGGTATCGGATAACTTTGAGTACGAAATATTAAGTGATGTCACTTCACTAGAACTGGATAAACATTTTAAATTCAGGGACAAAGACGAGTTATATTCTTTCATGTATGAGGAATATACAATGGAATTGTTTGGTCACTCACCATCCACTGAAATGAACACATTTAACTTGTTAAATGAATTCTACTACGATAATAGGGATAATTTTGATATTATGGTTCTTTCAGATGAAATTGGTAAATCAAAACCAGCCTCTTTATTTTTCCTGTCAAAATTTGGATGTTTAATAGAACAGATATTATTTTATAGTGAGATAACTAAAACAAAAATGTGGGATCAGGTTGACGTACTGGTAACATCAAATCCCGATTTAATCTTAAATAAACCAATGGATAAAACGGTTATAAAATTCATAACCGACTATAATAAACATGTTTATTCTGAATATGAAATACATTCATTATCGGAACTTAACGAAACAATAAAAAAAGTAAAAAATGATGTTTTCGATATTCAATGAGAATTATTACATTGATCTAGATAAAATGGAAAAGTATGTCCAGTTTATTGGTGATTCAGGTGAAACACAAATTCACTTAGTTAAGTATGAAGCTGTAAAATCGATGGTTGAAACCATTTTAACTGAGGGTGGTGAAATCGATGAAAATTTAGGTATGAAAACCAGTGAGTTATCAATACCATTTAAAATAGCTTTTAATACGTTATTAGTTAAAAAAATAATAAATAAAATATAAATAATATGAACACAGAACAGATTACAAAATTGGAGAAGTCCATTCAAAACATGGTGGACAAATTGTCTAGAATCTATTTCTTGGTACAGGATACAAGAGGTAACGCTAAAGCTTCTGTATCGTACATCTACGATATGGCTTTAACATTAAAAAGAAATGGATATAACTCAATCATTTTACATGAAAAAAATGATTACATGGGTGTCTCAGATTGGTTAGGTGAGGAGTACATGGATGAATTACCACATAAATCAATTGACGGACAAAATCTTGAGGTATCACCTGAAGATTTAATTATCATTCCGGAAATTTATGGATTTATAATGGACCAAATTACAAAATTGCCTTGTGGTAAAATTGTAATTAGTCAATCTTATGATTATATATTTGAAACATTACAACCGGGACAAACATGGTCACAGTTAGGGTTTTTAAAGTGTATAACCACATCTGAAAAACAAAAAGACTACATCGAATCGGTTATGAGAAATGTATCCGTTGATGTTATTGAACCTGTAATTTCGGAGAAGTTTAATAAGTCGGAATACCCAGCGAAAACAATAATAGCTATACACACTAGAGAACATAGAGACACAATTAATTTGGTTAAAACATTTTACACTAAGTACCCACAATATCGATGGATTACATTTAGAGACCTTCGTGGTTTAACTGTTTCAGAATTTTCTAATGGAATTAAAGAAGCTTTTGTATCCGTGTGGATTGACCAAAATAGTAGTTTTGGTACCTTCCCACTGGAATCAATGAAGTGTGGTGTTCCAGTTATTGGACTAGTACCGAACATGGTTCCCGAATGGATGAATGAGGACAATGGTATTTGGATTAACAATCAAAATATGGTCATTGATGTGATATCTGATTTTATACAGAATTGGTTAGAGGATAATATTAACCCTGAGTTATACACAACCATGGAATCCTCGGTATCGAAAGTTACCAATAAATCAGATTTCGATAATAACGTAGTGTCAATTTTTGGTAAAATGATCTCAACCAGAATCGAGTCATTTTCAGAACAATTAAATAAATTAGAAACAATAGAATAATATGGAAAATAGAAAAACAATTTCAGTTGTATTACCCTTAAAATCTTCACAATCACCATTTTTTGAGGATTTATATAGTCGATCAATACAATCAGTAAAAAATCAAAAAGAATATGTTGATGAGTTAATCATTGTATATTGTAATGAAACAAATCTAACCAATCACATTAAAAGTTATGATTATGGTGATTTAAATGTTGTATTCGAAGAGTGGACATCTGAACCTAATTTTTGTTCACAGGTGAACCACGGTTTTGAAATGTCTAAGTCGGAATGGGTGTCATTCATTGAATTCGATGATGAATACTCAAACATCTGGTTTAAAAATTTTAACACATACTCAAACATCTATAAGGATATTAACGCTTTTCTACCAATTGTTGTTGATGTTAATGATAAAGGGGTATTTGTTGGATTTACAAATGAAGCTACATTTGCGGCTAACTTCTCACAAGAAATGGGTTACCTAACAAATGATACACTACAAAATTACCAAAACTTCCAAATATCTGGAATGATGGTTAAACGAGAAACATTCCTTGAGATTGGTAAGTTTAAAACAAATATAAAATTAACATTTGGTTATGAATTCTTATTGAGACTAACCTCTAATACACCTAGAATTATGTCGATACCAAAAATTGGGTACAAACACATGAACTTTAGGGAGGGTTCATTATTTTGGAATTATAAAAATGGTAATGACGTTATGTCAGATGATGAGGTTAAGTTCTGGGTTGACTCAGCTAAAAAAGAGTATCATTACATTAATCAACGTGATATAAAATATGAACCACAAGAAGTTTAATGACTAATGAACTAAATGTTATAGATGATAATAATGAACAGAAAAAGAAGGGTAGAAAACCAAAAGTAAAAAATTACTTCGCTGAAAGAGAGGAGAACGCGGTTAGGGAATACTTAACCGCTACAACCTTTGATGAGAAGAATAAAATATACAACGAGTTTTTAAAAGACCCCTTAGATAAAATGATATCGTCAATTATTAGACGATACAAATTGTACCGAAAAGATATGAATTTTGATGAAATTCATATGGACACACATTCATTTTTAATGACCAAAATTGATAAGTTTAAACCTTCAAAAGAAAAGAAGGCGTATTCGTATTTTGGTACAATATGTAAAAATTATCTTATGGGTCAAATAATGAAGGACCAAAAAGATACTAATAGAAAAATATCATACGAGGATATATCAACGGATGTTCAAAATATGCCGGATATGATTTACTATTTGGACAACGACAATTTAACAACTGATGAAATTATAAAAAATTTTTTATCAAAACTTAAAGATACCATGTCCGAAAAAAACATTTCAGAACAAGAGGTTCGTCTAGGTAACGCTCTTTTTGATATATTTCAAAATTACCCATCAACGTTTAATGATAACAACGACAATAATAAGTTTAATAAAAATATTGTTCTGTTTGAACTCCGAGAAATGACAAACCTATCAACAAAGGAAATTAGAAATTCATTGAAAAGGTATAAGAAATTATATTATGAAATTTTAAATGAATTACTAAAATAATAAAAAAGATATTTATAGTTATGCCAAGACCACCAAAAAAAGAAATAAATCTGACTAAAGATTCGATGTTAGCTTTAATGCAGGAAATCTACAATGAAATTGTGGAACAAAGAAATACCGCAATAAGGATCCAAAATAAAATGTTAACAATGATGAAGGAACCGGAAGATATGACTTTGATTGGTCCGGTAATTGAAAAACAACAGAAGATTGTAAATGATTGTGTTGAAAAGAAATTATCCCTATCTAAACTACAATCCCAAATGTGGCAAAAATCACAAGATAAACAAGAAGAATTTACTTTATCTGATCTTGAGTTGGATGATGACGTTTTAAAATCTTTAATTGAGAAGGATACATCAGATAAATCCTACAAAATGAATAAATAATGGCTTTAGATGATATTAATGATAATAAAAAAATTAAGTCTAAATCATCAATACTTAAAAAGTATAAACAATTTAAGGATGGTGAAAAAGAATTAAAAAAAAATTCTGGTGATACTTTCGAACAAAAAAAGTCGGATATTACCACACAATTGTCTGAAGCTAAAAAATTAAAAAACAAATATCAAAAAGAACTCAAAAGTCAATTTGACGAAATGTTAGATTTGATTTTTATAACAAATAACAACGGTAGTCAAACTAAAAGTTACCTAAAAAGAACATTTGTTACCGCTCTTAATGAGTTAAAACCAAAAGTATTTGAATTATTAACCGAAACATCAATACAAGCTATTGGGTGTTCCGAGGATCAGTTATATCAAAATCAAACTGTTTACGTTAAAGTTTCCAATATTGATTTTAATAAATTACTCCAGGAACCATACGACACCTTAATAGGGTCAATAAGTTATGAATCAAAAGATATAACTTATGGTAACACACCATTCTCAATGAATAAAGAATTATACGAGAGAACCCAACAAATAAACCAACCATTCTCAGTATCATCTGGTTCACCATACAAAGGAACGTCAGGACAAGACCTATTTGACATTACTTATGTTGAGTCGTACCCAGATCCGGTAACTGGTAACATAATCGTCGGTAATTTTTATAAAATTGAATTAAAAAATAGAGCTACGGTAAATAAAGTATCTGAGTTCTTAAACGATTATTACTCAACAATTGAATTAATCGATTTAAAAAACTTCTTCTCAAATGTAATGAATCAATTATCTGGAGCTATATCAATTAAAAAAGGTAATGGGAAAATTGATCTGGGTGAATTTGAGAAATTTTTACTGTTGATAAAAAGACTATTAGGTTTATGTTACGATCCGAACACTGAAATTGATGTGTCTGGACCCTCTAAAGTTTCTAGTACTGATAATATTGATGAGTCATTTTGGGAATTTACCGACATTGACTTGAGAATGATAGATCAAAAGGTGTCAGATATAAAATTGGGTGTTGTCGAGTTTGATGATTGTTTTAATGTAAAACTACCTGTAGACTCAGATAGTATCATCAACGCGATTAGTAATCTAAATTTTATTGAGGATGAGAACAACTCAATACCGATTGATGAAGCTTCTAATTTACCACAGGTACTAACTAGTAATCCTGGGTGGTTCCCATTAGAAATTGACGTTGACACTGAGTTTTTAAAGGAGTTCCCGAAAGCTATGGTAACAACAGTACTTTCACCAAAAGTATTATTACCAATAATGACAATGATTAAAGCTCTTGGTCAATCATTTAATGATCAAATTTCATCATTTACTGAGTTTGCCAAAAATTTTAAAAAATTTTTTACGGAACTAGTTACCAAAATTGGAGCTTTGTTTATTAAAATATTATTTGATATAATTAAAAAGGATTTGAAAAGTTTAATTAAGTCAATCACCACGGACATTCTAAAAGAAAAAACAAATAAAAAATTAACTATAATTTTATCTTTAAGCGAGTTGTTGGTGTCAATAGCTAACTTATTACAGACTACCGATTATAGAGAGTGTAAAAACGTAATTCAAGAATTATTAAATTTGTTAGATTTGTCATCGAAAGTTTTTAAAGCTTTCGGGAATACAATACCACTACCGTTATTATTAGCTTCAAAATTATTGAGTGGGTTTTCAGCTACAAGGGCGTTTGTCAATGTTGTTGATGAGTTGGACAAATTGGGAATACCCACCGGACCAATGCCGGACGGATCACCAAATAAATTTGTAGCGTCAATAAAAGCTGTAATAGATGGGATTGATAAAGAAGAAAGTGAGAACGGTCAAGTTCAAATTGCGTTAAGTCCTTTAAGTGTCAACCCAATAAACCAAACGGATCCATTGATATTATATGGTAAAAAAATATAGTTATGAACATAGAAACTAACGAATACTTGGTTAAATCAAATCAAGTTTTAGAAATTATTAGGGATCACAAAAATAAGTCAAATAAAGATTTAGTTTTAGCTCTTGAGTTTATTAAAAAAGAATTTGACTTAACTAAAGAAAATTTATTAAAATTAACAAATCACATTGACAAGTTGGAGTTGACCTATAATGTTTTATTAAAAGAGTACGAAGAAAGAAATGCGACAAAAAAATAAATTTATATATGAGGGGAGGGTATTGAACAACCAAGATCCGTTAATGTTAGGTAGACTACGTGTATATCCAACAACACCGGATCCCGAAACTGATATTTATCCCCCAGATTGGGATGAATCCAAGGAGTGGTCATTAGATGATCCATTAATTTTTTTACCTCTAATACCATATTATTTAAACCAAACCCCATTAGTGGGTGAATACGTACATGTTGTTTATTATAACAGTGAGGAAAGACTAGATCGAAATAAATTCTACATTCAAGGACCGGTATCAAGACCTTGGTTTAATAGTCGAGAAAGTTTCGCTAACTCAAAATCAATGTTAGCTGACGGACAAATATTAAAACAAGCTAAACCAATTAGAAATAAAACAAACGGTGATATTGATGTCGATTTACGTGGTATATACCCCCTTCCAGGTGACAACGGGTTTCTTGGTCGTGGATCTAGTGATATAATTCTTAAAACAAGTGAATCATCAAATGACGTACTAATAAGAGCTGGTAAGACAAGACCATCTGGGAACCCAGTTGTCCCAGTTAGATTAAACGATAGTCGATCATTTGTTCAGGTATCTGAATTCGGTATCCAACAAACACTTGGACCGGTAACAGAAAAAGAAGAATTAATATATACCCCCAGACAAGTTAAGAATCTAATAGAGTGGGAAATATCAAATTTAAACACCTTACCGTCACCAAGTGGGATTACGTTTGATGGGTCAATTAGATTATATAGTTTAAAACCAGTTGAAAATACATTAAGTAGTGTACTAACGGTAAATACACCACTAGATGAATACATTGGAAATACCTTATTTGAGTTGGACTTTACTGATAAGACGGTAATTGAAACGTCACAACTAATTAACTCATTTATTCGTGGGTTTAATAATGGTCGAATAAATATTCCTGGATATGTATCTTATCCATCTGAACCTGGTGTAACGATTAGTGATCAGTTCCCATTTGTGTTTAGACCGGTTAAATCTAACCTTGATACATTAAGTACGAATAACACAACGGAATATAACAACCTAATTGAAATCTATAATAAAATAAAATTATCCCCATCGGATACCCAAAATGGGTACGCTCTCGTATGGTTAAAGAATGTTATAAATCCACAACCAGAACTAAAAAAGACCATAGTACAAAATAAAACATTTGTTCCGGATCCGGTAACATATACAACAAACGGGGGGGATTTTGTTTATTTATTATCACACAAACAATCAATACCATCCAAAGAGAAATTTTCATTAAAAGATACACTATATGGTATACCTAGAGAAAAATTTGATGAGATTATTTATAAGACTGACCCAATGGTTAGGGGTGATGAATTAATGTCATTTTTAACCCTATTAACCAAGTTTGTTTTTTCACACGTTCACAACATAAACGAAGCTCCAATACCGGTGGGTACTGACGGAACTCTTAAGTCAGATATCCTTAAAAAATTATTAGAAGCTGATTCAACCATTTTAAATCAAAATATTCGAATTAATTGATATTTATTGTAAAAATGTAAATGTCAATTAATAATTCATATTTTAGTCGGAATAATACCATCATATCCAATAGTTTCGTTAACACAGGTAGGAACCCTGTTATGGAATTATACTATGGGGATGGGAATATATCCTTACCTACCGGGTTCTCTAGATTTATCTTTGACATTGATTTAACCCTATTAAAAGAAAAAATTAATAACGGTACAATATCAACCGATATATGTTCGGGTATGACACATACATTAAGAATGGTAAATACATCATTCTTTGATAAAGATTATTTAAATACATCAAATTCACAAGGTAGACTGAGAGCTACATCCTTTGATTTAATTCTGTTTAGAATACCTTACGTTAATTTGGATCCGGACCAACCACAGATTTGGGATGAAGGTGTTGGGTATGATTACTTTGATGTCGTTACCGAAATACAAAATGATAAGAACTACTCTGATAGACCAAGTAACTGGTATCAAACAACAACTATTGGTGTTTGGGAACAACCTGGGATATATAGTAATACAAATTCTGGGACATTTAATTATAATCAGTTAGAAATTGTTAAAACCCAACATTTTGAATTCGGTGATGAGAACATTGAGTTTGACATGACACAGGAAATTAATGATGTTTTAAGTGGTAGTATTCCTAATTGTGTGGGTTGGGGGATTGCGTATCTACCACAGGTTGAAAATTTAAGTGGTACAACCGGTACATACTCAGTTGGGTTTTTTACAAGACATACCCAGACATTTTACGAACCATTTTTAGAAACTAGTTATAATGATTTAATTGAGGATGATAGGAATTCATTCTCACTTGGAAAAATTAATAAATTATATTTATACATCTATGAAGATGGGGATTTTCAGAATTTAGATTTTAGTCCCAAAGTAACTATTTCTGATAGTGTGGGTAACCCAATTCCAGGTTTAGTAAATCTACAATCATGTAGACGAACAAAAGGTGTTTACGAAATAGAACTACCACCTCTTATTGGATACAAAACCCCATGTATATTTAATGACGTTTGGTCAGATATTAAATTAAATGGATTCTCTTTACCGGACATACATAATGAATTTGTTATATACCCAATTCAAAAGTCATTACAAATGGGAACAACATCTGTCGACCCAAAGGTTTATGGGTTTGATTTTTATGGTATTAAACAAGATGAAAAGATATTAAACACCGATGTTAGAAAGGTCGGTGTAATTATAAAACAAGCTTATACCACAAACAAACAATTACCCAAAGTGGGGGGGTATTATAGAATTTATGTTAGGGAAGGTCAAACTGAAGTACAAGTACAAGACTGGACCAAACTAAATAGAACACCAAATGAGTATTATTTTATATTTGATACAAGAGATAAAATTCCTAATGAATATTTTATTGATATGAAAGTTATCTCAAGTGGGGAAGTTAATACTTATAAAAGAACAATAAAATTTCAAATTGTAAATAAAAAATAATTATGGCAGATAATTCAATTCTTTGTTTAGAAGTAAACGCACCTTTAGACATAAATTTTAATGGAAATCCTATAAATTCGGGACAATATTGGGTTGTTTATGATTTCATTTTTGGGGGTGATCAACCTATTTGTGTTGAAACTGTATCAAATGTCAATAATACATCTTCTCAATATTTAGCAGATCAACAATATACAAATTGTTATGATTGTATATCTAATAATAATGGTCTTATATATTTAAGTAATTGTTTTGAATCTAATATAGAGGACCTTTTTATAGATGTGAGTGGATTGACAGAATCACAATATTTAGAAATATTTTCTATTATATCCGGAAAAACTGAGGAAGTTTTATATATTGAATTTTTATCCAATGGTACTTTACAGAAAGGTTGTTTTGGTCCAAAAGAAATTGGTACTCTATCAACAAATGATTATTTAAAATTATCGGAACAATTACAGTTTCAAGGACAACAAATTGTGAACACTTTAAGTTATACCGCTCAAACAAGTTGTCAAAGTTGTTTAACCGGGGCATCATTTGTTTATGACGTTCGTAATTGTACTGGAGATATAATTGATTATGTGTATCTTCCTTATAATTTTCCTGAAGGAAATTTAATTTCTTATACGGATGGAATTAATGAATTTTGTGGTATTGTGGGTCAACAAGCGTTTGAATTTGGTGGGACATATACATTTGTAACTGATTATGGTAAGTGTGATTCTAGAGATTGTTGTGATGTTTGTTTAGAAAACGTAAACAAAAGAGTTTTACTTGAAAACTGTTCAGATTCTGGAGATGTGGTAGTAGTTTGGGCATCTCAATTGTTTGGTGTGGGTGAATCATCAAATTTAGAAATAAATGGAGGTTGTTATGAAATAATTGGTGAAACACTTGATCCTGTAACACAAAATGGATTTTTAGATTTTGAACCTCATCCTGGTTGTACATCTTGTCAAACTTGTAATGGTGTTAATTATGACTATTTTACTTGTGATGATGTGTTTGAGGGTTATTTGCAAACAAACCAAGTACTACCGTTTGGTTACGAATTTTTAAATCCATTTGACGGATTAATTTACAAACTCGGAAACCAAACAAGTACGTCATATAATATCTATATTTCAACGTTACAACCAGTAAGTTGTTCTGGTTTTCTTCCAACTTATAAAGTATGGTTGGCTAGAGAATGTTATACAAATACAATAGGACCAGTATATACCGATCCATCAAAACAGTCAGGTGATTTTGTTCAAATAATGTATGGTGATAATGATTTTTTATGTGTAGAATTAATTGAAGAGGTAGACCCAACTACCCTAGGGGGGGTGTATAACACCAAAAGAGATGGTGGTGGCAATACAATAACATATAATGATTGTGAGGAATGTATTGGAAATAGGACAATTGGTGTAAGAACAGTAAATTGTGATACACAAGAATTACAAATTGTTGATTTAAATTACACCGCTTATACGGAACTTGTTCTTTCACAACAAGCACAAGATAGGTCAAGATCTAATTTTGTCACAAACCAATTTGTTTCATTTGGTTTTAATTGTTTTCTTGATACAAATGATATTTGTAGAACAGTAGTTGAGTCTTGTCCACAACAACCTGTAGGTAATTTAGTTGTTCCTGTAGAAAACTATTTTAGTTGTCCTACTTGTAGAGCTTTTAATCCTAGACCGGAACCAGACCCAGCTAGGAGTGCTGGTACTGAATATTTTGAATGTGTGATATGTTGTGATTGTGGAGCGACTGGAAGTACTGTTACTCAGGTATCACCACCACATCCAGTGTGGACCGATGGTTACGGGACTCCTGTTATACAAATGGGTTCGGCAACATTAGGTGGAATGTTTGGATTAAATAATTAAAAATTAAAAATAAAAATGGCAAATATAAGATACTTTCAAATATCATTGTGTAATTCACCAAAAGATTTTCAATATGGGGTTTATGTCGATGACCCAACATCCCAATTAAATGTTGGATTAATATACTCATTTAGTGGTCTCACCGGTAGTCTTAGATCTATACCGTTTGGTTGTTATGTCATCCGAAGTGAGAAAGATCCTGGTGGGGCTACTCAACCAAATGCGGTCGTTGTAAATTCATACATAAAAGACTGTGAATTATGTTTATCAACAGAGTCAAACGCTTTATCATTCTCGGATTGTCAAGGGGTATTTGGTTCCGTTACCCTTGACAAAAATGATTTTTCACCAATACCAACCCCAGGTGATGTGTATTATTTGGATTTTTACCTATCAGGAAAAGAATTTGAACCGATTACTAGAATTACGGCATGTTTTGAATTTAAAGAATTGGTAATATCTCCCAGAATTAGTGGTGAATTGTACTCAGCTTCCACACAAACAGGGTGTGAGGACTGTTTATTAAACCAACCGATAATTTACGAAGTATATGAATGTTTAAGTGAAAACGTATACTACATACCTTTCCCAAATAATACCTACAGTGATCACCTAGTATCGTTTACGGACTTATTAGGTATTACCACATACTGTGGAATAGTTAATCGTATTATAGAGGGTGAACCAGCAACTGGTGAATTAATTTTTGACTATGGGAACCCAATTAAAACAGGAGTTTTCTGTGATGATTGTTTATCAACAACAAACGAAAAAAAGAAATTAATTAACTGTTTAGATGGTCATGAAGATATTGTATGGACCTCAAACTTATTTACCGTTGGAGACGCTACAAATATATCGACTGGTCAGGGTTGTTATGAAATAAGTCCAGACATCGTCGACCCAAGTGAACCGGTTACCTATACTGAATTAGCTGATTTTGACCCACATTCAGGTTGTGAGGATTGTCTTGAATGTCATGGGGTTACATATGACTTCACTTCGTGTAGTGAAGTAGATGTTTATGGGGAATTACTTAAAATCAACACAGGTGGTAACTACGCCTTTAGTGTGGTTAATGATGGTACTTACGCTTACGTGGGTTACCGTGATAGTAATCAAGTTAGAAAAATTGATTTAACAACAAATTCAGTGGTTTCCACAATAAATGTGGGTGTCGGACCTAGAAAATTGGGTCTAGATATATCTAACAATATTTTATCAATACCAAACTATAATAGTAATTCAATCACTTTTGTTGATACATCAACAATGAGTCCATTTACACTCAGTCTTGGATATCCGTACTACCCTAAAGTTGCTTATTTTAACACAAATGATGGTTATTTTTACGTGGGTGTTGAAAACGCAACAGGTTCAGATGAAATTAGAATGTACACCGTACCATCTTATAGTTCCGTAACCCAAGTTAATGTTTTCCCGTCAATAATAGAGGGTGTAAACGACATACTCCAAATAGGAAGTTTGATTTATGTTTGTGGTACGGGTAATAATTATGTACAAATTTTTAATACGGCATACACCCCGGTTGGAACATTTGGGATAGCTTCCCAAGGGACATCAATGAGTTATGACTTGTCAAATAATTTATTATATGTTGCCACAGTTAGTACGACCTACACAGTAATAGATTTAAACACATCGTCAGTTTCAAACTACTCACCAGGACTTAATAGTTGCTGTTGTGATAAAGAAATATTATTTGATGGGGTTAATAATAAGTTATACATTACAGACCCGTGTCCGAATGAAATTTATGAGATAGACCCATCAACAAATACAATGATCCAGATTTACAACACAACTGACGGATCACCAAATGGAATGACAATATGGTCAAATACCGTATACTTCACATCTTACTCAAGTCTAATAACAGTTGGGTTGTTATCACAATTTATTAACGGGTCGATAAATTCATATGAGTATATTCCAAATGGTAACACATTCTTCCACCCAGTTTATAACGTTTGTTGTGAAGTAACAAATACTAGACCTGATTTTGATGGTGACTATACATTCTACAGTTTATTATCATATGACAACTGCGGTAGTTGTGAAATGGTGTCTCACGACTTATTTTATTGTGAAGAATGTAACACTGGTGTATCTGGAATATTAGTAGCACCAAGTGGTGTTTATAACATTAATGACTTTGTTAAATCACATTGGGGAAATTCTAATTTTTTATGTTTTCAGATTTTAGATACATGGTCGGAAGTTAATTACGGTATCCCAGATTTTATATTTGAATCAGAATCACACTTACCCTACTCAACGTGTGGTGAGTGTGAGTTAAACTCAACATTAGGTATTACTGTAATTAATTGTGATACGTTAGTTGAATCACAAGTAACATTAACCCTATCGGAATGGATAACCGTTACTGGATTCCCAAGGTTAGTACCTAGACCAACAATTAGTGACATTTACGGTAATTGTTTTACAGTCGTTAACACATGTCCAGTGGATAATATATACCCAGCATTTGAATTAGCGGATTATTATTTAAGTGGGACACAATGTAGATTATTGAACCCGAATAGAACTGAACCGCCAAGAAGTGCTGGTACTGAATACTTTGAATGTGTAATATGTTGTGATTGTGGAGCGACCGGAGGAACAGTTACACAGGTATCACCTCCACATCCAGTGTGGTCCGATGGATATGGAACCCCGGTAACACAAATGGGTTCGGTGACATTAGGTGGAATGTTTGGACTGAACAATTAAAAAAATATAGATATGAATTTAAATAGAATAATTAGGAGAGTTTTAATGGAGGAAGAACATATGTCATCAAGATATATGTTCTTCTCAAACCTTGAACAAATGAGACGACAGTGTGATTTACTATTGGACCTGGATCGGGAAATGGTGGAATCAATATTAGAAAATGGACATGATTGGGCTCAGGATCACATATCCGAAGCTAAAAACAACATGGATCAAGTTTTTGATTTTATTATGAACGAATCCAAAAAAGATGGGATGGAAATGTCAATGAATATTGACGATAAAGATATGATGTCTGAAGGTAAAAAAAAATCAGGTACTAAATTGTGTTCCAGGGGTAAGTCAGCAGCCAAATCCAAATTCGATGTTTACCCAAGTGCTTACGCAAATGGATACGCTGTCCAAGTATGTAAAGGTACAAAACCAGGACTTGATGGTAAAAAACGATGTTCTCCCCCTTATTGTTAAAAAAAAACCAAAAAATTTGTTTAATTAGTTTTTTCGTGTATATTTGTCAAACAAATTAACATTATGAAAAAGAAACTATTTAGATTTTTTAGACGTTTAAAATTAAGATTCTACATTTGGTTTAAAAAGGGTCGAACACTACCAACATATGAAGAGGAAGCGACTACATATGAAAAAACATGTTTTATGATTTGTTTAAAAGTAATAAAACACCCGTCAACCAAATTTATGATCGCTCCAATGTCTAATAAAAGGTATATGGAAAACAAAGAACTTGACATATTTGTTACTATGGATTATAAAAGAGTCGACTTAACAAATCATGTGTATCACTATAGTGTTAAGTTGTCCAATCGTGACTGGGAACGTATTACTCAAATTTTCGATATGGAAACTGAAAAAAGACGTTTAAATTATGAGGATGTTGTAAATTCACAGATTAAAAACTCACTACACAACGTTTTAGAAAGAATTTCTAATCTCGATAAGGATTAGGTCAACCAACTTACCAATCGACTCGTTACGGGTCTTATATGAAGTCATAACAGGTTTTTGACCTTTACCACTTTGTGTGTCTTTCTTTTCAGCTTTTCTTTTTTGTTGACAAGCCGATTTTTTTTGTGAATCTGACATTTTACCAGCTACACCAGCAGCTCTACACTTAGGGTAACCCCCCTTATCAGTGTCAGGTCTCCCACATGGAGGATGTTTACCATCTACCTTTCGACAAATATTAACCCATGGACCTTTTGGTTGTTTTGACCCTTTAGGTTTCTTTTTAGTACCAAACCAAACCCCCAGGTCTTCATTAATTGTGTGTACCGGGTATGTCTCCACATCATGTGATTTTGTATTTGGATCCTTTTCCCAAACACCAACAATACGTTTTACATTATTTTTAAGAGTCTTTTGTTTATGTTTTTTTGTGGTGTGATGATCAACCTCATCGGTATATGGTCCTAAAATATGTTTTTTCCATTTACGTAAACCAAGTTCCATAGGTCCATTATACCCACCAGCTGATGTTGTGGTATCCACTTCATTTATTTTACCAGGTGACGGATTAATAACATTACCCTCATCATCACTAAATGTTGAGTTCGGGTGTTTTTTTAAATACTCTGAGGATTTTTTAGCCTTTTTTTCAATTGATTTTATTTTCTTTTTTGGTGTGTCCATTTTACCATCATAACTGTCATATTCCAATTCTGGACTATCATATTTTGACACAGGTACTGTATATGGGTCCAATTGATCTTTTTTAAATAATCTAATCCCATTTTGGAGGGGTCCAATATAAGATCCTCGACTTCCATTAGTGGATGTTACTTCTTGTATTATTTCCTTTATTTTGTTATTACTTATCATTATTATATAAATATCTTTATGGAAGAAAAAGAGGAAATTTACGGTAATTTGTTTGGGTCTATAAATATCCTAAATGAAGAACATCTAGAACTTATGTTATCCACAATGGATAGGGAAAGATCGATTTATTTCCTGGTAGAATCCGTTAAATCAGCTCATAATAGGGGGTCGTTTACTATTGGTGAAACTGAAGTGATATCAAAAGCCATTAGGGTGTTATCAACTACCTAATTATTTTTCTCATTGTACCGTCCTCATATAACTCAAATAACAAACCATTTGTGTACTGGTCAACTTCCCTACCAAATACATCAACATATTTTAATACTTTTTTAAATTGTTTTGTATTGTCTAAAGATATTGGTCCATATGTTTTACATTTACCATCAAAATCATATTGTTTTAATATATAATAATTAATGGTAAATTCATCAATGTTATCTAGATAACTATAATACACCTTTGTATTACTATTACCAGAAGCTGTTTTTGTGGAAACAATTTTCCATATTTCACCGTCAGTACTTCTTTCGATTTGAAAGTAATCTGAATTATATTCAGAAGCTGTAACCCACCTAATTAAATTAAATCCAGGATAAACCACACCGTCAAACGACATAAGATCGACCGGTAATGATACGGGTGATGTTGAATTAATTGTTACAGCGAACCCACCCCAAGTACCAACATTAGATACATCTGTGGTCCATCGTATGGTCAATTGTCCGGTCGAATTTGTCGCGGTTATATTTGGTGGTATTGTTGTACCATTTAATGTCGCTAAAAGTGTTGATGATGTATTTGGACCGTCATACACATATAAATAATCGTACCCAGTTTCTAAATCCAACTGTGTAAATGATAACTCCAATAGTTTTGTGTTATCGGACGGTGAAAATGTTACGGTTCTGTTAATGTTGTTACCATATCCGGTTAATGTTGGCCCAGATGGTCCACCATCATCAGTTAAAGTGTAAGTTAAGCTGGACGACAATGTTTGTGAACAACTTGAGAGTATTGGTATTAATAAATTTTGTGATGAGACAGTTGATGTGAGATTTAAATCGTCAACATATCTTTCATGAGCTCCAGAAGCTCGAGAATCTAGGAGTCTTATGAAAACATTTGTTAAACCAATAGATCCAATATCGAGTGTGTATTGTGTGTATGTTGTCGTGATTGTGGTTATAGACCCACGAGTGGTCCAAGTTATACCATCCGGTGACGTTTGTATATTTAGTGTCCAAGCGGTTGAATTAGCACTTCTACGATACCAGAAAGATAATACACCTGGATTAGATATCTGTGGTGTTCTAACCCAATCACCGGTACCATTAAACCCAATTGAGTGAGTACCAGTCCTAACTGGTGATGTTAAAACAATCATTGAATTTGATGACCATGTACCCCCTTGTGTTGGTAACGTACTTGTAAAACTTTCATGGATAATGTAATTACCACATTGTGTCCTAGAAATAAAACTAATGAAAACCATTAATAAAAAAATAATATGTTTTTTCATAATAAAAATCTTTGTACTTAATAAATATTTGTACAATATATTATCATGTCATAAATTAGTTAATAAATGAACAAAACATAGGTAAAAATTAACATATAACAAAAAAGGTCAGATTTCTCTGACCTTTTCTTATACTAAAGATATATTGATTATCTCAATTCTCTTAAATCAAATGTACGAACTCCATCAACTGTGATACGTCCATAGAAACGGTTGTTAACCATTTTCTTAGCGTATCTAGTCATGATACCTTTGATAGGTGTGAAGTTGAATGGGTTATACATTGTAGGTGTTAATTGTAGAGGTACGTATGGAGCGTAGATGTATCCAGTGTCCAATAAAGAAGTACCTTTGTGACCCAACAAGATTTGGTTTGGTGGGAAGTAAGGATCTCTATACACTTGGTAACGACCAGCTAAAGTACCAACTCTTTCGATACCCATGTTGTATTGATCTTGCTCAGGTGAAGCGTTAGATACGTGGAAGTATTCTAAGTCATCAAAAATAGCTGAAACCTCAGAAGAAACAACGATCCAGTTAGCACCACCACGAAGAGTTGACTTGTGGATTTGAGCTGACAATTGGTTAATCGCTGTAATCAATGTTTGATTCCAGTCTTTTTGAGTGTAAGAAGTTACTTGTTGTACTCTTCTCCATCCGTTGTAATCCCAACGTAGGTTCCAAGCCGCACCTTTACGTAAGTCACGTAAGATTTCACGGTCGATTTCCGCAGCTACTTGTTCAGATAATAAAGCTGTTAATTCAGCTTCAGCGTCGATGTTGTGGAATGCCGCAACGTCTTGAGCTAATTCTGGAGACCATTGAGCTCTTAGTTTTCTTTCAGCGACAGAAACTGTAACAGATTCCAAGTCGAAAGAAACCTCACCAATTTGATCTTCAAACTCCAAGTTTTTATAACGTCTCCAAACAGCTGTGATTGATTCGATGTCCACAGCTTCAACCGTTGTTGATCCTGTGTATCCATCTAATGAAGAATCACCACATGTAGCACAAGCTGGACAAGAAAGATCAACTTCTAAGTAGATACAACCAGCGTCATCACAAGTGTTGTTAAACGCACCACCGTTACCATTTCCTGGATAATCAGTGTACTGTAGATTTGATGTAGGTTGAACGATACCCTTACCGTAGATTTGTGTTACCACACGGAACAATAAAGAGTTAGGACCATTTTGGTTAAACAATGGATTACAAGGTGAATTTTCAGTCAAGAAAGGTGTGTTAGCGTAAAGTCTTAAATCAGAAAGGAAAGTTTCTGAATCTACCTCATGACCATCAGGACCAATTAATTTACCAATACCTGGAATAGATTTCCATCCACAAAGTTTAACAATAACTTTACGAAGGTTTGTTTGATCATCTAATTGACCAGCGTCAGCGTCTTCTAAACCAGAACCAACCCATACCTGCATTGTTGTGGTTTGTGAAACAGCTGTCCAAGAACCTTTAGAGTAATCAAATAATCCTGGAGGATCTAATTCACCTTCAGAACCTTCATAAAATAAATCATAAAGATTTTTCTTGAATGGTTTGTTATTGATTCCTAAATATCCTGGGTATCCTTGTCCTGGATCATTTTCACCTTTAGCTACCGCTTCTGGTGATCCGATTGGTGAATAATGTTCACCAAATCCAGTCCATCCATTAGCTGCACTTGGAGTATCTCCGGAAGCGTAACCTTGGATACGTGGAATAAAGTAGAACAATTTACCGATTGGTAAGTTCATAGCTTGTACCGATACGATATCGTTAGCCAATAATTTAGAGAATACTCTTCTCACGATAGGGAAAACAACAGTTTCGAAAGCTCCGTTTGAACCTTCAGAAGTTGCTTCGTTAATTAGGAAAGACGCTTGGTTCTCATATAACTGAGCTACGTTTTCTTTTAAGTGTCCTTTAAGACCCTCTAGGAACCCTAATCTGTCCCATTTGTTTATTGTGTCTTCTTTGATAACTTTAAGGTGTTTTAACCCGATGTTACCTACAAGACCTGATTCTAATAATGCTCCCATTTTTTTAGGTTTTTATTTTTAGGTTTATTTATTTTATTTTTGTCATTAAGTCTTTCATTCTTAAAAACTGAGGATTCTCATAAGTTTTAGATTCAATTAGATTAACAGCTGAACCATTTGTTGGTGCTTTAGATACTGTTCTCTCGATTGATTCTGTAATATTACCAGATTCAGTTTTTCCTTCTGAAAGTTCTCCTTTAATTGACTGATAAAGATTCTTAGATTCTTTTAAAGTATCGACATTGTCAAATCTTTTAAGAATATTAAGTTTCTCTTGTTTAGTTGTTGAATGTTCCGTAAATAATCGTGTAGCGTAAGCTAAGTTAGAATTAAATACAGCCACTTCATTTAGTTTATTTCTAAAAAGATCCAAAGCTTTTCTATACTCCTCATTCTTATTTCTTAAAACGTGAAGTTCCTCAGTACTTTCTTTTCTTAGGTGTCTTGGAGCTGCTTTTGGTTTATCTAACCCCATTCTTCCAAATCTTTTCCCATTACCAAGAGTTCTAGAAGCTTCTTTTGTTTCTTTTTTCTTAGATAGTGGTTTTAATTTACCATCAGAATTAACTTCCTCTTTATACTCAAATTTAGCTTTACCAGTAAATTTGTGTTTAGGACCTTCTTTCATGTCTTCATCAAAACCTTTGTCTAAGTTTGGTCGTTTACCATATTTGAATTTTGATGGTGACCCCATACCCATACCTTTAGCTTTAAACGATTTAGACTCACGAACTACCTCATCGTCATCAAAATCAATCTCATCAAAATCAATCTCATCTGAATCATCATCAAAATCATCTGAATCAACGTTCATTTCAATTTCATAGATTGTATCATCCGGATTATAAGCTCCAGATTCCTCATCGTCCATTTCATAAACCATAGGATCTCCTTCATTTAGATCATCATAATCATCTACCTCATAAACCATAGGGTCTGATTCATATAAGTCATGACCCATATAATCATACTCGTCAAGTTCAAGATCATCTAAATCCATTTCGAATTTTTTAGATCCGTGACCGTGGTCCCTGTGTCTTTTAGCTTTTACTGGGATTTCGAAATCATCTTCAAAATCGTCGTCTTCATATTCAAAATCTCTCATGGACTCGTTTAATTTAATTAAATACTCATTATCATCATCTGTTAAATGAATCATGTTATCGTCTTTTTTAACGATAATTCCATCTTCATCACTCATAGCTTTGAACACCTTAAGAACTTCTTCTGGTGAAGCGTCAGTCATGTCAATAGTTTCGTCATCATCCATCATGTCATCATCAGCCATCATGTCATCATCAGCCATCATGTCATCATCAGCCATCATGTCATCATCAGCCATCATGTCATCATCACCTAGATCCTGAGTGTCGTCCATAGGTTCTGCAACCCCTTCTACTTCGTCTTCGTCATCAATCGCTGGTTCACTTTGTTCCATTAACGATTCTTTTACTAAAGATTTGATTTCTTCCTTCATTGTTGATTGAAGTATTCCTTGTGCGTTCTCTTTAATAACGTTTTCCAGATTATTAATCTGGAATAGTGTATCCTCTACTAAAGAATTTTTTTTCATTTATTGTTTTGTTTCCATATAAATAGTATTGAAATCAAAAAAATTCAATTAATTCGGTTTTTAAGTAAAAAAAAATGGGGACACAAATGTATCCCCACCTTTTAAAAAATATTAAATTATTTTTTTTTATTCGATAACCTCATCAATTTTACTTTCAGTTATTGATGTGATTCTCCAGTCCATCGTATAATTCTCATATACTTTTGTTACTTTAGCTTCCACGTCAGTTGGACTATACCCCAATACCAACTTTTC
>Ga0315908_10000041_pt1 | contig 104329 bp, 81 predicted proteins | sample LakEriMetagenome_12_FD_203520 | JGI IMG/M metagenome (GOLD analysis project Ga0315908, IMG submission 203520) | Freshwater fungal communities from buoy surface, Lake Erie, Ohio, United States - Buoy 4 MA124 | ecosystem: Environmental > Aquatic > Freshwater > Lake > Lake biofilm | place: USA...
GTAATTGCCGTGTTAATACATGTAGTTTGTGCATCGGTTCCTACTGCGGAACTCAACATTGATGTATTCTCCGCACTTACAGTTATTGTACCAGTAGCTACAATGTTACCACAACCTCCTGTTAAAGTAACGGTATAATTAAACGTTCCCGATGCTGTTGGTGTTCCAGTAATGGTTGCCACATTTCCTGCCCAGCTTCCTGTAACACCTGCCGGCAAACCAACAAACGTTGCTCCTGTTGCTCCTGTGGTTCCATAAGTTATATCTGTTATTGCCGTATTGATACATTTCGTTTGGGCATCAGTTCCTACTGCGGAACTTAATACTGAAGTATTCTCTGGTGTTACTGTAATGATTCCTGTTGATGTTATTGTTCCACAACCTCCCGTTAATGTTATCGTATAATTAAATGATCCTGATGCTGTTGGAGTACCAGTAATGGTTGCCACATTTCCTGCCCAGCTGCCGGTAACGCCTGCCGGTAAACCAACAAACATTGCGCCTGTTGCACCTGTTGTAGCATAGGTGATTGTTGTAATTGCTGTGTTAATACATGTCGTTTGGGCATCGGTTCCTACTGCGGAACTTAATACTGAAGTATTCTCTGGTGTTACTGTAATGATTCCTGTTGATGTTATTGTTCCACAACCTCCCGTTAATGTTATCGTATAATTAAATGGTCCTGATGCTGTTGGGGTTCCAGTAATGGTTGCCACATTTCCTGCCCAGCTTCCTGTAACTCCTGCCGGCAAACCAACAAACGTTGCGCCTGTTGCGCCTGTTGTAGCATAAGTAATAGTCGTTATTGCTGTATTAATACATTTCGTTTGGGCATCAGTGCCTACTGCGGAACTTAATGCTGAAGTATTCTCTGGTGTTACTGTAATGATTCCTGTTGATGTTATTGTTCCACAACCTCCCGTTAATGTAATCGTATAATTAAATGATCCTGATGCTGTTGGGGTTCCAGTAATGGTTGCCACATTTCCTGCCCAGCTTCCTGTAACCCCAGAAGGTAAACCACTAAACGTAGCTCCTGTTGCGCCTGTGGTTCCATAAGTTATATCTGTTATTGCTGTATTGATACATTTCGTTTGGGCATCAGTGCCTACTGCGGAACTTAATGCTGAAGTATTCTCTGGTGTTACTGTAATGATTCCTGTTGATGTTATTGTTCCACAACCTCCCGTTAATGTAATCGTATAATTAAATGGTCCTGATGCTGTTGGGGTTCCAGTAATGGTTGCCACATTTCCTGTCCAGCTTCCTGTAACTCCTGCCGGCAAACCAACAAACGTTGCGCCTGTTGCGCCTGTTGTAGCATAGGTGATTGTTGTAATTGCCGTGTTAATACATGTAGTTTGTGCATCGGTTCCTACTGCGGAACTCAACATTGATGTATTCTCCGCACTTACAGTTATTGTACCAGTAGCTACAATGTTACCACAACCTCCTGTTAAAGGAATTGAATAATTGAAAGTACCAGGCGATGTTGGTGTACCAGTAATACTAATTGTATTGCTTGCCCAAGATGCCGAAACACCAGCAGGTAAACCACTAGGAGTGTCTATTCCTGTAGCTCCCGTAGTTGTATGCGTAATCGAAGTTAATGGTGTATTGATACATAAAGTTGGAGTTGAACTAGGGAGACCAACTGTATTGAAAGGAATAATTACCACAGGAACCTCTGTTCTTGAAGAAGACAAACAACCAGTTACCTGATCTCTTGCTTCCGCAAAGTAACTTGTAGATAAAGCTTCATTTGTGGTAAATGTATTACCTGTAAAAATAATTGAACCACCTATTGAACTACTAAACCAATCTACATCTTGTCCAGCGTTTGGAGTTGCATTCAAATTAACTACACCCGGACCACAACGGGTCTCTCCAGATGCAACTGGTGGAGCCAAAATTGAATTTATCGTAACTTTTACCGGTACTCTGCTTGTTGATTTACAACCTGTTATTTGATTTACAGCATCAGCATAAAGTGTAGTATCTTTATTAATTAATCCAGTTGTATAGCTGGTACCTGTGTAAAATGATGATTCAATTGGATTTGTTGTTAAGTACCATCTAGCGTCTTGATTAACCCCATTTAGTACTACATCTAATGTAACTGTACCTTCACCACATCTTGATTTATCGATAGGTGTTGGAGCTAAAGGAATAGAATTTACTGTTGCAGTAACAGGTGTTCTATCTACCGATGTACAACCTGTTGTTATATTCTTTGTTTGAGCATAGTAGGTAGTTGTATTTTCAATTTCTGGAGTAGTATAATTCGAAGAACTACCACCGGATAACACAGTTCCACCAGTCGATAATTCATACCATTCAATAGATTCTCCAACACCTGGAGTAGCAGATAAATTAACGATACCTTTACCACACCTACTACCTGATGTCGTAATTGGTTTAATCGGTGGCGTATTTACAATTGCTTTAATCTCTGTTTTTGATGATAGACAACCTGTTAGTGTGTTTTTTGCTTCAGCATAAAAAGAAGTTGTAGTTGAGATTGTCGGTGTAGTTAATGTTAACCCTGTTCCCAAAACCGTCACTTGGTCTGCCGCATACCATTTGATAGTAGTTCCAGTAACTGTTGAAACTTTCAAATTAACTTTTCCAGAACCACATCTAGAACTATCAGAACCTGTGGGAGCTAATGGTGGATTTTTATCCTCATAAATGGTAATACTATCTTTACTAGAACAACCATTTGCGAGAAAACCTGTAACAATATATTTAGCTGGACTAGATATAATAATACTTGACGTATTACTCCCTTCCGACCAAGAATAACTCACCCCACCACTAGATGACAATGTAATGTTTTGTACATTACAAGTTAACGTATCAATCGAATTGTCATTTATTATGATCGTTGGCAAACCATTTACATTAATGTTGCCAAACAAGGTAGAGTCCTCTGAAACGGGGCAAGCGCCACTTGCTGTAACAGAATAATTATATGGAGATGCTGCATTTGATGTAGGGGCACCATGGATTTTTAAAAAAGGGTATGCATAAGTAAAGGTGACACCAGCTGGTAATCCTGAAGCTGTAGCAGTAGTTGCATTCGCATCAACTTGGTACTTTATAGTGTCTAAAGGTGAATTTAGACAAACCGTTTGATTCGATGAAGCTAAAGATGATATTAAGTTAATTTCATTTCCTTTAACATAAAAAGTCTCTGTTTGATCTATGCCAGGACTGAAATCACCTGTACACGTTGCAGACATTTGAACAGTATATTTTCCTTTTTTAGAAAAATCTCCGACAGTAGTGACATTAACATATCTTGACCCTCCAGGACTAATAGAAGTTCCTGAATTTAAAGATGTTGTAAAAGATTGAACTACTGGTCCTGTAATACTTATGGTTATTGTTACTGGAGTAGATACAACATTCAAACTACTTGTACCATTATTTACAATTTTGACTTGTAGAGTTCTTCCAGTAGCGGGACACATCCCATCTTCAGGATGTGGATCACCACTAGTAGTTAAAGCTGTCGCCGCAACATTAACTGACTGAGCACTAGACCCTAAAGCAAACACAAAAATAAATAAAGCACCTAACAAAAATTTAAGTGAAAAACTATTTGTGTTCAATATATATTTAATTTTCAACATATTAACGAAAAAGTAAACTTTGTATTATTGAAATACAACTTTCAAAAATAACATTATATATTCAAAAACATTACGTTCAAATCGCAAAAAGGTTTATTCAAAATCATAATTTACACATAAAAAAATTTATGCTCAATTTTTTTGAACAATTTGTGGATTAGTGAATTCGAAAAATTATTAAAACATAATGCATTTTTTGATTGTTTCAATACCACAAAATAGGTATTTTTGCACTGTAATTTTGTTTATTTAAAATTAGTCTAAATAAATATAAGCAATTATCGATATGATCAAAGTAACAGATAACGCTAAAAAACAAGCCATTAGATTAATGGAGGATGAAAACAAGGAAGGATATTTCATCCGTGTTGGAGTTCAAGGAGGTGGATGTTCAGGTTTAATGTATCAACTTACATTCGACAATGAAATGAAAGAAGACGACAAAGAATTTTTTGATAACGACATTAAAGTGGTGGTTGACAAAAAAAGTTTCTTGTATTTAATCGGAACTACACTTGATTTTTCAGGAGGATTAAATGGAAAAGGATTTGTTTTCCAAAATCCAAATGCAGATAGAACGTGTGGTTGTGGAGAAAGTTTCTCCGTTTAAAAAATTCAACAATGGCATATACAGAAAATGAATTAGCCAAAGATTTACAAAATCAAGAATACAAATTTGGTTTTGTAACCAACATTGAAGCAGATCAAGCTCCAAAAGGATTAAACGAAGGTATCATTCGATTTATTTCTGCTAAGAAAAATGAACCTGAATGGTTGTTAGAATATCGATTGAATGCTTTCAAAATATGGTTACAAATGACTGAACCTGAATGGGCTCACGTACATTATGAAAAACCAAAATTTCAGGATATCATTTATTATTCTGCACCAAAACAAAAGAAAAAATACGAAAGTTGGGATGATGTTGAACCTGAATTGAAAGAAACCATGAAGAAATTGGGGATTTCAATGGATGAACAACAACGTCTTACTGGCACAAACGTAGCTGTAGATTTTGTTATGGACAGTGTTTCTGTTGCAACTTCATTCAAGGCTAAATTACAAGAATTAGGAATTATCTTTTGTTCTTTTTCAGATGCAGTTCAAGAGCATCCTGAATTAGTAAAAAAATACATGGGATCTGTTGTACCACATACAGATAATTTCTACGCAGCTTTGAATAGTGCAGTATTCACAGATGGTTCTTTTTGCTACATACCTAAAGGGGTTAGATGTCCGATGGAATTATCTACTTACTTCCGTATTAATGAAGGAGGAACAGGTCAGTTCGAAAGAACCTTAGTAGTTGCTGATGAAGGCGCATATGTTTCTTATTTAGAAGGATGTACTGCTCCTCAACGTGATGAAAACCAGTTACACGCAGCGGTTGTGGAATTAATTGCATTGGATAATGCTGAAATCAAATATTCAACAGTTCAAAACTGGTATCCTGGAGATGCAGAAGGAAAAGGTGGTGTTTTCAACTTTGTTACTAAACGTGGTTTGTGCGAAAAAAATGCTAAAATTTCATGGACGCAAGTTGAAACTGGATCAGCGGTAACGTGGAAGTATCCTTCTTGTGTGTTGAAAGGGGAAAATTCGGTAGGTGAATTTTATTCAGTAGCGGTAACGAATAATTACCAACAAGCGGATACTGGAACGAAAATGATTCATTTGGGTAAGAATACTAAAAGTACGATTATCTCCAAAGGTATTTCTGCTGGTAAATCACACAATTCTTATAGAGGTTTGGTTCAAATTCAAAAAAACGCTACAAACGCTCGTAACTTTTCACAATGTGATTCTTTGTTAATGGGTGATACTTGTGGCGCACATACTTTTCCATATATAGAATGTAAAAACAGCAGTGCTAAAATCGAGCACGAAGCGACGACTTCAAAAATTGGAGAAGATCAAATCTTTTATTGTTTACAACGTGGTATAAGTGAAGAAAAAGCGATTAGTTTAATTGTAAACGGTTATTGTAAAGAAGTACTAAACCAATTACCTATGGAATTTGCCGTTGAGGCTCAAAAACTGCTTGCGATTAGTTTGGAAGGATCAGTCGGATAAATTTAGATTAAAAGATTACAGATTGGAAGATTACAGATTGGAAGATTGCAGATTGCAGATTAGAAAAAATTAAACATTAAGCATTACAAATTAAACATTATAAATGGCTACTATTAAAAACTTTGAAGAGTTAGATGTTTGGAAACTGGGTATGGAGTTATGCTCTAATATCTACAGTCTCACAAATACTGATTTATTTTCAAAAGATTATAGTTTAAAAGACCAAATTAGACGTGCAGCAATTTCTGTTCCATCTAATATTTCCGAAGGTTATGAAAGAGAAGGGATAAATCAATTCATCTACTTTCTAGTAATTGCAAAAGGTTCGTGTGGAGAATTAAGAACACAATTGAAAATTGCTCATAATTTAAAATATATTGACGAAAAAGAATATAATAGACTAAATGATAAATGTTTATCAACTAGTAAACAACTTGCTGGATTTATTAAATATTTGAGAAATTATAAACAAAATAATAAAAATTACGATTCGCAAATTCAAACTATCAATTTGTAATCTGCAATTTGTAATTTGATAATTATAAGGAAAATGATTAAAATAGATAACTTACACGCTTCCATTAATGGGAAGGAAATATTAAAAGGCTTAAACTTAGAAGTGAAAGCTGGAGAGGTTCACGCGATTATGGGACCAAATGGTGCTGGTAAAAGTACCTTGGCTTCTGTATTAGCTGGTCGTGAAGAATATGAAATCACTGAAGGTGAAGTGACTTTTGATGGAAAGGATTTATTAGAACTATCTACGGAAGACAGAGCACGTGAAGGATTGTTCTTGGCGTTTCAATATCCGGTGGAAATTCCTGGAGTTTCTAATGTAAATTTCTTGCGTACTGCATTAAACGAAAAACGTGAGTATTTAGGTCAAGATCCTATTTCAGCGAAAGACTTTATGCAAATGGTGCGTGATAAATCAAAGATTGTTGAATTGGATTCTAAATTGGCTAATAGATCTGTGAACGAAGGTTTCTCTGGCGGTGAGAAAAAACGTAACGAGATTTTCCAAATGGCGATGTTAGAACCGAAATTAGCTATCTTGGATGAGACAGATTCAGGGTTAGATATTGATGCATTACGTATTGTAGCTACTGGTGTAACTAAATTGAAATCAGAAGATAATGCAACTATAGTGATCACTCACTACCAACGCTTATTAGACTACATCGTACCAGATTACGTTCATGTTCTTTACAACGGAAAAATTGTAAAAACGGGTCCAAAAGAATTAGCATTGGAGTTAGAAGAAAAAGGATACGATTGGATTAAGGCAGAGTTTGGGGAGTAGGCTTCGACAGACTTCGACAAGCTCAGTCTGACTAAATCGACGAGTTAAGTTTAACAAAGAGTTAATTGTCAGATTTCGACAAGCTCAATCTGAAATAAATTAAAATAAAACAGGGTAACCAAATTAGGTTAAAATGGAAGAAACTAAAAAATTTCACGAGCGCATAGCAACAGAAGGATATACTTTGGTATTGCCTCAAGAACTTCGTGAAAAATCATTAGAAATATTAAACGAAACTGCTTTCCCAACGACGAAAACGGAAGCGTGGAAATACACACGTACAACTCGTATTAGTAATGGAACTTTTCAATTAGCAAATCCAGCTATACAATCTGTTACTCCTTATTTGATTGAAGGATTAAACGGAAACATATTAGTATTTGTAAATGGATTTTACCAAGCAAATCTTTCAACAATCATAGATACTAAAGGACTTCACGTTTCGTCACTTGCATGTACTCCACACGATTGGGTGAAAGCAAATACGAAAGTAAGTTTGGAAGGAGAAGTATTTAATGCTTTGAATACCGCATTTACTACTGATGGAGTATGTATTGAAATTGCTAAAAATGCGATTATCGAGGAACCAATACAGTTAATTTATATTACAACTGGTTCGGCTGTTTTATCATCGGTTCGCAATATTTTAATTGCAAACGACAATTCAGAAGCGACAGTTACGATGAATTACGTGGGTGAAAATGCAGAGGCAAACTTTACGAATGTAATTACAGAAGTAACTGTAAAAACAAACGCTTCGTTGTCTATTCATAAAGTTCAACACGAAAACAATACCAATTTCCATATTAACACGGAAACAGTATCACAAGGAAGAGATTCTCGTTTTACCTTATCAACTTCTACATTTTCGGGAGCAATCGTACGTAATAATGTATATGTTCACGTGGATGGTGAAAATGCTGAAACAAACTTATATGGTTTGTATTTGACAGACGACAAACAGTTAGTAGATAATCATACCGTGATTGACCACAAAGTACCAAACTGTAATTCAAACGAATTATACAAAGGGGTGTTGGATGGACAATCAACAGGTGTTTTTAACGGTAAAGTATATGTTCGTGAACAAGCTCAAAAAATCAATGCTTTTCAATCAAATGGGAATGTATTACTGAGTGATAACGCTTCGATGAACTCAAAACCAGAATTGGAAATCTATGCGGATGATGTTAAATGTTCTCACGGGTCTACAACAGGTCAAATTGACGAAGAAGCAATATTCTATTTACGTGCGAGAGGTATTTCAGAAAAATCAGCAAAAAGTTTACTAATAAACGGATTTGTTGGTGAAGTAGTTGACCAAATTTCAAACGAAATTGTTCGTGAACATATTACAAAATTGATGGCACAGAAGTTAGGATATTCTTTTGAATAAACTACTTTTGACAATAGAGATTCTTCAGTAAATTATGGAAGAACGTTTAGATAAAATACTCATTCAGCGCGGTTTGATTTCTACCCGTGTTCGAGCTGAAAAAATGATTCTCGAAACAGGAGTAAAAGTGGGGGGTAAACTCATTAATAAACCTGGGAAAAAATTTCCGTTGGATGTAGAAATTGAAATGCTTGCTGAAGAAATTCCCTGGGTTTCTCGTGGTGCTTTCAAACTTATTCACGGTTTAGATTTTTGGGGTATTTCTGTTAGTGGACTAAGCGCAATGGATTTAGGAGCTTCTACTGGAGGATTTACAGAAGTATTGATTTCCAGAGATATCGAAAAAGTATATTGTGTTGACGTAGGTACAAATCAATTGCATCCAACGATAAAATCAAACGATAAAGTCATTGATATTAGCAAGACTCATATCCGTGAATTGACGAAACACCAAGTTTCAGAGTTAGTTGATTTAGTGGTGATTGACGTATCTTTTATTTCATTGGAAAAAGTATTGCCTTTTGTGCATCCATTTTTAAAAGACGGAGGACAAATCATCACCTTGGTAAAACCACAATTTGAGGTCGGAAAAGAAAACATTTCGAAGGGAGGAATTGTTAAAAACCAACTTCTCTACCCTATGGTAATAGAAAACATCAAAAAAGTGAGTGAGCGTTGTAATTTGGTATACCAAGGACATATTGACTCGCCGATACTTGGTGGAGATGGAAATAAAGAATTTTTAATGTGGCTTACTAAAAAGCCTTTATAATAATTGGTATGGAAACGACCGGTAAAAGAAAGTTTAATTTACGTGAAATCAGAGAAGACTTTCCTGCTTTGCGTCAAACAGTATATGGTAAAAATTTGATTTATTTCGATAATGGTGCGACTTCTCAAAAACCGCAATTTGTAATCGATGCAATTAACCGATACTACACCAAAGACAATGCCAATATTCATCGTGGTGTTCATCATTTAAGTCAAAAAGCAACCAACGAATACGAGGCTTCTCGTAAAACAATTGCCACATATTTAAATGCAAAACATACACACGAAATAATTTTCACCAAAGGAACAACAGAAGGAATAAATTTGGTTGCATATTCTTTCGGGCTATTATTACAAAAAGGAGATGAGGTAATTATCTCTGCAATGGAACACCATTCAAACATAGTTCCTTGGCAAATGCTTTGTGAACGTGTAGGTTGTGTATTAAAGGTGATTCCGATTAATAAAAAAGGAGAAATCATTTATGATGAATACCTACAATTATTAACAGAAAAGACCAAACTCGTTGCTGTTACGCATATTTCCAATTCCTTGGGAACAATCAATCCTATCAAAAAAATGATAGACGATGCGCATAAAGTAGGAGCGAAAGTATTGATTGATGGTGCGCAAAGTATTCAACATACAAAAATTGATGTTCAAGCATTAGATTGTGATTTTTATGTGTTTTCTGGTCATAAAGTATTCGGTCCAACTGGTATTGGCGTACTTTATGGGAAAGAAGCAATCCTAAATAAAATGCCTCCTTATCAAGGTGGTGGAGATATGATTTTAAAGGTGACTTTTGAGAAAACAACCTACAACGAATTACCATTCAAGTTTGAAGCAGGAACACCTCACATTGCCGGAGCCATTTGTTTAGGCAAAGCGATTGAATACCTAAATCAATTTAACATTGAAGATTTAGAAAGACACGAATTGGAATTGGCTGATTATGCTACTGATTTGTTGTTAACGTTTGAAGGACTTCACATTATCGGTGAATCAAAGAAAAAAACAAGCGTGGTTTCTTTTGTTGTCGATGGCGCTCACCCGTTTGATATAGGTACACTATTAGACAAACAAGGAGTAGCGGTTCGTACAGGACACCATTGTACCCAACCGATTATGGACTTTTACAAAATACCAGGAACTGTAAGAGCATCTTTTGCCTTTTACAATACCAAGGAAGAAATAGATTATTTTATAGCTGCGCTTGATAAAGCAATAACGATGTTAAGATAAGGATATGACCTTAAACGAAAAACAAGTAGAATTAATTGATGAATTTTCAGTCTTTGATGATTGGATGGACAAGTATCAATATATCATTGATTTAGGAAACGACCTTGCACCTTTCGATGAAACAAAAAGAACGAAAGACAGAATCATTGAAGGATGTCAATCACAAGTTTGGTTAGATGCTTCGTATGATGGAAACGTGATGCATTTTGAAGCAGATTCAGATGCAATTATCACGAAAGGAATTATTGCGATGTTAATTCGAGTGCTGGATAATGAAAAACCGGAAGAAATTGCAAAATGTGATTTCCATTTCATCAATGAGATAGGTTTGTATGAGCACTTATCCCCTACTCGTTCGAATGGTTTAGCAAGTATGGTTAAAAAAATGAAAATGGCAGCTTTGATGGCTGTTGGTCAAAACGGATAATTATGGTAGAGTTAGAAAATAATATTGTTTCGATGTTAAAGACAATCTATGACCCGGAAATTCCAGTGGATATTTACGAGTTAGGATTGATTTATGAGGTGAAAATTTCCAAAGAAAACGACGTTGTAATAGATATGACATTGACTTCTCCAAATTGTCCCGTAGCAGAAACCTTACCAAAAGAAGTAGAAGACAAAGTAAAATCGGTAGAAGGTGTTACCTCATGTATCGTGAATATTGTATTTGACCCTTCGTGGGATAAGGATATGATGTCGGAAGAAGCAAAACTAGAATTAGGCTTTTTGTAACTTCGACTGGCTCAGTCTGACAAAAAGACTTTATAAATTTAATTTGTCAGATTGAGCATGTCGAAATCAGACAAATTAAATTTATATTTTGTATATTTAAGAAACACACTTTGCTCATTTTTGTCACGCTGAGCTTGTCGAAGTGGACATAAAAAAGCAAAGTAAAAACAAAGTGTTATGAGAAGAGTTGTAATCACTGGAATGGGGGCGTTAACGCCGATAGGAAATTCTGTAGAAGCATATTGGGAAAATCTTAAAAATGGAGTAAGTGGTGCAGGTCCGATTACCAAATTTGATACAGAAAAGTTTAAAACGACTTTTGCGTGTGAATTAAAAGGATATGACCCAAAGGCTCATTTTGATGTAAAAGAAATCAGAAAATACGACCCATTTACACAATATGCCTTGGTTGCTGTGGATGAAGCAGTAAAACAAGCCCAACTAAATTTTGAAGAATTAAACGTAAACCGTATTGGTGTGATTTGGGGATCTGGAAATGGAGGGATTCAAACATTTCAAGATCAAATGATGGAATTTTGTCAAGGTGACGGAACACCAAGATTTACACCTTTCTTTATTCCTCGTATTTTAGTAGATATTGCCTCTGGAATCATTTCCATTAAATACGGATTAAGAGGCGTAAATTATTGTCCAGTTTCTGCTTGTGCCACTTCGAACACTGCATTGATTGATGCTTTCAACTACATTCGTTGGAACAAAGCAGATATCATTATTTCAGGAGGCTCAGAAGCGGCGATTAATCAAGCGGCGATTGGTGGATTCTCTGCTGCACAAGCTTTATCAAAACGCAACGACGATCCAGCAACAGCATCAAGACCTTTTGATGTAAATCGTGATGGATTTGTTATGGGTGAAGGTGCGGGAGCATTGATTTTAGAAGAATATGAACACGCAGTAAAACGTGGCGCAACGATACTAGGTGAAATAGTAGGCGGTGGAATGGCTGCTGATGCTTACCACTTAACAGGCACACACCCAGAAGGAGAAGGCGCAGTACTAGGCATGGAGTTAGCTATCGAAGAAGCTGGAATTACTGCTTCAGACATTGATTATATTAATATGCACGCAACTTCTACTCCACAAGGAGATGTCAGTGAGTTAATTGCTGCAATACGTGTTTTTGGAGAAAATCAAAAATTAAGTGTTTCTGGAACGAAATCAATGACTGGACATTTATTGGGTGCAGCGGGTGCGATTGAAGCCATTGCCTGTGTGAAAGCATTACAAGACCAAATTGTACCACCAACAATCAATACCGAAACAATTGAACCAGAATACGCTTCGATGTTCCATTTTCCTTTACATAAAGGAGAGGCTAAAACGATGACGTATGCGATGAGTAATACGTTTGGTTTTGGAGGACATATTGCTTCGGTGATATTTAAAAAGGTGTGATAGATTTACTTTTTGGCATTGCCCCACCCTTCGAGTGCCTGAGAGTGCGAAGTAAAAAATCCCGATAGCTATCGGGACTAGTCCTCGGAAATTCGACTACCCACTAACAAACGACGCTAAAAATTATAAACTCGTCGTTCCTCCTCAAACAGTATAATTTTTTACGCTTACTTTTTGTTGTGGGATCCCAGTCTACATTTCCTAAAGGACTTTGAAATTTCGCTTCGGGATTTAAAAGATGTAAGTATAATAAAATTCAAAGCCTTACAGAAATGTAGGGCTTTTTTTATGAAAGTTATTTTCCATAAAATATTAATTTTGTAAATTATATGCAGTTATTGCGCATATTCACCCATAATGGATGTATAGGCCTTATAAAGTTGCGCATATATATAAGTTATAGGTAAATTATACAATATGACAGTAACAAAACAAACATCTATAGATTTCTATAATAAGCTTTTAGAATTTGATAATGATCCTGAAAAAGTAAAGAATATCAATTATGTTAAAGAGCTTCTTTATAAGTTCTCATATAGCAATCTAGCAGATGTTTTCGATAAACCTGATTTAATTCGAAAATCCGTTATTAATTATTTATATACCGGATTTTTTAAATTATCTGAAAGTGAAGATATCACTGATCAGGCGAAACAATGTTTATCGAAAATATTAGAATATGTAGATTTTGATACACTTAATGAACTTGAACAAAAGCAAATTACTCAGAATAAAAAGTTAATGGAGGCTATAACTAATGAAGACAAGTCAAAAATCGAAGACGAAATTACAAAAACACAAAAAGCCATTGATAATACCAAGAAAAAATTAAGTGATAAAGTAGACTTTACTAATTTCTTTGAGCAAGTTCATAAAAATTGGAAACTTATTAATAAAAAGCATGATCTACTAATTCAAGAATTTGTAAATAATAAAAAGGAAGTTAAGTATTTGATTGTTTACGAAGCTCCACCTTATAATGAGACTTTAGAAAAATATTTCTTAAATTCAGCTGGCGGCACTTATGGGAGTCCGATAAAAGAGTGTTTTTCAAAATCGAACCCGAAAAGTAGTATTTCAGAAACTCTACTTGATAATAATGCTATTTATTTTGATCTCATTATGGCTGGAATACCAATTAAAGATGCGGGAATGACAATGGATTCAATAACTAGACCTATTAGATATTTTTGGAGTACTTATCCAGCCTGGAAAATTGGAGAAAAACAATTACCCGTAGTATTATTGGAATTAGGTCTTTTTCATTTATTAAATAAAAAAGTTAAATTCGATAAGCGTCCATTTATCGCTATTGGTACCCCTCTAAACACATCTGCATCTATATTTGAATACTATAGTAAAAATTATCTGATGGTTTATTCTAATGAAGTCTATAAAGAAAAAAAACCCAAAGATGTAACGCCTGAAGATTTTGAAAATGTAGTTTTTAAAGTAGACTCAAAGTGTACGAAAGAATATCTTATTGCGAATTTATCATTGGTCAATACTCCCTCTACATATGAGATACGAGGAACATCTGGCGAAACATATCCATTATTCAAATCAAATTTCATAGGGAGCTCTAACTTTCCAAATGGGAGTCTCTTGAAAAATGCATTTAATATCATATAATCAACCTATAACAGCGTGTAAGCGCAACCTTCGGGTATGCGCCTACACGCAAACCGTTAAATATAACTCGACTCTTAAAACCGCTCTATCACCTCTCCACTTGTCAACTGATACGTTTTAAAACAATTGGCAGTCAAACATGAGTGAACTGGAAGGATATACAAAAAATCTCCTACTTTGTAATTTGGTAGAAGCTCGTCTGAAACGTGAACTACTCCATGTTCTTGAGATAAACTTTTGATGTAGATTCCATCGATGATTTCTCCCCAACCATCAGGAGTTTGTTTTACCACTCGACCATAAATGGCACCCAATTTTTCATCTACAAATGCGTCTTTTGCAAAGTGAACTCCGCCACCGTGCATAATCATCACGTTTTTATCCGCGTGAATTGCCACTATAGGGCACGCCATAGCGATTGCAATCTCTTCATTTGTATTTGATCCTATAGAAGCTTGTTGTATGTCGTAAAACACGAAATTTCCAGGTCTAATTTCATCTACCATTGAAAAATCTTCCACCACGCTGCATGTTGGTGTATCACCTACCGAAATAATCAGATTTGGGTAATCCGCTTTATACTTTTCTTTAAATGGTAAAATGATTGAAATACTTTCTTTGTGAGTAGCTTCAATTTCCTCGTAACTAGAAGATTTATAACTATGACCAGCATGACCTAAAAATCCAAGGAAATTTAATTTATCACTTGCTTTTGTTTTAGCCAGAATGGCATCGATTAATTCAAAGTTATCCGGTTGAATTCCTGTTCGCTTATACCCTACGTCGATTTTAATAAAGAAACCAATTGAATGAGTAAGGTTTTTTAATAGAAAATCAACAGCCTCCAAGTTCACAATCACCACATTCAACTGTATTTTAGAAGCCAAATCATTGATGGTATCAATTTCCAAAAAATTCACTGGAAAAGCCACTGTAATGTCATTCCATTCAGGAGCGAAATAGTTGGCCATATCCAACGAAGAAACGGTAATCTTGTTCACTCCCGCATCCTTAAACCAACGTCCGATTGCTAATGATTGATGTGTTTTAAAATGTGCTCTAAATTCAACATTGTTTCGCTTTGCTTTATCCGCAATTTTTTGAATGTTCGCACGACATTTTTTTTCATCAACAAGGAAAGTAGGTTTTGTGATCATGATTTGAAATTATGAGTTATGAATGATTTTTCACAAGATATAATTTCAAAATTAGTTAAAATTTAGAGAATGAGAATGAATTGAAAAACCAATGGTGTCCGAAAAATCGTGACACCCTTGGTTATAACTTTAATCTTGAATGTTTTTTGAGATTGATTTAATACAACCTTGAAATCTTTCTAATTTGCACATTGTCTTTGTTTGTCACCTTCAATAAGTATTCTCCTAAAGATAATTGGCCAAAGTCTATTGCCATGTGTTTGGTTTGTTTGAATTCTTGGCGATACACTCTCTTTCCTGTTACATCCATTAATTCAATTTGGTAATCCAAAACCTCTGTCATCGATACTTCCACCTTGTCTGTAAATGGGTTTGGATATACACGTATCATCGTTGGGCTTTCAATCGAAGTTATTCCAATTGTTGTAGTATTTCCTCCTAGTTTTAAGTATGCCTTTTGACTTGCTGTAAAGTAACTTCCTATTCCCTTCAATTCTTTACAATACATTGACAACGCCAAGGTATATACTCCCTCTCCTTTGTTGACTACATATTTTTTTGATACAAATGTCTGTTTATCTTTCGCATACACTGTCCAAGTCACCAATACTGAATCTTTAGATAAAATCACAATCTCTTTGATTTTTACAGAGTCAATGGCATCATACGCTATCGAACATTCGTTTTGAAGTTTTGTCTTTAAAGTGTCTATCGAAACGGAGTCTTTTAATGTGTTTACAATCGTTTGAATCGTATTTACTGGGTTGGAAATTACATAATTCAAGGTTTGCTCATTCCCTTTAGCATCTTTTATAGTTACTGTATACACTCCTGAACACAAAGAGGTGCGTTGATTACCTGTATCTCCATTCGAATGACTATACGTATATGGCGCGGTTCCACTGGTTACTTGGATAAACATACTTCCATCACATGTTTGCGCGCTTGATGCATCTTTCGTTGTAATTACCGCCTCAAGTTTTACGCCTTGTGGTTGAATTTTAGAAATTGAAGTAGATACAAATACTTTACAATTATTTGCGTCAGTAATCGTTGCGCTATAAGATCCAGCGCACTTGTTTTCAAGGATGGAGGTTGTATCTCCACTTTCCCATGCATAGGCATAAGGTATTTTACCTCCTTTCGCTTGAACTACGATTTTACCATTGCAACTTACTTCTGATACATCGTCTTTTAATTCGGTGACAACTGCATAAAAATCTTTACATGAATCAATAACTGCTGTTGATTTTACTACTTTCTCTATGGTAAATGAACACTTATTTGCATCCATTACTTCTAAAGTATATACTCCTTTACATATTTTGGTTAAAGTAGAATCTGTTGATGAAGTATTCCATTTATACGAATAAGGTAATTTTCCTCCAAAGGTTTGTGTTTGGATTTCTCCAGTACAACTTCCATTATCATCTTTTACTGAAAGTACTTTTGCATAGAATCCATTACATGCATTTTTTGTAGAGTCAATGGCAACTTTGGCATTTAGAGAAATAGAACAATTATTCTTATCCCTTACTGTTACTTGATATTCACCTTGGCAGACCTCAGTGATAGCAGCCGTTTTCACACCATTATTCCAAACATAACTGTAAGGTGCTTGTCCTCCTTCTGCTTTCACTACAACTGAACCATTACATATTGTAGCATTGATGCCTGTTGGCTCTACTGATGAAATAAATGCTTTAAAGTTTGCACATGGATTGATTACACTATCCATACCTACTGCCTTACTTACTGTTAATTTACAATTGTTTTTATCCGTTACCTCCAAGGTATATGTCTGAGCACATAAATCAGTTAGATTTACTGTTGTGGCACCTGTTGACCATGCATAACTATAGGGTTGTATACCTCCTCCCACATTAGACGTAAGTTTTCCTGTACATTTTAAATCGTTAGACTTGTCGTTTTCTACAATTAAGTTAGCGAAGAAGCCGGAGCAGATTTGCCCCCTAACGGTTACATAATAATTTTTAATCGTTCCTTCTTCAGCTGTAACTTCATATTTAACCGTTTTAGTAAAATCATTTGATGTTTGACCACTTACTTGGATGATAGAATCAACTTTTACAGTTGCATAATCTGAAACGGTAAATTGTGCTAATAAACTCGTAAGTTTTGTCTCAGCTGGCACATTTAATGTAATAATTGAATCAGAAATAACACCAACGATATTAGGTGAGATTAGTTTGAAGTCTGAAATTATACAAGCAGAACTTTTAGGTACTAATATTTTACCTATATTACCAATCAGTTTTTCACCAGATTTAATTGCAGTTACAATTTTGTCTCTATCATTTCTAGAAACCATTATTGCGGGAATTTTAACTTTTAGACCTAATGAATTTGTATCACCTATATTCCCTCCATAAAAATCAAATACATCATCTGGTTTTATAGAACCATCAGGTTGTAATCCATGGTTCAAAATTACCACAGCAATTGCTCCCGCGTTTTGTGCATTAAGCACTTTTTGATCCAATCTACCACCGCCTCTATATAATAAAATTATCTTACTTACGTAATCATCAGTAAGTGCGTTTAAACCTAATGAATCAGCTGAAGTAGCTAATTTTAATTCTCCTCTAACTGATTTTTTTAAAATATCACCATTACCCCAAGTACCACGAGCACTAAGAGAATCTCCTATTCCTATATTATAAAACCCATTTATTGAAGCAGGCACTTCAATTTCAAAACCTTTTGAAAAATTAATAACGATAGTATATATTTGAGATGTAATACCATCTTCTGCTGTTACCAAATAACTTAATGGTTGAGTAAAATCATTTACAGTAAATCCACTTATTTGTTGTTTACCTCCAATAGAAACTACTGAAAATGAAGAGCTTGTAAATGCAACAACTATTTTTGATAGATCTGTTCCTGAAGGAACTCTTAAATTAACATAATTATATGTAATAGTTGTATTTGGAATTATTTGCTTAGTAATAACTCCACTAGCAAATGGTGAGGGAATAAAAAATGAAGTAATATCACATTCAGAACTTTTTAATTCAACTTTTACAAAATATATTCTAGTTATACCATCTTCTGCTATTACCACATATTTTAATGTATCCGTAAAATTATTTACAGTAATTCCACTTTGCTGTACAATACCATTCAATTTTACAGTTGAGTAGGGAGAAGAAGTGAAATTTGCAACTAAATTTGATAAATTTGTGCTACTAGACATAGTTAGAGTAAGATAATTAGAATCTTTTCCTGAAAATTTTAAAATGCTCTTACTTTGATTTATCTCAAATGAAAGCAACTTATTTTCAGAACTTTTAACTTTTAATACTTTAACTTTCAACAATCCACATTCATTATTACTAGATGTTAATCGTACATTATAACTACTTGTATCACTTCTTTGTGCGTTTGTTTGAAAAATATGAAAGGGATTTTTACTAATACTTGTTGATCCGTCACCAAAATCCCAATTTAAATTTGAAGCTGTACTAATAGTACTGAAGGTTACTGAAAATGGAGACTTTTCGATCAAAGTGCCAGAGGTAGTAGTATATTGAACGTCTATCTTAGAAAGATTTTTAATCTCTACTTCATTTGTAAAAACATTACATGTTGCACTTGATAATCTGACTTTATAAATACCAGCTTTATTAATAGTCAAATATGGATTTGAAGTAGATGAAACTGCTACTTCTTGATCATTTAATAACCAAGTGTAAGTATTAACTCCCTTATAACCCCAAGACCAATCATTTTCACCTACATATGCATTTGTTGTGTCACCTTCACATATTAACGTTCTAAAGAAATGTAATTTAGGTTGTTGTAGCTCTACAGTTATACTGTCCTTAGTACTATTCTTAAAACATCTTCCATCTAATAAACGTAAGGAATAATTACCTGATGTTTTTGCATAATAAATAGAATCTGTCTCGCCTGAAATAACACTTGAACCATTAAACCATTGTAAAGAATTTCCATATTTTTTATCCAGTTTTAATTTTACTGAATCTCCGTAACAAAATGTCGTTTTTCCTTCGACTATCAAATTACTTGAAGGTATGCTTTTGTAATGCACAACCATAGTTCTACTTACTATACTATCATTGCAATAGGAATATGTAACCACAGAGTATACCCCTGGTGAATTAACAGTTAATGTTCCATTGGTTGCACCAGGTATATAATTACCATATTTTTTCCATTGAAAACGATATCCTTCTTTATTTTCAGTAGTTAATACTACTGTTTCACCTTCACACAAAGTCGTATCATTCTCATTTATTTTAGCACTTATTGGTTTAGGGTATATTTTTACATTTGTAGCAGAACTTCTTGATTCACAAACAGAATCATTAGAAACACCAACAGCATAATTTCCAGACTGTTTAGATACATAAATACTATCATTTTCATTTGGTATTTTTATTCCATCTTTATACCATTGGTATTTTGCATTTTTAAACGTATTGGTTCTTAATATTGTTGTATCTCCTTCACAAAACGTATTTTTTCCGATTAAAGATATAACTGGAGTTATGTTAGAACAGGAAGGTCTTTCAGTGTATAATTGTTCTACTTCTTGGTCGGTTAGAGATCTATTATAAACTAACAAATTATCAATTAAACCATTCCATTTTGAATGGGCAAATTTATTTCGATTAGTACTTTGTCCTAAAATAAGTTGAAACCTTAAATCAGAAAGTGATTGATTAAATTGATTATAAATAAGGTCGTATTTTTTACCATTAACAAAATAAGAATAACCTAAATTTGTTTTTACACACACTAAATGAACCCATTGATCAGAATTAAAGATACCATTATAAGCACCTAAGCCTTTACCATAATTTTCAAATCCATATCCGCCCCCATTATTAAGAAATAGAAAATTTTGACCCTTCGATAAGATTATTTCAACGTTAGGATTAGTAATTCTATTTTTTAACCAAACTGAAATAGAGAATAAACCACCTCCTAAATCAAATTTATCACTATTTGAAATAAGTATAGAGTCAGAAGAACCATTAAAGCTATATGCACTGTTTGGATTACCATTTCGATCTGCAGTCAGAGTTGCTCCATAAACGATACCATGATACCCATTCCCACTTTCATCATTGGCATTTCCATTGAATGGCCACCAACCTACTAAGTCATCTTTTGGTACATAAGAAGGTATATTTTGAGAAAACAAAGTATTAGTGCATAGTAAAATGCAAATAATGTAAACGTAATTTTTAAGCATACAAAAAAAATATTTTAATAAAAATAAGTTAAAAATCTAATGAAAACAAAATCGATAAACTAAACATATAATAATACACAATAACAATGAAGCAGTAATAGTAAAATAAATAGCAAAAAAAAAGCTATCATTTCTGATAGCAATTTGAGTAAGATATATTTACTTTTAGTTACCTTTTAACGCCTCTGCACCACCAACGATCTCTAAGATTTCGTTTGTAATTGCAGCTTGACGTGCTTTGTTGTAACTTAATGTTAAGTTTCTTTTCAATTCTTTTGCGTTGTCTGTAGCTTTGTGCATTGCAGTCATTCGCGCACCATGTTCAGAAGCATGCGAATCTAAAAGTGCTTTGAAAAATTGAGTTTTTAACGATTTTGGAATTAAATCCTCGATAATTTCCGTTTTGCTTGGTTCGAAAATATATTCCACATTTGTTGAAGAAGCTTCGTTTGTAATAGGAGCAATCGGCAGTAATTGTTCCGCTTTTACATCTTGGATACTTGCATTTACAAATGAGTTATATACAACGACTACTTTGTCAAATTTCTTATTTAAGAAAAGATGAGTAACATTTTCAGCGATTTCTGCTGCATTAACAAAAGTTAAATTAGAGAAGATATCTTCGCTACCAACTTCTTTATTATCGATACGGATATCGCTTCTTCTAAACGCATCAGTTACTTTCTTACCAAAACAAATGATATTTACATTAGCGTTTGCGTAAGTTTTATTCACCAACTCATTTACTTTCTTAATGACGTTGTTGTTAAATCCTCCACATAAACCTCTGTTGGAAGAAATAGCTAACACAAGAATATTGCTTTCTTGTCTGATTTCTGAATACGGATTTTCAGAGATATCAGTCGTAGCACTCAAATTACCTAAAAGTTCTTGCAATTTAGTTGAATACGGTCTCATTTGTGTAATCGCATCTTGAGCCTTTTTCAATTTAGCAGCAGAAACCATCTTCATAGCAGAAGTAATCTGCATCGTTGAAGATATAGAAGTAATTCGGTTTTTAATTTCTTTTAAGTTTGCCATAACTTTAGTTCAAAGAGGGTATTTTTTCAAACACCCTCTAGATTATAAACTTATTAATATTTTGAAGCGATTTCTTTAGCAACTTTAGATAATACATCTGTTGCTTCGTCTGTATATTTACCTGCTTTTAAAGAAAGTAATACATCAGCGTGTTTAGCCTCTAAGTAGTTTAAGTATTCTTTTTCGAACTCTTTCACTTTATTTACAGGTACTTTTTGAATTAACCCTTTCGTACCAACATAAATGATTGCGATTTGCTTCTCTACTGGATAAGGGTCACCATCTTGTTGTTTCAAGATTTCAACGTTACGAGCACCTTTGTCCAATACATATTTAGTAGCAGCATCTAAGTCAGAACCAAATTTAGCGAAAGCTTCTAACTCACGGTATTGAGCTTGGTCTAATTTCAATGTACCAGCTACTTTTTTCATTGACTTAATTTGAGCGTTACCACCTACACGAGATACAGAGATACCAACGTTAATTGCAGGACGGATACCAGCGTTAAATAAGTCACTTTCCAAGAATATCTGACCATCAGTAATCGAAATTACGTTTGTTGGGATATAAGCAGAAACGTCACCACCTTGAGTTTCAATGATTGGAAGAGCTGTCAAAGAACCTCCTCCTTTCACTTTACCTTTTAAACTTTCAGGTAAATCGTTCATATTAGCAGCAATACTATCATCATTAATGATTTTAGCAGCTCTTTCTAATAAACGAGAGTGTAAGTAGAAAACGTCACCTGGGTAAGCCTCACGACCTGGAGGACGACGTAATAATAAAGAAACCTCACGGTAAGCTACCGCTTGTTTAGATAAATCATCATAAATAATTAATGCAGGTCTTCCTGTATCACGGAAATACTCACCAATCGCAGCACCAGTCATTGGAGCATAGAACTGCATAGGAGCAGATTCAGAAGCATTAGCAGCAACAACAACTGTATAAGCCATTGCACCAGCTTCTTCTAATTTTTTAACGATACCTGCAACAGTAGACCCTTTTTGACCTACAGCAACGTAGATACAGAAAACAGGCTCTCCTCTATCGAAGAATTCTTTTTGATTAATAATTGTATCGATAGCAACAGTAGTTTTACCAGTTTGACGGTCACCAATGATTAACTCACGTTGTCCACGTCCTACAGGAATCATTGCATCGATTGATTTGATACCAGTTTGTAACGGTTCAGTTACTGGTTGACGGAAAATAACCCCAGGAGCTTTACGCTCGATAGGCATTTCAAACAATTCACCAGAGAATTCACCTTTACCATCGATTGGGTTACCAAGTGTGTCAACAACGCGACCTACCATTCCTTCACCTACTTTTACAGAGGCAATTTTACCTAATCTTTTTACCGTATCACCTTCTTTTACTAATGAAGATTTTCCAAGTAATACAGCACCAACGTTATCTTCTTCTAAGTTTAGTGCGATTCCTTGTAAACCACCATCGAATTCAATTAATTCACCGTATTGAACTCCATCAAGTCCATAAATACGTGCAATACCGTCACCAATTTGTAGTACGGTACCTACTTCCTGAAGCTCCGCTTCTGTACGGAAGCCAGAAAGTTGTTCTCTTAAAATTGCAGAAACTTCTGCTGGTTTTACATCTGCCATATGTGTTTCATTTTACGCCTTGAAAGGCAAATCAAACTATCGTGTTAAACGTTGTTTTAAATTTTTCAATTGATTAGCTACAGAAGCATCTACTTGAGTGTTTCCGATTTTAACTACAAAACCACCTAAGATTTCTTCATCAATTTTCTCAGTCAATTCGATTTCTCCTTTCACTGCTGGTTTCACTTTCGCTAAAATAGCAGCCACAGTTGCTTCGTCTAATTTTTTAGAAGAAACCATTGTTACAGGAACAATTCCTTTGTGAGCTTTTAATTGATCTTGAAAAGAAGCAGCAATTTCAACTAAGATATTCTCTCTACCGTTTTTCGTAATCAATGCTACGAAAGCTAGAGACAACTCATCGAAATAATCGAAGATTTGGTTGAAAATAGACACCTTCTTATCTGCTTGAATCAACGGACTTGACAAAAATAATTGAAAGTCACGAGTTTCATCGTTAGCAGCAACAACTGCGTTCATATCATTAGAAATTGCTTCAAGCTTATTTTGCTCGATAGCTAATTCTAATAATGCTTTTGCATATCTAACTGCTGATTTAGTACTTTTCATTGCGAAAATTAATTCAAGTTAATATCTTCAGCTAACTTAGTTGCTAATGCTTTTTGTTTGTCGTCAGAGGCCAATTCAGTACGAACGATTTTTTCAGCGATTTCAATAGACAAAGAAGCTACGTGTAATTTCAATTCAGAAATTGCAGCAGATTTCTCTAATTCAATTGCATGATGAGCAGCAGCTAGTACTTTTTCAGCTTCAACTTTAGCATTATTTTTAGCGTCCTCAATCATTTTGTTCGCTGTTTCTTTCGCATCTTTCACGATAGCATCTCTTTCAGCTCTTGCTTCTTTCAATAAGTTATCGTTTGCAGCTTTCAACTCAGAAATCTCTTTGCGAGCATTTTCAGCCATATTGATTGCATTTTCAATTCCTTCTTCACGCTCTTGTAACGCATTCAAAATTGGTTTCCATGCAAATTTTCTCATTAATAAAATCAATACTAACAAGATTACTGATTGCATCACAAATAACCCTGGAGAAAAGTCGTTTAATAATTGTTCCATTGTATTTTATTTATTCTTTGTTTTGTTTTTTGTTTTTTAAAAAACATTTTCCACGACCAACCGTCATGGAAAATGTTAATTTCTCTTGGATTATTTTCCTAAGATCAAAGCACCGAAAGCAAGACCTTCCAATAACGCACCGATGATGATCATCGCTGTTTGGATTTTACCTGCAGCCTCTGGTTGACGAGCAATACCTTCCATTGCTTTACCACCAATTTGACCTAAACCGATACCTGCTCCGATTACTACTAATCCCGCACCAATTAAATTGTACATAACTTATAGATTATATGTTAAACAAAAAATTACTAATTAATGATGGTCGTGGTCTTCCACAGCCATACCGATAAACAATGATGATAACATTGTAAAGATAAACGCTTGTAAGAACGCTACCAACAACTCTATCACCATAATGAATGATGTTAACAAGAAAGAAACACCTGTAGAACCAACTGGCCCAAACATTGCTTTCATTGTAATCATCAAGGCAATCAAACTCATTAATACGAAGTGACCCGCTGTAATGTTAGCGAACAAACGAATTGTTAATGAGAATGGTTTTGTAAATAAACCTAACACCTCGATTGGTGCTAAAATAATTTTCATTGGAACTGGTACGCCTGGCATCCAGAAAATATGTCCCCAATAGGATTTGTTACCACTGAATTGAACGATAAAAAACGTAAACAATGCCAAACACAACGTTACAGCGATGTTACCAGTCACATTAAATCCAAGAGGAGTTAAACCCAATAAATTCAATATCCAAATAAAGAAAAATACTGTTAATAAAAACGGCATGAATCTTTTGTATTTTTTCTCACCGATGTTAGGTCTAGCAATTTCGTCACGTACGTACAATACTAAAGGCTCTAACACTCTTCCTAATCCAGTTGGGATTGGACCTTTTTTATAGCTTCTTGCTAAAGAACCGAAGAATAAAATCATCAATAAGCCAGCGATTAAAATACCTAAAGCGCTTTTTGTAATAGATAAATCTAACGGTTTATAGTTTGAAGGATGTTCTCCGTGCATGTGAATAGCACCATTTTTATCAGTACCATAAATTTTTCCATGGAATAATTTATAATGCTTCCCGTTACTTTCTACAACAGCTTCACCATGGTGAAATTTAGCAGCAGAAAAAACATGTAATCCATTGTCTAACAAGATTACAGGTAATGAAAATCCAATATGTTTCCCAGTAGAACCATCTGTGTACAACACAAAATCATGAGCATCTTGTAAGTGATGTTTGATATAACCAGTAATCTCGTCAGGAGTATTGATTGGTCCTTCAGAACCATGAGATTCCTTTTTGTTGTGACCTGATTTAGCATGTTCATTAGCAAATGTTATTGAGCTAAAAGCCAAACAAATGAATGTTAAAAGGATTCCGAGTTGCAATGTTACTTTTTTCATATTTCTGTAATCAGATTATCTATGAGGTACTTAAAATCGAGTGCAAAAATACATAATAATTTAAAATAAAAAACTTTTTTTATTGTTTGTCTGTCTTTTGCATCAGTAGATTTGACACTACCAAGGTTTCTAAAAACAAGAAAACGAAAAGCGGAATAAGAATAAACATTTTATCAATCAAAAGAATTGTTTTTAACTCCAACATTTTTGAGTAAAAAATCATCATAAAAAGTCCCATCTTGACAAACATACCCACCAAAAAACCATATCCAGCATTATTAGGCATTACTGTAAAAAGTAATTCAATTCCAGTTACAATAACAACAGAAGAAATGCCAAAAAACACATATAAAGAAACCTCAGTAAATGGTAGATTCCAATCAAATAAAATAGACTGAATAAAGCACATTACTATCGCTACCGCAACAATAACACCATTAAAAACCAACAATCTTTTTACTAAACTACTTTTTTGCATCATCATCATTAGACATTTTAATAACCTGTCGAATAACCGAATAGGTCGAACCAAAAACGGCAAACAAAGTTAATACTTTATCATAGCCAAAAGTCTCACTTGGGTGATTTTTATCTAACCAAGCACCTAACAAATGACAAAAGTAGATTGTTAATCCCATTTGCAATCCAAGCGAAGAAAACTTCAACCAAACATTGGATGATTTAGTTACTTTATTTTGTTGTTTATTTTCCAAGGCACAAATTTTTAAACCAATATACGTAATTTAAAAGAATATTGACACGAAAGAAAGGAAGAATAATTTCCCTTGTCAAAAAGTATCTCTTATATTTGTTGCATATATGATGACTGTAGATGAAATAATGCAGCCGATAGAGGCAGAAATGAAGGAATTTGAACTTCACTTCAAATCACATCTACAATCAAAAGTTCCTCTTTTAGATAAGATTACACATTACATCATTAAACGTAAAGGAAAACAAATGCGCCCTATGTTTTTGTTTTTAACCGCAAAAATGTTGGGTGAAGTCAATACGAAAACCTACCAAGCAGCTACCTTAGTTGAATTACTACATACAGCAACGTTGGTACATGACGATGTGGTTGATGATGCAAACGAACGCAGGGGATTTTTCTCGATTAATGCCCTTTGGAAAAATAAAATTGCCGTGTTAGTGGGAGATTACATGCTTTCACGAATTCTATTATTATCAATTGAAAATAAAAATATACGTGTATTAGAAATAGTAGCAAGAGCGGTAAGAGAAATGAGTGAAGGAGAATTGTTACAAATTGAAAAAGCACGCAAATTAGACATTACTGAAGAAGTTTATTTCGAAGTTATTCGTCAAAAAACAGCCTCTTTGATTGCTACTGTTTGTGAATCTGCTAGTGCCTCTGTAGATCGTGAAGATCAAGCAGCAAATATGCGAAAGTTTGGTGAATTAGTAGGATTAGCATTTCAAATCAAGGACGATATTTTTGATTACGGTGATTACGATGATATTGGAAAACCAACAGGTTTAGATATTCGAGAGCGTAAAATGACTTTGCCGTTAATTTATGCCTTAAACAATAGCGATAAATCAGTTCGTAAGGAATTGATTTACATTGTTAAAAACAAAAACGAAGATAAAAATTCAGTGAAAAGAGCCATTGAGTTAATCCATCAATCTGGTGGTATTCAGTACGCTACAAAAAAAATGCACGCATTGAAAGAGGAAGCTTTAGATTTAATAAAAGACATTCCTGAATCAGCCTCGAAGCAAGCATTAATTGGTTTAGTAAATTATTCTATTGAACGTAAAAAATAAAGTATGAAATTGATAATTAGTTTGGTACTATTAGTATCCCTAACCATTTTTTCATGTTCAAGAAATGAAAAAACGGAAGAAAAAGCAACTGAAAAGATAGAAAAAGTTGAATCTTTAGTAGAAATTAAAAACGGTATTTATACAGAATACTATCCTGGTAAAAAGCAAATTAAATTCCAAGGCGAACAAGACAATATGGGTAATCGCCAAGGAAAATGGACGTTCTACAGCGAAACAGGGATTGAATTAAGTTCTACACATTACGAACATGGAAAAAAACACGGAGCATCATTTGCGAAATATCCAAACGGCGCTCTTCATTACATTGGAGAATACGAAAATGATAAAGAAGTAGGTATTTGGAAAATGTATGATGAAAAAGGAAATTTAGCAACAGAAAAAGACTACAGTAAACCTTAATGTCAAGAATACCCCCGCATATCATAGATGAAATAATGCAAACCTCAAGAATTGAAGAGGTTATAGGGGAATTTGTACACTTAAAAAGAGCTGGTTCAAATTTAAAAGGATTGAGTCCTTTCACAGATGAAAAGACACCCTCATTCGTAGTTTCACCGGCAAAACAAATCTTTAAATGTTTTTCTACGGGAAAAGGAGGATCCGTTGTCACCTTTTTGATGGAAAAGGAACATTATTCCTATCCTGAAGCACTAAAATGGCTAGCGAATAAATACAATATTACCTTACCAGAAGAACGTGAGCCTACCGCAGAGGAACTAGCACAAATCACTGAAAAAGAAAGTCTTTTCATTATCAACGAATTTGCTAGAAATCATTTTGTTGAACGTATGCACGAAACAGATGAAGGAAAGGCCGTTGGACTAAACTACTTTATTGAGAGAGGATTTCGCAAAGACATTATTGAAAAATTTCAATTAGGTTATTGTCTTGAAAAGGGAAATGATTTTACAGAAAATGCGATCCAAAAAGGATATAAATTAGAATATCTTGAAAAAATTGGACTTGTTAAATCCAAGGATAATCGCCATTTTGATTTCTTCAGAGGCCGTGTTATGTTTCCTATACACTCCGTTTCAGGACGTGTATTAGGATTTGGAGGAAGAACCTTATTAGCAGATAAAAAAATTGCCAAATATTTCAATTCACCAGAAAGTGTCATTTATAATAAAAGTGATATTCTCTATGGGTTGTATTATGCAAAAGGAGATATCGTCAAATACGACAATTGTTATTTAGTAGAAGGCTATACCGATGTAATCAGTATGCACCAGGCTGGAATTATTAATGTCGTTTCATCTTCTGGCACATCATTGACACATGGACAAATAAAACTCATTCGTCGTTATACTCAAAACGTAACCATTTTATATGATGGTGATGCTGCAGGAATAAAGGCCTCATTTAGAGGGATCGATTTATTATTAGAAGAAGGTCTAAATGTTAGAGTCGTTTTATTTCCTGATGGAGATGACCCTGATTCCTACTCCAAAAAGGTTTCAAACGAAGAATTAAATCAATATATAAAATCTCACATGAAAGACTTTGTTTCTTTCAAAGCAGAGATATTATTAGGCGAAAACGGAGTTCAAGATCCAATACAACGTGCTAAATTGATTCATGATATTGTCCACTCTATTTCATTGATTCCTGATGAAATTAGTAGAACCGTTTATTCGCAAGAAATTTCAAAAAGATTTGAAATAGATATCAATATCATACATCAAGAGTTATTTAAACTACGTAAAAATCAATTAGCAAAACAACAAGCAACAAATACTCCTCAACAAGCTCTTGAACCTGAAATCCCTTCATACGAGTCAGCAACCACTGAAAATCAAAGTACACAGACTTCAGATACAAAACACCATTTTATTTCATTGGATCATGCTGAATATGATCTGATTCGGATATTGGTTAAATATGGAGTTTTGGCCATTGAAATAGAAATCACTAATGAATTTCAACAAAAAACAAAAATAGAAACTTCAGTAACGGAATTAGTTTGTGCTGAAATACATAAAGATCAAATGTATTTTGAAAATGCGGTTTTTCAAAGACTATTCAATGAAGTGAATGAAAGCTTAAACCAAGAAAAACGTTTTTTAAAATCTAGTCATTTCTTAAAATCTACTGATATTGATATCGTAAAATTGGTTTCTGATATCGAAAACGAACCCTATGAATTAAGTCACAATTGGCTAAAAGAAAAGAACATAGAAACAAACTATGAAATAGATAAACTTTCGGATGCTGTTTTAACCTCGATTTATCATTTCAAAATGAGTCGAATCATAAAACGCATTTATGAAATACAATCAGAACTTGCTAATTTAAATGCGGCCAATGATGATGAATTTGCATCGATGAGTTTATTATTAATGGAACAAGTAAAATTAGAGCAAGTAAAAACCGTATTATCAAAAGCATTAGGTAGAACTATTTTGTAAAAATATGAGTGAAACATTATTTGAGTTAGGTCCTTATAAAGTATGTATGTGGAATTTGTTAGCCTTGTCTATCATATATACCATTGCATTTATTTTAAGTCGATTGACTCATCAATCATTAAAAAAATACCTGATTGACAACAACATAAAACTTGAAGGTAGAAGAACAACACTATTAAAATTATCAAGTCAAAGTGTTTATTTCCTTGCAGCATATATCTCCATTTTAAGTTTTAAAATCAACAATAACCACGTATCTTTTACTGACTTTTTGAACTACAAAATTGTAGAATCAAAACAAGCGAACATTTCTTTCTTCCAGATAATCATTGTTATTGGAGTGTTTTTCGCTGCTAGAATATCTGTCAACTTCATGAAATTATATTATAACAAGAAGTTAAGACAAAAAGAAAGTTTCAATCCAAGTACAGAATATATCTATGTACAAACAACAAAGTATGCTATTTATGTATTCTCTATTTTATTCAGTTTAAATCTTTTCGAAATAAATATTTCGTTGCTGCTTACTGGTTCAGCAGCTATGTTGGCTGTGATTGGTTTTATTTTTCAAGATGTTTTTAAAGATATGTTTTCCGGATTGGTATTACTTTTTGAAGGGACTATTAAAATCGGAGATATTGTTGAAATTAGAGATTCAAAATTCAAAGAACCTGTATTTGCTAAAATATTAAAAATCAATGTAAGAAGTACCCAAATCGAAACACGCGAAGGAAATGTATTTATCATTCCAAACGCAAAACTAACCCAAGAATATGTAGAAAATTGGAGCCAAAATAATGAGTTAACTCGTTCAACCATTTTTATTACAGTACAATACGGTACAGATTGTGATTTGGTAATTAATCTTTTAAAGCAAGCAGCATTAAGTCATCCTAAGGTTAAAAAAAACAATCCCATTCAAGTTCGTCTTCGAGATTTTGGAGAAAATGGATTGGAAATGGAATTATTATTTTGGTGCGATAACACATGGGATATAAATAATTACAAATCAGAAATTAGATTAGAAATCAATCGATTATTTAATCAATACAATATAAAAATACCTTATCCACATCGTCATTTAGTTTATGATAAACCAACCGAAAGTGAAAACAAAAACAGTACTAATTATGAAAGTTCTTTTTAACCTAATCTTAAGCATTAGTTTTGGTGTTCAATTTACTTATTCTCAGAATTGGGATATAAATCTTTTAAAATCAGTAAATAGTCAATACACCGAAAATGTTGGTAAACCAATGATTATAGTGACTGAAAGCATTACTCCTGTATCATTAGCAGCACCTATAGGAATATTTATAGCAGGAACTATCAAAAAAAATGATAAACTAAAACATGATGCAATTTCAATAGGTGTATCTCAATTGTTTTCGAGTATATTAACCGTAGGATTAAAACTCGGAATTAATCGTCCTAGACCATCGGTAACCTACCCAAATGATATCACAAAATATTCTAGTGCAGGCTCTCCCTCTTTTCCTTCTGGTCATACAAGCATGGCATTTAATGTTGCAACTGCATTAACTCTAAATTACCCGAAATGGTATGTATATGTGCCCGCCTATCTTTGGGCAAGTAGTGTCGGTTATTCTAGAATGTATTTAGGAGTGCATTATCCATCAGATGTATTAGTCGGAGCAGTTATAGGTAGTGGAACTGCTATTCTTACTGAATATGGGAGAAAGTATTTGGTAGAAAAAAGAAACAGGAAAGTTGAGAATCAGTTTTAGATTCAAAGATTGCAGATTGCAGATTATAAAATTTCTGATGAAATATTATGAAAGTTTATCGGCTAAGATTTTCATCTCGATGACAGGAGAGATTTTTTCGTAAACGATGTTATAAACAGCTTGAATGATAGGCATCTCAACATTGAATTTTTTATTGATTTCAACTAAACATTTTACAGCATAATATCCTTCAGCAACCATTTCCATTTCTAATTGAGCACTCTTCACAGAATACCCTTTTCCTATCATAAATCCAAAAGTTCGGTTACGAGAAAACTTTGAGTAGGCTGTAACCAATAAATCACCTAAATAGGCACTAGATTTCACATCACGGTGAATTGGATGAACTACGTCAATAAAGTTTTCAATTTCTTGAATTGCGTTGGAAACTAATACCGATTGGAAATTATCACCATAGCCTAATCCCGCACAAATACCTGATGCAACTGCATATACGTTTTTCAATACCGCAGAAAACTCTGTTCCAAATAAATCATCAGAAATAGTAGTTTTGATATAACGACAAGCCAACGCGCGCGCCATATTGTTTGCAATAACCTCATCTTGACACGCAATTGTCAGGTAAGATAAACGCTCTAAGGCAACTTCTTCGGCATGACAAGGCCCACAAATAATTCCGATTTTAGAATAAGGAACACCAAATGATTTATGTATAAATCTTGCTGGTATAGAGTTGTATTCAGGTATAATTCCTTTAACCGCTGAAAATACTACTTTACCATGAAAAATATCTTTCGGAACATTTTCAAACAATTTCGTTAAAAAGGCAGAAGGAGTAGCAATGATAATGTAATTCGCTTCATTAATAATTTCTTCCAAATTAGAAGAAACAACTAATTTATCCGTATTGAACTCAACAGATTGTAAGTATTTTGGATTGTGTTTGAACTTAAGAATGTGGTTGACAGATTCGTCTGATCTTAGCCACCAATACACTTTTTCTTGTGTATTACATAGTATTTTAACTTGTGCTGTAGCCCAACTACCACCACCAATGACTGCTATTTTCTTTTCTTTCACCATGTAATAGAAAACAAATTTAATATTATTTTAGGGTTAATTTACATTACGAACTTCTTTTTGAAAAGTATTTAAAATTAAATAAATGATTTACAAACACTTATGTGAATTTAATTCAAAATGAATTTAAGAACATTTTGATTTAAAAATTAATGTATATTTAAAATAAGAAACTATTAACTATGGGATTACAAGACCTTAAAATAAATTCTTTTGAAGAATATCAACAACAGTATCAAAAAAGTATAAATCAACCAGAACTTTTTTGGGATGAAATCGCTTCACATTTTACTTGGAAAAAAAAATGGAACAAGGTTTTGTCTTGGGATTTTGAAAAATTAGATATTCGTTGGTTTGAAGGAGGTACGTTAAATATTACTGAAAATATATTTGAAAGAAACTTACCTACTTTAAAAGATACACCAGCTATTATTTGGGAACCAAATTCACCAGAAGCTGAAAACAAAACACTCACCTATCAAGAACTTTACGAAGCCGTAAATCAATGTGCAAATGCGTTAAAATCATTAGGTATTGGTAAAGGTGATCGTGTTTGTCTTTATTTACCAATGGTACCTGAATTAGCGATTTCAGTACTTGCTTGTGCTCGAATAGGTGCGGTTCATTCTGTTGTATTTGCAGGATTTTCAGCAACTTCTTTATCAGATAGAATCATCGATGCGGAAGCAAAATTGGTTATAACCGCTGATGGTTTAAGACGTGGTGCAAAAACGGTAGCATTAAAAGAAGTGGTTGATGAAGCAGTAAAAAATACTCCATCCGTAGAAAAAGTATTGGTTCTAAATGTATTAAACGAGAATATTCAATTCAACCCTTCTTTAGATGTAAAATGGGAAGAAATTGTTCCACAACAATCAACTGAATGTCCTGCGGAAGAAATGGATAGTGAGGATTATTTATTCATTTTATATACTTCAGGCTCTACTGGTAAACCAAAAGGAGTGGTACATACGTGCGGTGGATATATGGTGTACACGGCTTATAGTTTTACGAATGTATATCAATATACTCCGGGCGATATTCATTGGTGTACAGCAGATATTGGTTGGATTACAGGTCATTCCTATATTATTTATGGACCTTTGTTGAGCGGGGCAACTACTGTAATGTTTGAAGGGATTCCAACGTATCCAGACGCAGGAAGATTTTGGGAAATTGTAGAAAAATACAAAGTAAATCAGTTTTTAACTGCTCCAACGGCGATTCGTTCATTAATGGCTTTTGGAGAAGAGCCCGTTGAGAAATATAATTTGAGTTCTTTAAAAGTAATTGGAACTGTTGGAGAACCCATCAACGAGGAAGCGTGGCATTGGTATGCGACACACGTTGGAAAAGATGTGTGTCCGGTGGTAGATAACTGGTGGCAAACAGAAACAGGAGGAATTATGATTTCTGGAATTGGAAATCTTTCTCCACAAAAACCCACTTTTGCAGGCTATCCCCTTCCCGGAATTCAGCCTGTATTATTAAATCAAGCAGGAGAGGAAATTCAAGAACACGAAGTAGAAGGTTATTTGTGTGTAAAATTCCCATGGCCTTCTATGATTCGCACTACTTATGGAGATCACCAACGTTGTATAGATACTTATTTCTCTAATTATAAAGGATATTATTTTACAGGAGATGGAGCGAAAAAAGATGCAGATGGAATGTACCGAATCATTGGAAGAATAGACGATGTTATCAATGTTTCGGGTCACCGCTTTGGTACTGCAGAAATTGAAAATGCCATCAATGAAGATCCGCAAATAATAGAATCAGCAGTAGTGGGTTACCCTCATCCAATCAAAGGACAATCCATTTATGCCTTTGTTGTTTCAGATCAGCCGATTGAAAAACAAGATGAAGCACGTAAATCAATTCTTGAAACAGTTACAAATATCATAGGTAAGATTGCATTACCGGAAAAAATTCAGTTCGTTTCTGGTTTACCTAAAACTCGTTCAGGTAAAATTATGCGTCGAATTTTACGCAAAGTAGCAGAAGGAGAAATTGAAAGTTTAGGTGATACCTCCACCCTACTTGATCCTTCTGTTGTTGAAGAAATTGTGAAGAATAGGATATAAGTGGAAAGATTAATTCAGATATCAAGTATTGAATTTTGTATATTTGTATAAACTATTTAACAGAAATTAAATATATTAAAAGCAATGGAAACAAACAACTTAGTTATTTTTCATCCTAATAACTCAGAACAAATTTCTGCATTAAGAGCTCTAGCCAAAATATTAAAATTAGATGTAGAAATTACTACACAAGAAAAACTTGAGAAAAAAGTAAGAATTAACAAAGAAAAACAACGCGTTATTAACGATATTCGAGAGGCTGTTGACGAATTAAAGTTGGTAAAATCTGGTAAAAAGAAAGCTAGAAACGTAGAAGATCTTTTAAATGAGTTATAAAATACAAACGCTATCTAAATTTGATAAAAATTTAAAAGCACTCATTAAAAAATACCCTTCACTTAAAGGTGAATTTATTGAATTTGTAAAAAACTTAAAAGAAAATCCTATACAAGGCACTCAAATTGCGCCAAACTGTTACAAAATAAGAATTTCGATATCATCAAAAGGAAAAGGAAAATCTTCTGGTGCAAGAATTATCACCAATATTATTATTTCGGAAGAAACAGTCTATCTTCTTACAATTTATGATAAATCAGAAAAGTCTTCAATTTCAGGTAAAGAGTTAAAGGAATTGCTAAAAGAAATATAAAATCTATTTTAATTCTTTCAATTCTAATCCAATATCATAAACTCCGTAAAGTACTTTTTGGATCACCCCTTGCTCTAATACGAACGTATATTTTCCTGCAGTTGGAAACTTTCTATTTCTGAAAACTAATTTATTCTCAACGATAGAACCTGTTTTTTTACCTAACCAATATCCCTTATCATCTGAAATTTGAATTTCGAAAGGTTCACGGTATCTTTTTTTATCTGGAGTTACTGAATTCAGATACACCCAAGCATTACGGTATTGATAATGCGTAGATGTTCTGAAAGTCAATATCATTTCATAGGTTTTATTCGCGTCTTTTATATCAATAACGAAGGTTGGTTTTTGCTTTCTAGACCATGTCAAATTAGCAAAAGAGACTGATTCTTGAAAATAAGGACTATCTCCGCACGAAGTAAGTACAAACAGTAGTAAAAAAATACTTGTAAATAAATTTTTATTCATTGTTAGCATTGTTTGAATCCGAAAGATTTTGATTTCTGTTTTTATCAAAATTTCTTCGGTTATTATTTCTTCGTTTGTTATTGTTATTTCTATTTTTTTGAGCTACATCACTTGATTGATTTGCTTCAACATCACTATTATCAGCAGTTACAGCTACTGTTTTTTGATCTCTATCAACACGTTGAGGTCTATTTTGATTCGGATTAGTTGGTTGATTTGGGTTTCTTGCTGGTTTATTTTTTTTCTTCTTTCCGAAATTATCATCAAAACGACTCAAACTATCCTGACCAACTACATTTTCATATGCAATTTCAGCCACAACTGTTTCTTGAATCATAAAATCCTTCAAAGTATGAGGTTTTTTCTTTTGTTGATTCATGCTTACGATTTCCTTTACTCGATCTGGAGAAAGCGGAATGAACTCATTTTCACCATCCATCACAAACCACATTAGCCTTTTGAAAACATCTGTTTTTACGTGAAAAGCAGTTCCTTTTTCAGTATATAATTTAGTCTCTGCAGGTGGAAAATGCTTAATTGCATCCAAGTACATATCCAATTCGTAATTCAAGCAACACTTCAATTTACCACACTGTCCTGCTAGTTTTTGTGGATTTAGTGACAATTGTTGGTATCGTGCAGCCGAAGTTGAAACCGATCTGAAATCTGTTAACCAAGTTGAGCAACATAATTCTCTACCACATGAACCGATACCTCCTAAACGAGATGCCTCTTGACGAGATCCAATTTGACGCATTTCAATACGTACTTTGAATTTCTCTGCCATGTCTTTGATTAACTGACGAAAGTCAACACGGTCATCAGAGGTGTAATAAAATGTCGCTTTAGTTAAGTCACCTTGATACTCAACATCAGAAATTTTCATATCCAAGTTTAAGTTTACCGCCAAGGTTCTCGCTTGATACATTACTTCTTTTTCAAGATTGCGCGCCTCCATCCATTTCTGAACATCATCTTGATTTGCAATGCGGTATATTTGAGGGGTTTCCGTATTCTCCTTATTCCCACTCTTTTTATTTACCTGTATTCTGGCTAACTCTCCTACGATTGAAACAACACCCACATCAAACCCTGGGCTAGCCTCAACAACCACGATATCTCCTACATTTAAGGCAAGATTTTTCGTGTTTTTATAGAAACTTTTACGACCGTTTTTAAATCGTATTTCTGCTATATCAAAAGGTTTCATTCCTTGTGGCAATGTCATATTTGCCAACCAGTCAAAAACTCCTAATTTATTACAACCACCAGAACTACAGGTTCCGTTACTTTGACAGCCACCCGAAGAACAACCGCCAGTGCCACAATTAGAACATCCCATAGTAATAAAAATTGAACTGCAAATGTACTGAATTTATCCGTGAAGTGTTTTGATTTAAATTGAGAAATTAAAAAGCAATAAAAAATTCTAGAAATACAACCCTTTTAGATAACAGACATTATTCTGCCAGTAGATGGTCGGGAAAGGAAATTTAATCGCATTAAAAGGTTTAATAAATGCTTTAATTGTTTTGTTTTTAATATTTAATTGAGTTAAATCAATATCAAAAGAAAGTAAAAAACGACGTTGAGCGTTATAGGTAACTCCATTAAAAATGGCCTTGTTTTCTGTACCATATAATTTTGCATCTATACCATAACCTAAGGATAAACAGAACCACTTTGGTAAAGGTATTTTAGAAGAAAAATGGGCAGGTGCAAAAGAAAACCAATAAGTTTGACCGTTATAATCTTTTAAATAACGTTGTACGAAATTATCACCTAGCACTTGTGGTCGCAAGATGGCGTATTCCGTTGGATGGTAACTTTGCTTTAATAAAATTCGTTGCGAATCAAAATAATATTCTTGTGAAGCATAAGCAACTGCACCCAACGTATTCGCAATCATATCACCCCAAGAAAATCCCCATTCAACACTTTTACCATCTAATATTTCCAAGGTAGTTTGGTATCCAAAGGCAACTGCAGAACCAACAATTGCCGCAGGAACTTTTTTCATGCCTGCCCAACGATTAAATAAGGCTACACTCTTACTAATATGATAGGCTGTAAAAACATGCCCTAACTTATCCATTTGAAGCCATTCATCCCAATCATTAAAAGTGTGCAATTTAGTTGAAGGATAATCAGCATACCAAACATAATTCAAAGCCAAAATGCTGGAAGTCCAAGAGGTCGTATATAATGCTGTAATACCGAGTGATCTATTCTTATGTAAAGAATCTGCGTTTTTGAAAAAGGATTGAGAAAAGGAAAGATGAAACGTAAAAACAAGACCTAAAACCAATATGATTTTCTTCACTTGCATATCAAAATGTTCTTACGAAATTAATCAACAAGTCTTTGATATCGTTGAATTTCGCAAAAGATAAATTTTCATAGGTATCAAATACATCATGGTAATTTTTGTTGGGTCCCATAGTGTATATAAAAAATGCAGGAACATTCATTTTACTAAACCAATAATGATCTGAATTCGCTGCTTCACCTCGAGGTTTAATCAACGATAATCCTTTTTTCTCTTCATTGACTTTAACCAAACGATTAAATTCCTTCGTGTATTTAGTCCCATTTACAACTGTAATTCCCTCTTCCCCACTACCCATAATATCTAAATTCACCAAAAATTTAATATTCTTCAAATCTATCCAAGGGTAACGGACAAAATATTCTGAACCTAATAGCCCGACTTCTTCTCCAGCAAAAGCAATAATCATCACATTGTAATCCAAAGGATTTTCTTTGAAATATTTGGCTAATTCGAGTAACATTGCCACACCGGATGCATTGTCATTTGCCCCTGGAAAATAGGTTTGACTACCCATTGCTCCTAAATGATCATAATGTGCTGTCAAAACGATGGTTTGTGCTTTTTCACGGTCTTTTTTCTTCTTTAATGCAGAAGGTATAAAACCAATTACATTCGAAGAAATCTGATTAATTAAATATTTTGCTTTGATATCTGTAAAAATTTCAGCCGATGGTTTAAACTTATTTCCTTTCAAATAAATCAACCCATACCCTAATGGTTCACGACCCACTGAAAATATAAATTTTTCATCAGTTAACACTAACACATCAACTGCCTGTGCCAACATCGGAATGTAATCTAACTTTGCCTTTTTTAAAGAATCTCCTTTTAATCCTCTTATATCAACCACTACACTAAAAATCCCTTGTTTTTCTTTTTCTTTAGAAGATGCAAAACGATATTTTAACTGGTCATCAAATAATTCCGAGGTAGATAACTGAACATAACGCCAATATCCTTTTACAGTTCCACAATTTGGGTCAACCATATAATCAACTCCTGGAACGAGTGTGTCTTGATTAATCATCAAAGTCATTGCACCTGGAAAAGCAACCACAGGATTTTTAAATGACTGGAAATATGATTTTCCTGGATATGGATCAATAGTTAATTTATTAAATTCACTCTCTAAAAATCGAGCAGCAAGAGAATCGCCTTGTTTTACATATCCTCTACCAAAAAAATCTTTAGAGCAAAGGGCTTTTGAAATTTGTTTCCCATATTCTTGAGCAAATCCTCCGAATGAAAAAAGAAAACAAAAAACAAGAAAAAAATTACGCATATCTTCTTGCGATCTTTTGTACAAATTCGGTAACCAATGTAGTCTCCAAATTCCAAGAAAATTCCTCTTTGAATTTATTTAAAACATCTTTTGCCTGGGAAAAGTTATCTAATGTATCAAATAGTTGAACTGCTTGGTAAAACGATTCACTAGAACCATTGAAAAGTTCGTGTGTCATTTGTAGTTTTTCATTTAAACCGAAAGCACCAGTCAATGAATCTAATTTCTTTGCCATTAATTGAGATCCTAACGAATTATCTGAAACTTCTAACATTTTATCAAAAGCATCTTTCGGTCCTTGAGAAGCCACATTCACAGGTTCTGATGAAATAACAACTTCTACAACAGGTTCAACAACTGCAATCTCTTCTTTTATTTCCGCAGTGATAGGTTCAACAACAGTTTCAGTCATTTGAACATTTTCTGGAATAATTACTTCTTCATTAGTATCTTCCAATGGTTTACTTTCAGATTCTAATTCGTCAAACAATGAAAAAGACATATCAAAAGTTGGCTGTTCAAATTCTTTAACGCTTAAATTTTCTTGTTTATCGATTGTTTCTGAAATAATTTCTGGAACATTTTCAATTGGAGTTTCTATCGCTTCTTCTAATGGAACTAGAATATGTGGCTCTAGATTTTTGACAACATTTTTTTCGTATGCTTTGTGTCTCAATACAATCGCTCTTTCGTATAGTTCACGAGTTTGATTAACAAGTGTTTCCAATTCATTTAAAGATAATTCACCTTTGTTTAAAGAATGAAATAATGAATTTACTGATTCTAACAACGAATCTTTTGTATCAAATGAAGTCATACCTACAGAATTTATGGTTGTAAAATTAAAAACTTTTTAGACATCGTTTGGGGTGTAAGCGGTTTATTTCTTACTTAAAAATCCCCAATAGGTCGAGCGATTGAGAGCAAATTGTCCTACTTCTGGATAGTATTTTTTGAAACTCAAAGGAAATTTAGGTTTGCGGCGTTTGTCCCATGTGGATTTGTACGCCATAATCTGTCCTGCTTTTTCTTCGATAAAGTCCATCTGCAAACGGGTATGGGTTCTCCAAAAATAGTAGTTGCTTGTGTTTGCATTAAAATCATTCCATTTTATACGCTCCGCAATCAACCAGTTTTTCCAAAGGGCATCGACATCGTTTCGTAAGTCCAACGGATGGAAATTCTTAATAATCGCATTACGGAAACCGTTGTCCATAAAATATACTATGTGCGTCTTTTTCAATTCGTAACGATGGTCGTTAAAATAAGAAGGTATTTTTTTAAGGATAAAGGCTTTTTCCAATAAATCGATATAACGTTCCACCGTTTCATTGTCTAACCCTACTCGAAATCCTAAATCGTGATACGAAATCGGTTCTCCCAAATCAAATGCTAAACATTGCAATAACTTCATCAATTTTGCACCTTTGTTGATGCGTTCTTTCGGATTTAAATGAGTAAAAACGGCTTCTTTTACCAACCCAATCAAATATTTATCAGCGTTTTCTGGATTTGCTAATACTTCCGGGAAATTTCCGTAAATCAGACGTTCTTCCAAGCGTTTATCAAATTCTACTACCCCCATTTGGTTCGCCATCTCCTGAAACATCAAGGGATAAATACGCATCTCTAATCCTTCCGTTCGCAACACATCACGAAACATTTTTTCAATGACAGGTTCATACGAGCAACACAATACCAAATGCATTTCATAGCGGTTGTAGATCACCTCTTCGATCAGCTCTTGTAAACGGGTAAAAAACTGTGCTTCTTTAAAAATTACATATTTCTTTCCTTCAAAAATCTTAATGAAATCGCCTTTTTGGGTGTTTTCTAATTTTTTGATGGTTTTCTTTTTCGACCCATCTAAATGCAGAATTTGCTCTTTGTCTTCAATGACACTTTCTACCAATAACTCGGATTGCACTGCCCGCATTCCCAATAACAACAACAAAGGATTGTTGCTCAAATGTTCTTGTATTTTGGGAGCGATATAACGTTCCATAGAAAAATGTTTAATTCTGTGAAATTAAGGAAAGTTTGAGGTTTTCCAAACAGTCTTCGGTAGGCTCTGACTTACAAGGAAAGGAGGGAAACTAAAAAACAGATACTTTTTCGAAGAAAAAAAGGTATCGTTTAGAGTTCATAAATTTGTTGCCGCCGTAACAATACACTCTGTAAAAGTGGTCGTTATAGAGGAAAATACGCATCCAACACATTCCCACTCCATATTGTTGTGAAATACCTTCGTAAGCAATGGTTCCGTCTTTGAGTTTAACTCGTTTAATTACTGCTTTTTCTGGAGCATTAAAGACACTTTCTACGTAACGTTCCAAGGAGAAATTTTTATAAGAAGGCTCTATTTCAATTTTATAGGTATTCCCTTGTCCCATTTCTTGATATACGACTGCCGTGTGTTCTCCATCACGAATAACTAACGGTTTCCCTCCAAATTCTGCCTTTAAATGTAATTGCTCGTTTCGGTAAATAAAATGGTTATTTTGCTGAAAGGTTCCAATAATTTCAGCCGGTTGTCCTGTAAAAGTGGCTGCAACTTGTCGTACTTTATAGCCTCTGTCTCTCAAAAGTTGTATCAATCCATCTTTTCCTGATAAATGTGCCACACCAACCGCCATAAAAACACCAAATTGTTTGGAAAGTGTGTCAAAGCCATCCATCATTACATAATTACGCTCATTTATCAACCACTGATATCCATCTTTTATATTTTTCAATTGATTTTCAACAGATTTACGCAATCTTTCGATATCACCTTCTTGATACGCTTTGATGAGCATTTCTTCTGTAACTTGCTCAGTTGGTGTACTAATTCCTGGAAAAGTAGATTTATTTAACATCTCATAAGCAGCTAATTGGTCCTCCACACTTTCCAAAGTAAAACATTTCTTACCTGAATTGTAAGCATATAACTGTAAGGATAAATCCAAAAATTGCGGTCTTCCATCTTCGTTTCCGTATCGTGTTTTGGATGCTCTTCTGTTTGTCGTCGTTGGATTTCCGGCAGCATCAAAAGTTAATTCTGCTGATTTAATTCGGGTATCCACCGAAGAAAACATACTGTATAAATCGGCTTCAATGACTACCGCTTCTGATTTGTATAATGATGTATAAGTGCTATCTGTAAAATGAAAAACACGTGGATCATTCGAATGATACGTTCCAAAAATGTAGCACGGCTTTTTTATCCCTTTACCTGTTACCCTCCACAACAATTGATGGTTCGAATTAGAAACATTTTGCTGAGAATGAATAATAAAAGGTTGTAAAATAACAAAAAAGCTAAGCCCAAGTAAGGACTTTCCTTTTCGTAAGTTGTGTTCTATATGCTTAAAAATAAGTACCAATCAATTCTTAATGAGCATCTAACCAATTATCAGCGATTTTCATCTCCACCTCCATTGGCACCACCAAATGTATGGCATTTTCCATTGCGTTGCGCACTAATTCTTGCATTATTTCGTGTTCGCTTTGATGTACGTCAAACACTAATTCATCGTGTACTTGCAATAGCAACTTTGATTGTACACCTTGTTCTTGCATCGCTTTATCCACTGCAATCATTGCCAACTTGATAATGTCTGCCGCAGAACCTTGTATCGGCGCATTCACCGCATTTCGTTCAGCATATCCTCTTACAATCGCATTCGCAGAATTGATATCTGGTAAATATCTTCTGCGTTTACGAATGGTTTCAACATAGCCTAACTCTCTTGCTTCGCTTACCATTTTATCCATAAAAGACTTAATAGTAGCGTATTGTGCAAAGTAACTATCGATAATCGATTTTGCTTCGGTACGAGAAATTCCTAAATTTTGTGCTAATCCAAAAGCCGATTGACCGTATAAAATTCCAAAGTTTACAGCTTTTGCTGCGCTTCGTTGGTCTTTCGTTACCTCATCCATCGGTACTTGAAACACTTTTGCAGCAGTTGCCGTGTGAATATCGTGTCTTTGCTGAAACGCTTCAATCATCGCTGGGTCTTCACTCAATGCTGCTATGATACGTAACTCAATTTGAGAATAATCGGCTGACATTATTTTGAAATCTGCATTACGTGCAATAAAGTTTTTTCGAATTTCTTTTCCTTTCTGCGTACGAATTGGAATGTTTTGCAAATTCGGATTATTCGAACTCAAACGACCTGTAGCAGCCACAGTTTGCATGTAATTTGTATGCACTCTTCCGTCTTTAACATCACGCAACATTGGAAGCGGGTCCACGTAGGTACCTTTTAATTTTTTATTTTGTCTGTATTCCAAAATCTTACCAATAATCGGGTGGTCATTTCGGAATTGCTCCAAGGCATCTTCAGAGGTTTGATATTGCCCCGTTTTGGTTTTTTTCGCTTTGGCACTGATTTTCATTTTATCAAACAACACCTCACCTAATTGCTTCGGAGAATCAAGATTGAAATCGGCATCAGCAATTTCCTTAATCTCTTTTTCAAGTTGTTTGCTTTCTTCCTCTAACACGATGGAATACTTTTGCAATCCTTCCACATCAATATTCACCCCTTCTTTTTCCATACGTTGTAACACACGCACCAAAGGCATTTCCATTTCATAGAAAAGTTCCTTTAAATGGTCTTTTTGGATTTGCGGTTCCAAAATTGCTTTCAATTGCATAGTAATATCTGCATCTTCACACGCATAATCAGAAACCTCACGCGGTTCTAAATCACGCATATTTCCTTGATTTTTTCCTTTTTTACCGATTAAGGTTTCGATGGAAATCGGTTGGTATTGCAAATAATATTCTGCCAAGAAATCCATACTTTGTTTGGATTCGGGCTGAATTAAATAATGGGCAATCATCGTATCAAAAAGCGGACCTTTCACGACAACGTTGTAATTCGCAAGTACGTGTAAATCGTATTTGATATTGTGACCTACTTTTTCGATACTTTCGTTTTCAAAAAAAGGTAAAAACGCATCTACAATTTTTTGAGCATCTGCTTGATCTTTCGGTACCGCTACATAAAATGCTTCACGTGATTTAAACGAGAACGACATCCCTACTAATTCAGCATTCAATGCATCTTTATTAGTCGTTTCTGTATCAAAACACACACTTTTTTGTTGTAACAACAAGACTAACAATTCTGCACGTTCCTCTTCTGACGTGATTAAATGGTAGTTGGGTTTTTCCGTTACAATCGTTTTTAATTCAGCCGTAGGAAGCGGTTCTTGAATTTCTAATAAACTCTGCGTTCCAAACAAATCAAATTGTCCTGCTTCATTCACAGGGGCTGTTACCGAAATTTCTTCTCCTGTGATACGTTTTGCTAAGGTTCTAAATTCTAATTCAGTGAAAACCTCCTTGATTTTTTCGTTATCCGGTTCTTCTAATACTAAATCTAACGGGTCGAAAGGCACATCTACATCTAAAATAATCGTAGCCAATTTTTTAGAAAGCAATCCTTGTTCTGCAAAATTGATTACATTTTCCTTTTGCTTGCCCTTCAATTCATTCGCATTGGCAATTAAATTCTCCACAGAACCGTATTCTTGCACTAATTTTTTCGCTGTTTTTTCGCCAATTCCAGGGATTCCAGGGATATTATCCGAAGCATCACCCCATAATCCAAGAATATCAATCACTTTCAAGGGATGGTCCACTTCAAATTTCTCACATACCTCTTTTACACCCAAAATAGATGCAGGATCTCCTCCTCTACCCGGCTTGTAAATGAAAATTTTATCCGACACCAACTGACCAAAATCCTTATCCGGAGTCATCATATAGGTGTAAAACCCTTCTTCTTCGGCAATTTTCGCCAATGTACCAATGATATCATCTGCTTCAAAACCGGATTTCAATAAAATCGGAATATTAAATGCTTCGATAATTTTTTTAATCGGATCTATCATCGAACGAATATCTTCCGGCATTTCCTCTCGGTGTGCTTTGTAATCCGCAAATTCTTCTTGTCGGTTCGTTGCACCACCCGGTGCGTCAAATACCACCGCCATATGTGTAGGTTTCTCTTTTTTGATTACGTCAATCAATACATTCGTAAATCCGAAAGCCGCAGAGGTATTTTGTCCTTTCGAATTCACACGTGGATTTTTAGCAAAAGCAAAATAGGCTCTGTATATCAATGCAAAAGCATCAAGTAAGAATAATTTTTTATCGTGAACAGGAGTTAACATTTTTTTTAGTTATGATTTATGATTTATAGATTATGGGTTGATTTTAACTTTCCCCGTACCCTTCGAGAACCTCAGGGTACGGGGAAATATCATTACTTCCAACTAGTGCCTTCTTTTCCGTCTTTGATAACAATTCCAACGGCTGCTAATCCATCACGGATTTGGTCAGAAGTCGTCCAATCTTTGTTTGTGCGTGCTTGTTGGCGAAGATTTAAAACCAATTCCATCACACCGTCTAATTTGCTATCATCTTGTTCTGTTGTCATAGCCAATCCTAGTACATCACTTACAAAACTGTGCATTTCAGTTGATAAAAGCGATAAATCATCCGCTGTAATAGTCGCATTTCCGTCCGAAATAGAATTGATATATTTCACACTTTCAAATAATTGTGCTAACAACATCGGTGCATTGAAATCATCATTCATCGTAGTATAAAAACTATCCACCAATGCTTTTACATCGGTTGAAGAACTTGATGCTGTTGGTAATTTTTCCAATTTCGAAAGCGCTTCTGAAAGTCTTCCAAATCCTTTTTCAGCGGCATTTAACGAGTCTGATGATAAGTCTAGTGTGCTTCTATAATGTGCTTGCATCATACAAAAACGCAAGACATTTGCAGGATATGGTTTTTCAAAAACATTGGTTGTTCCTTCAATAATCTCTTTCGGTAAAAAATAGTTGTTGAAAGACTTACTCATTTTCTGTCCATTAACATTCAACATATTTGCGTGCATCCAATATTTAGCAGGATTACAACCTAACGCACCACAGTTTTGAGCAATTTCATCTTCGTGATGAGGAAATTTCAAATCCATTCCTCCTCCATGAATATCAAAATGATTTCCTAAATATTTTGTACTCATTGCCGTACACTCAATGTGCCAACCTGGATTTCCATCACCCCATGGTGAACGCCAAATTTGCATATCTTCCGGATTTGCCTTTTTCCACAAAGCGAAATCTGCAAAGAAACGTTTTTCGTCTTGTGCATTTAAGGTTCTTGTTTCCTCGGCTAACTCATCTATTTTGCGTCCACTCAAAATTCCGTATTCGAACTTCTCACTATAAGCACGCACATCAAAATAAACCGATCCGTTTACAACATACGCCAATCCGTTATCAATGATTTTTTCTATAATTTCAATTTGTTCTTGAATATGTCCTGTTGCCGTTGGCTCAATACTTGGCGGCAACATATTATAAATACGTTGTAATTCTTGAAATTTGACATTGTATTTATAGACAATTTCCAAAGATTGTACTTGTTCCAATTTCGCTACTTTTCCTATGCTATCCACATCTTCCCCAGCACTGTTGGTTATATGACCTGCATCGGTGATATTTCGAACATATTTCACTTGGAAACCTAATTTCAATAAGTATCTGTAAATCAAATCAAAATTGATGAATGTACGCATATTCCCCATGTGAGGTTCACTATAAAGTGTTGGTCCACAGACATACATCCCTACTTTATCCTGGTTTATAGGCTCAAACTTTTCTTTTTGACCACTTAAACTATTGTAAATATGTAAATTGTTCGAAATTGTATTCATAATTTATTACCTTAGAGCAACAAAGATAGTAAAGAGGACTATTTTTAGATGCAATATAAAAGTATAATGAAACTTTCTGAATTGAAATAACGTATTTTGTATTTCAATTCTCTATGTTTATTTAACCAAAAGATTTAAAATGAAATTGAAAATAATTTATATATGTTCTTTATTTATTTTGATAAGTAATCAATCAATTTCTCAAAATAAATTTTCTCTTTTTGTTGATGATGAAGAAGATGACTCAATTACAAAACGTTATTATGAACTTCATGATGGTCATTGGGCTGGTATAGATTTTGGTGTTAATTTAATGTTGGATAAATCTTTCAATAGAAATTTTGATGGGAATACTCAATTTAAAAACAATGCTTTAACATCTTATAATTTTCGGTTAAATTTCATTGACCATAAATTTGTAATTAAAGAAGATAAATTCGGAATAACAATTGGTGCTGGATACCATCACAGTTCGTTTGATTTTATAAAAAATTACACACTTAAAGAATCTTTTGATAAAATAACTGATGATAAAAAAGTAATTCAATCTTTTGATTCATTGAATTTTACTTATAATAAAATAAGAGCATCTTATTTACAAATACCCCTTTTGTTTGAATACACACCCAATAAATTCACTTGGGTATCCCTCGGTGTAATTGCTGGTTATCGATTTGGTTCATCAACTAAAAATCTATTTGAATATCAAAAAGTACAGTACATTAGTAAAACCAAAGGAAACTTTAATTTAAATACTTTCCAATGCGACGCTACTGCTAGATTTGGCTATAAAAGCTTTGGTGGATATGTAAGTTATGCTTTAATTTCCCTTTTTAATAGCAATGATGTATTTGATAGCAAAGACATTAAAAGTAAGATTCCAACCATAAATCCATTATCTTTTGGTTTAACATTTAACTACTAATGTATGAGTCAACGTCTGTTTACTATTTACTTAGTACTATCAGTCTTTTTTATTTATGCTTTTGTTTTCAAAAACGAAAAAAAAGAAGATTATTCAATTCCTTCAACAGATAAAAACGATTTAGTAATTTGCCATACAGGCTATTGTCTTTCGTACAGTGTTAATTTTAAACTTGCAAAATGGGTGGCGTACGAATTGACTTTGGCAGAAACACAGGGAACTTTTGCTCGAAATGATAAATTCAAACCAGATCCTTTAATCACCCGAAATAGTGCTTCTCTTGCAGATTACAAAAAATCAGGTTATGATCGTGGTCATTTAGCTCCGGCGGCAGATATGAAATGGTCAGCTGATGCTATGAGAGAATCTTTTTACCTTTCTAATATGTCACCTCAAGACAAAAGCTTTAATCGTGGAATTTGGAAAAAACTCGAAGAACAAGTGCGTGATTGGGCGATAGAAAATAAAACCGTTTACATCACTACTGGACCTATCCTCGAAAAAGGACTTCCAACCATTGGCCCTAATCAAATTCCTATTCCAAAAGCCTTTTACAAAGTTGTACTAGATTACTCACAACCAGACATTAAGGCTATCGGATTTATCATTCCAAACCAAGGAAGTAGTTTACCATTATCTAACTATACAATACCTATAGATGATATCGAAAAACGAACTCACATCGATTTCTTTTCAAAACTGCCCGATGAAATTGAAAACAGAATCGAGCAGACCGTTTGTAATCAATGTTGGGGATTGTAAAAAAATTTGCACATTCAAATAAATTAACTAAATTTGTAACAGTTTTAAGAATTAATTGATTGAGGGGATGAAAAAATCCCCTCTTTTTTTTCGCAATGATTACAAAAGATTTAGTACGCAAGTTAGCACAAGAGCGCATCGATGAGTTAGACAGAGGTTTATTCATCGTGGATATTTCCATTTCTAAAAAATCGGTTATTGAATTAGAAATTGATAAAGTAGAAGGATACGTTGCGATTGAAGATTGCGTTTCTGTTTCACGTAATGTTGAGCATAATTTAGACAGAGAAGAGCAAGACTTTGAACTTCACGTGTCATCAGCAGGATTAGACAAACCACTTCGTGTACTTCCACAATACCTTAAAAATATTGGAAGAACTGTTGCATTAACTTTGAAAGATGGTTCTGAAAAAGAAGCTGTTTTGAAGGAAGCAACTGAAGAAGCATTGGTTGTTACTACTACTCGTGTAGAGAAAAAAGAAGGAACTAAAAAGAAAGAAACCATCATTGAGGATGAAACCATTCCAATGACAGAAATAAAAGAAACAAAAATTGTTATTTCATTTAAATAAAAAAACAGGCGATGAATAGCTTAGAGTTAGTGGATTCGTTTTCGGAATTCAAAGAATTAAAAAGTATTGACAAGCAAACAATGCAACATGTTTTGGAAGATGTATTCCGTGCGATGTTGAAGAAAAAATTCAATACGGACGAACACATTGCGGTGATTGTTAATATAGAGAAAGGTGACGTTCAAATTTTCGTAAACAAAGAAATCGTTCCAGATGGAGAGGTTGAAGATTCAAACACAGAAATTGCTTACTCTGATGCCATCAAAATCGAACCTGATTTTGAAGTAGGTGAAGAAGTATCAGAAGAATTTAAATTCGAAGATTTTGGAAGAAGAAATATTTTGGCATTACGTCAAAACTTAATTTCTAGAATTTTAGAATTAGAAAAAGATCATATCTACAAAAAATACAAAGAGCGTATCGGTGAAATCGTTACAGGTGAAGTTTACCAAGTTTGGAAGAAAGAAATTATGGTATTGGATGATGAGGGTAACGAATTAATTTTACCTAAATCAGAACAAATCCCATCTGATTATTTCAAAAAAGGAGAAGCAGTTCGTGCAGTAGTTGCAAAAGTAGATATGCGTAACTCTAATCCAGTAATTATCCTTTCAAGAACTGCTCCTGAATTCTTAGAGCGTTTATTCGAATTGGAAGTTCCTGAAGTATTTGATGGTTTAATTACAATCAAACGTATCGTTCGTGAACCAGGAGAAAGAGCAAAAGTTGCTGTTGAAAGTTACGATGATAGAATTGATCCAGTTGGAGCTTGTGTTGGTATGAAAGGTTCAAGAATTCACGGTATCGTTCGTGAATTAAGAAACGAAAATATTGACGTAATTAACTTTACAACTAATCCACAATTATTTATTCAACGTGCCTTATCTCCAGCGAAAATCACTTCTGTTGACATCGTTGAAGAAGAGAAAAAAGCAAAAGTTTCGTTGAAACCAGACCAAGTTTCTTTAGCAATTGGTAAAGGAGGTAACAACATCAAATTAGCAGGTAAATTAACTGGATATGAAATCGATGTTTACCGTGAAGGTGAAGTAGATATCGAAGATGTTGATTTAGATGATTTCGCAGATGAAATCGATGGATGGATTATTGACGAATTAAAAGCTATAGGCTGTGATACTGCTAAATCAGTATTAGAATTAACTATAGAGGATTTAGTAAGCAGAACAGATTTAGAAGAAGAAACCATAGAAGACGTTTTAAGCATTTTACGTGCTGAATTTGAATAATATAATGGAGCTCCTTTGATCATTATTATAATTCAACTTAACAAAAAAATATAACCTATACAAATAGGAAGAAAATAAAAATATGGCCGGAAAAGTACAAAGATTAGGTAAAGTAGCAAGTGAATTAAATGTTGGAGTTTCTACATTAGTAGAATATCTTCAATCGAAAGGAGTTGCTATTGATCCAAACCCTAACTCAAAATTAGAGGGGGAACATTTTGAATTGCTACAAAAGCAATTCGCAGACGACCAAACGCTTAAAGAACAAGCGAAATTGACTGCTATCAAGCGTGAAAAAAGAGAAACTATTTCTCTAAAAGATACTAAACCTGAAACGAAAGAAGTTCAGGATGATGAAGATGATTTCGATGTTGCCATACTTGAAAAAGTTAAAAACACACCTGTTGAATCAAACGTAGCTGCAGAACAAATTCCAGTGATTGAAACTCCTATTGAAAAAACACCTGAAGTTGAAGCGCCATTGGAAAATCAAGCAAAAACAATTGGTGAAGGGGATGTTCAAATACAAGTAATCGGTAAGATTGATTTAGATAAGATCAACTCAAAAACACGTCCTGACAAAAAGAAAAAGGAGGATAAAAAAACTAATAAAGAAAATCAACCAACTCCAGTTGCCAAAAAGGAACCGGCTAAACCTGCTGTGCAAGAGAAAGTGGTTGAAACTCCAAAAGTGGTTGAAACTCCAAAAGAAGAACCAGCTGCTGAAGCACCTAAAGAAATCGAAACAATTCGTGTTGAACGAAAAGTACTTTCAGGCCCAACAGTATTAGGACGTATTGAACTACCTGTAGAAAAGCCAAAAACTACAGATAATAAAGGAGGACAAAAACCTGGAGATGAGCCTCGTAAAAAGCGTAAACGAATCAAAAAAATTGATCCAGCTAAAGTTGCACAACAAAACACACCAGGAAATCAACAAAACCAACAAGGTCCTGGAAATAATAAGAAAGGAAACAATAAATTTGGTAACAGACCAAATCCAAATGCTCCTAAAGTTGCTCCAACTGAAAAAGATATTCAGAAAGAAATTAAGGATACATTAGCACGCCTATCAAACAGCGGAGGTAAATCAAAAGCTTCTAAAAATAGAAGAGCGAAACGTGACTCAATCATGCAGCGTCGTGAGCAAGAGATGATCGATGCAGAAATGCAAGAGAAAATCTTAAAACTAACAGAATTCGTAACTGTATCTGAGTTAGCTGCAATGATGAATATTTCTCCAACACAAGTAATTTCTGCTTGTATGTCTTTAGGAATATTTGCATCGATAAATCAACGTTTAGATGCAGAAACAATTCACATCATTGCGGAAGAATTTGGATTCGAAACTGAATTTGTAAGTGCTGAGGTACAAGAAGCGATACCTACAGTAGAAGATAGAGAAGAAGACTTAATTTCTCGTCCTCCTATTGTAACAGTTATGGGACACGTTGACCATGGTAAAACATCATTACTTGACAGAATCCGTAACTCAAACGTTACAAGTGGAGAATCTGGGGGAATCACGCAGCACATTGGTGCTTACTCTGTAGTAATGAATGACGGACGTAAAATGACTTTCTTAGATACACCAGGTCACGAAGCATTTACGGCGATGCGTGCACGTGGTGCTCAAGTAACAGACGTTGCCATTATCATTGTAGCTGCAGACGACGACGTGATGCCACAAACAAAAGAAGCTATATCACATGCGCAGGCTGCTGGGGTACCTATGGTTTTTGCAATAAACAAAATTGATAAAGACGGTGCTAACCCTGATAAAATTCGTGAGCAACTTTCTGCAATGAATATTTTAGTAGAAGAATGGGGTGGTAAATACCAATGTCAAGAAATTTCTGCTAAAAAAGGATTAAACATTGCTGATTTACTTGAAAAAGTATTGTTAGAAGCTGAAATACTTGATTTAAAAGCAAACCCAAATAAAAATGCAGTTGGTACGGTTATTGAATCGTCTTTAGATAAAGGAAAAGGATACGTAACAAACATGCTTGTTGAAGCAGGGACTATGAAAGTGGGTGACGTAGTATTAGTTGGACGTCACTACGGTAAAGTTCGTGCTATGCATGATGAGCATGGTAAAAATCTAAAATTAGCAGGTCCAGCTACACCTATTTCAATAATCGGTATTAGTGGTGCACCAAATGCAGGGGATAAATTCCACGTAATGGATGATGAGCGTGAAGCTAGAAACATCGCTACGAAACGTGAACAATTATACCGTGAGCAAGGTTTACGTACTACTAAACATATAACATTAGATGAAATTGGACGTCGTTTGGCAATCGGAGACTTCAAAGAATTGAACTTGATTATCAAAGGTGACGTGGATGGATCTATCGAAGCGTTATCTGATGCTTTACAAAACTTATCTACTGACGAAATCGCAATACGTATCGTACACAAAGGTGTGGGTGCTATCTCTGAAGCCGATATCAACCTTGCATCTGCTTCAGATGCAATTATCGTTGGTTTCCAAGTTAGACCATCTGTTGCTGCGCGTAAATTAGCTGATCAAGAACAAATAGATATACGTCTATATTCTGTAATCTACAAAGCAATTGAAGAAATTAAAGATGCTATGGAAGGAATGTTATCGCCTGATATCGAAGAAAAAGTATTAGGTGCAGCTGAAATCCGTGAAACATTTGATATCACTAAAGTTGGTACAATTGCAGGTTGTTTTGTAACTGAAGGTACAATCAAACGTACATCAAGAATTCGTGTTATTCGTGATGGAATTGTTATTCATACAGGTAAATTAGGTTCATTAAAACGTTTCAAAGACGACCAAAAAGAAGTAAAACACGGATACGAATGTGGTTTAAATATTGATAAATTCAATGATATCAAAATTGGAGATATCGTAGAAGCATTCGAAGAAGTAGAAGTAGCTAGAAAATTATAATTTTCAAAAAACTTAAATAGAAAGGGCGATCAATTATTGAATCGCCCTTTATTATTTAAATAAAAAGTTGTTAATTTGAATCAAAAGAAAAAAATGAAATTCTTCCTATATTTAAACTTGTGCATTATACTTTTTGGTTGTAATAAAAATGTAGAACCAAAATGTATTGATTGTGATTTAATAAGAGAATTCAAAATCAATACCATACTTCCTCAAAAATACGGACAAGATACAATTTTTGTGTATGATATAATAACTACAAACTATTGTTCAAATAAATCACAACATTATATCTTTGAAAGTAATACTCTGTACAAAAAAAAGATAAATGAATGCCTTTCAATATCCTGCATAACAGATTCAAAAGGCACTCAAAAATGTGAAATAAAATAAGATTACTTAAAAGACCAATCGTAAGTATTTAAATCAGAAACACAAGCAGTCAATAAATCTATGCTTGCTTGAATATCATCTTTATTGGCCATCTCAATCACTTGATGTAAATGTCTAGTAGGTACTGAAACTGCACCTGCAATAGATCCTCCATCCGTCATTAATTGAATTCCAGCAGTATCGGTACCACCTGCAGTTAAAATTTCAGGTTGCCACTTAATAGAATGTTTATCTGCTACTTGTTTCATGTAAGCTACCATTCTATAATCACAAATGGAGGAAGCATCCATAATCTTAATAGCTGTCCCCTCACCTAGTTTTGTAATCATTTCATGATCTGCAGCACCAGGCAAATCAAATGCAATAGTGGTGTCTAAACCAAAACCAAAATCAGGTTTGATATTTAAAGAAGCAACTTTCGCCCCACGAATACCAACCTCCTCTTGAACTGTAAAAACACCATAAATATCATATGGAACTTCTTTATCTTTTAACTGCTTAAACATCTCAATTAAAATAAAAACAGCCAAACGATTATCCAAAGACTTACAATTTACATTATTGCCCATTTCAATAAACTCACGCTCACGGGTAATCGGGTCGCCTATCGAAATAGATTCTATCACTTCTTCTTTAGAAAGTCCTGTATCAATAAAGTAATCCGATAATTTAGCTACTTTGTTACGTTCATCTTGAGTCATAACATGGATAGGTTTCGAAGCCATAACTCCGATAATATCTTTTTTACCATGAATTATCACGCGTTGTGCAGTCAACGTTTTTGGATCAAATCCACCCAAAGTTGTAAAACGAATAAATCCTTTATCATCGATGTGAGTCACCATGAATCCAATCTCGTCCATGTGTGCACCAATCATTACTTTTTTGGATTCTTTTCCACGTTTAATCGCGTAAACGTTTCCTAAATTATCCGTAGTTAATTCATCAACAAAATCTTTTAATTCATCTAAAACCAATATACGAACTTGTTGTTCAAAACCAGATGTACCTGGTGTTTTACAAATTCTAGCTAATAAATCTATATCTAAAGCCATAAAAAATATTTTTGTGGAAGTTACTAAAATTATTCTTTGTGTGGAAAGCAGAAAATGGAAAGAATAAATCAAAAACTATTGCCTTATGCCTCTTGCCTAATCACTAAATAAAAATCACTACTTTTACTTTGCTCTTTAAACTAAGTGCTATGATAACCGTAGATACAAGAATAAATGCTTCTTTAGCAACTGTTTGGGAATGTTTTAACCAACCAGAACACGTAATTAATTGGTGTTTTGCTAGTGATGATTGGCACGCACCACGAGCAACAGGTGACCTAAAAGTAGGTGGACAATTTACTACACGTATGGAAGCGAAAGATGGTAGTTTTGGTTTTGATTTAACAGGTTTTTACGATGAAATCGTTCCCTATGAATTAATAAAATACCATATAGAGGACAACCGCAACGTAGAAATTCACTTTTCAGAGAAAGACAATCAAGTACACATCAGCGAAAAATTTGATCCTGAAAGTCAAAATCCACACGATATGCAACAGATGGGTTGGCAAATGATTTTAAATAACTTTAAGAAATACGTAGAAAGTTTGTAGGATGAACATTGAAACCTTTAGAGATTTTTGCTTATCACTACCAGCAACAGATGAAAAAATGCCTTTTGACCAAGAAACGTTGGTTTTTACAGTCTATGAGAAAATATTTACGTTAGTGAACATAGAAAAATTCGAAAGTTTTAATGTAAAATGTAATCCAGAATTAGCCGTTCAACTTCGTGAAGAACATCCTGCTATCATTCCTGGATGGCATATGAATAAAAAACATTGGAATACGATTATATTGGATGGTTCCTTAAACGATGATGAATTGAAAAAATGGATTAAACATTCTTACGATATGGTTGTTAAATCATTACCTAAAAAAACACAAATAGCATTGCAAATACAAACAAACTATAAGTGAAATCATTTTTCAATTTAAGAATTAACTTTACTTTCACAGTATAAAATTAACCCGATGAAAACACGTATCATTTTCTTATTAATTCTAGCAGTAGTTGGAATCTATGTTTCATTTAAGATTAAGACTTCCAACGAAAACAAAAAAGTGCTTCCCGTTTTTAATCCGATAGATATGAAGGAGGAGATGGTCGATAGCTCCATTCAGCGTGTTGGATATGGACATAAAATTGAAGATTTCTCATTCATAAACCAAGATGGAAAAACGATTACTCGTGAAGATGTAAAAGGAAAAGTGTTTGTTGCTGAATATTTTTTCACGACCTGTGGAACGATCTGCCCTAAAATGAACCAACAAATGCAACGCGTTCAAAAGCGATTTGCAAACAATCCAAAAGTAAAAATATTGAGTTTTACGGTAATGCCAGAAGTAGATACGGTAGAACAAATGAAACTATATGCTACTGGACACAAAGCAATTTCAGGACAATGGCATTTCTTGACAGGAGATAAAAAAGAGTTATATAAACTGGCTCGAAAATCGTTTTTTGTATTGAAACCTGCCGAAGCTGAAAATTTAGGGGATGCTGGAAGCGATTTTATTCATACAAATAATTTCGTTTTAGTTGACCAAGATTTACAAATTCGTGGTTATTATGATGGTACATCAGCCAGAGACGTTACTGTTTTAATGAAAGATATGGAATTGTTGTTGGAGGAAGGGAAATAAGATTTTCTCCAAACTAATTAACAATCCACCTATCATAAATTAAAATCAACCAAACAATTACCATTCGTTAAAGACTTATTTTTGCGCAAAACAAAAATTATGTCAAACGAAAAAACCAATTACGGAGCCTTATTTACCTTAATCACTGTGTTCTTTTTTTGGGGATTTATAGCCGCTGGAAACAGTGTTTTCATCCCATTCTGCAAACATTATTTTGAATTAGACCAATTTCAAAGTCAGTTAATTGACTTTGCATTCTACTTTGCGTATTACGTAGGAGCATTGGTATTATTCATCATTGGAACAGGTAAAGGAAGCGACCCCGTTGCTAAATGGGGGTATAAAAATAGTATCGTTTATGGTTTATTATTTTCCGCTATAGGCGCAGGAGCCATGATTATTTCAGTGTATAACAACGTTTTTACGGGTATGTTATTTGGATTATTCATCGTTGCATTGGGCTTTTCACTTCAACAAACTGCAGCAAATCCATTTATGATTTCTTTAGGAAATGAGAATACAGGGTCCAACCGAATTAGTTTGGGAGGAGGAATAAACAGTTTAGGCACTACCATCGGTCCATTGGTAGTAGCACTTGCCCTATTTGGTTCTGCATCCGTTTCAGAAGAAGATATACAATCATTGGGATTAGATAAAGTGATTTTATTATACATCTGCGTAGGTTTATTGTTTGTTGGAATTGCTGCACTTTTTGGTTTTTCTAAAAAATTACCTTCAGGAAAAAATGAAGAAAAAATTGAAGGTGCATCAAAAGCATTACGCTCTTTACTAATTATTACAGGTTTATTAATTGTTTGTTTCGCTCCAGTATTTAGTAGTTATAAAAGTGAAGAAGCACTTCAAATTTTAAACAAAGAGGAGCAAATAAAAAAACTAGAAAGCCTCGTTTCAAATTCTAATACGATCGCAATTCTTGAAAACGATATCATCAAATTAAGAGAGCCACTCGAACAAGAGCGTATGGTTTGGTTGAGTTTAGGATTAGCTGTGGTAGTTATTGGATTATTGGTTTCATTAAGTCGTTCAAAGAAAAATCCAACTGGATGGGGAGCCATGCAATATCCACAACTTATTTTGGGAATGTTAGCCATTTTTATTTATGTGGGTGTAGAAGTTGCCGTTGGTAGTAATTTAGGTGAATATCTAAAACACCAAATGAATCTAAATGCATCACAAATCGCACCCTATGCGGCTCTTTATTGGGGTAGTTTGATGATTGGTCGTTGGGCCAGTGCAATACACGCATTTGAATTGAAAGAAAAAACGAAACATATATTGACCATAGTAGTTCCGTTAGTAGCTTTTGGAATTGTGTTAGGATTAACTTCACTAGCAGGTCACGATGTAAGTAATTTATATGCTTATATAGTTTGTGTTGTCATTCAAATCATCGGATTTTACTTAGGAAAAAACAAACCTGCTCGTACGCTATTTATTTTTAGTGTTCTAGGTTTAATTGCAACCATTATTGGATTTACAACCGTTGGAATTGTTTCCGTATATGCATTGTTGAGTGTTGGGTTATTCTGTTCCATCATGTGGCCTTGTATTTTCTCTTTGAGTTTAGGAGGTTTAGGAAAATACCAAGCTCAAGGTTCTGCCTTTTTAATTATGATGATTTTAGGTGGAGCAATTATTCCTCCACTACAAGGAAAATTAAGTGATATTATCGGTATTCAACCTTCGTTTATCATTGGTACAATTTGTTTTATCTACCTGACTGTATTTGCTTTTGTCGTAAAAAGAATGCTGAATAAACAAGGATTGGATTTTGAATAGTTTATTTAAAACTAATCTAAATAAGAACTTAACGTCAACTCGTTTGTTCTAACTATTAAATTTGTTGTCAATTATTAAAAATTTTTAACTAAAATGAGTAAATCTGCGTTATTAAAGTCCTCATTAGCCAAAAAGTATTGGATGGCTTTGACAGGATTGTTTCTCTGCCTATTTTTGGTGGGGCATTTACTGGGTAACCTGCAATTGATTTTCAAGGCGGGCGAAGAAGGAAGAAGAGCATTTAATGAGTATGCATACTTCATGGCTCACAATCCACTAATCAAGGTGATGTCTTATTTGACATACATCTCGATTTTATTTCACGCGATTGATGGTATTTTATTAACTATCGAAAACAAAAAAGCAAGACCTGTAAACTATGCTTACAGCAATCCAAAAGCTAATTCTAGATGGGAATCTAGAAATATGGCACTTTTAGGAAGTTTAGTTTTGATTTTTATCGCTTCGCACATGGCTCATTTTTGGTACAAAGCGAAAGTGAAAAGTGATATGAAATTACATACAGTTTCTGTTACTGCTCCAGGTTCAAATCAAGCACAAGAGTTGTACATTACAACAAATGGTAATTACTTACCTGTACAAGGTGTAAAGGTGAAAAACCATACTGAACTTTATGAGCCAACCGTTGATATCAAACTAGGAGAAGGTTATAAAGATTTACATTCTGTAGTAAAAGCATTTTTCTCTGGTAAAGAGACAAACGGTGTACCAGGAAATACAATGGCATTAGCAGCTGTTATTTTCTATGTGGTATCAATGATTGTTTTATCATACCATTTATTACATGGATTTTCATCTGCTTTTCAATCTTTAGGTTTAAGACATCCTAAATACACAAACTTAATTGCAAACGCTGGTAAGGTTTTTGCATTTTTAGTTCCATTAGCATTTGCTATTATCCCAGTATTACTTTATATCAAAGGTTAATAACATTAAACGAAAGTTACTATGTCAGTATTAGATTCAAAAATACCGGAAGGTCACATTTCAGAGAAATGGACTAACCATAAAAATCACCTTAAATTAGTTGCTCCTAATAACCGTCCAAAAATCGATATCATCGTAGTAGGAACTGGTTTAGCAGGTGCTTCTGCTGCAGCATCTTTAGGAGAAATGGGATATAACGTGAAAGCGTTCTGTTTCCAAGATTCACCAAGACGTGCACACTCAATCGCTGCACAAGGTGGTATTAATGCAGCAAAAAATTACCAAAATGACGGTGATAGCGTTTACCGATTATTCTACGATACAATCAAAGGTGGTGACTACCGTGCAAGAGAGGCTAACGTTCATCGTTTAGCTGAGGTTTCAGGTAACATCATCGATCAATGTGTTGCTCAAGGTGTTCCTTTTGCTCGTGAGTACGGAGGGTTATTAGACAACCGTTCATTTGGAGGTACACAAGTTCAACGTACATTCTACGCTGCAGGACAAACAGGACAACAATTATTATTAGGTGCATACTCAGCATTATCAAGACAAATCGGATTAGGTCGTGTGAAAATGTACAACCGTCACGAAATGTTGGAATTGGTAAAAGTTGATGGAAAAGCACGTGGTATCATTGCTCGTAACTTAGTTACAGGTGAATTGGAAAGACATTCTGCACATGCCGTAGTATTAGCAACAGGTGGTTACGGAAACGTTTATTTCCTTTCTACAAATGCTATGGGAAGTAACGTAACAGCTGCATGGAAAGCACACAAACAAGGAGCTTATTTTGCAAACCCTTGTTACGTTCAAATTCACCCAACATGTATACCTGTTCATGGAACTAATCAGGCAAAATTAACATTGATGTCAGAGTCATTACGTAACTCTGGACGTATTTGGGTTCCTAAGAAAAAAGAGGATGCAGAAGCTATTCGTGCAGGAAAATTAAAACCTACACAAATTGCAGAAGAAGATAGAGATTATTATTTAGAAAGAAAATACCCATCTTTTGGAAATTTAGCTCCTAGAGATATTTCCTCAAGAGCAGCAAAGGAAGTTTGTGACGAAGGTCGTGGTATTGAAGCGAATGATACGAACGAAGGAGTTTATTTAGATTTTTCATCTGAAATTCAAAACAAAGGAAAGCAAGCAGCTTTTGCTCAAGGTAATCATAATCCTACCCCTGAACAAATTACGGAATTAGGTAAAAAATGGTTGAAAGAGAAATATGGAAACTTGTTTACGATGTATCAAAAGATTACAGATGAGAATCCTTATGAAACTCCAATGAAAATTTATCCAGCAGTTCACTATACGATGGGTGGTGTATGGGTTGATTACAACTTACAATCTTCTATTCCGGGATGTTTTGTGACTGGTGAAGCGAACTTCTCAGACCACGGAGCAAACAGATTAGGTGCTTCTGCATTGATGCAAGGATTAGCAGATGGATATTTCGTATTACCATACACGATTTCAGATTATTTAGCTAATGAAATCAAAACAGGAAGAATAACAACAGATTCAACTGAATTCGAGGTAGCTGAAAATAATGTGAAATCTCAGATTGATAAGTTTTTGACAAACAATGGTACAAAATCTGTTGACTATTTCCACAAAAAATTGGGATTAATTATGTGGAATAAAGTTGGAATGGGACGTAATGCTGCAGGTCTTCAAGAAGCAATCAATGAGATTGAACAATTAAAAAATGATTTCTACAAAGATGTTTATGTACCTGGAAATGCAGATGAGTTAAATCCACAATTAGAGAAAGCGCTTAGAGTTGCTGATTTAATAGATTTAGGGCAACTGATGGCGATGGATGCATTGCAACGAAATGAATCTTGTGGAGGGCATTTCCGAGAGGAATACCAAGATGCTGAGGGGGAAACATTGCGTGATGATGTTAACTTTTCTTTTGTCGGTGCATGGGAATACAAAGGAGATGATATCAAAGAAGAAGTATTACACAAGGAAGAATTGAAATACGAATTCATAAAGATAGCAGCTCGTAATTATAAATAAGAAATAGGCAATAGTAGTTAGGCAATAGGCAATAGAAAATGAGTGAAATAAGATCATACAAAGATTTATTAATTTGGCAAAAAGGAATTGAGTTAACCGAAAAAGTATATTTATTAGTTAAGTCTTTTCCTTCTGAAGAAATCTATTCACTTACATCACAAATTAAAAGATGTGTCATTTCAATTCCTAGTAATATTTCAGAAGGATATGGAAGGAATTCAACTAAAAATTACATTCAATTTTTAAGAATTTCTAGAGGTTCACTCTACGAATTAGAGACACAACTTATTATTGCTAACAAACTAAACTATATTTCTGATAATGAATTAAACAATGAAATTTTCAAACTTATTGAGGAAGAAAGTAAAATGTTAAATTCTTTTATCAAAAAACTAGATATTGATACAAAAATGAATGTTTAATGCAATTGGGATGGGCAAAACTAATGCCCATTGCCTCTTGCCTAAAAGCTAATAATATGGCAACTAAATCAATAAATATTACCCTTAAAATTTGGAGACAGAAGAACTCTAAAACAGAGGGTAAATTAGAAACGTATAAATTAGACAATGTTTCTACATCAAGTTCATTTTTGGAAATGTTAGACCAATTGAATGAACAATTAATTAATGAAAAAAAAGAGCCTATTGCTTTTGATCACGACTGTCGTGAAGGTATTTGTGGTATGTGTTCTTTATATATCAATGGACGTGCTCACGGACCAGATACAGGAACTACAACTTGTCAGTTACACATGCGTATGTTTAACGATGGTGATACAATTTATGTTGAGCCATGGAGATCTAGAGCATTCCCTATTGTTAAGGATTTAGTGGTTGATAGAAGCGCTTTTGACAGAATCCAACAAGCAGGAGGTTTCGTTTCTGTAAACACTTCAGGAAGAACAATGGATGCAAATGCTATTCCAATACCAAAAGAAGATGCTGACAAAGCGTTCGAAGCAGCTGCTTGTATTGGATGTGGAGCGTGTGTTGCTACATGTAAAAACGGTTCTGCAATGCTTTTTGTAGGTGCTAAAGTTTCGCAATATGCATTATTACCTCAAGGTCAAGTTGAAGCTACACAAAGAGCGTTAAATATGGTTCGTCAAATGGATGAAGAAGGATTCGGTAACTGTACTAACACAGGTGCATGTGAAATCGAATGTCCTAAAGGAATTTCATTAGACAACATCGCTCGTTTAAATAGAGAGTATTTGAAAGCTTCATTGAAGTCGGAAAAATAGAAAAATACCTAATACAATAAAAAAACCCGCTAATGCGGGTTTTTTTTGTATTGAAAAAGGAATAAGACATTAATTTGTTTTTGCTTCTGCTTTTTCTTCGTTTGTTTTACCAACAGTAATATTAAAACCAAAAGCAATAGAAGCAACTCTTGTCGCTTGATAATTAATTAAAGAAACTAAGTTATCCGTAAGGATATAAAAACCTCTTAGTCTTAAACCAATACCAACATTAGAAAAAGATCCAGCATACATACCATAATTTAATGTCATTCCAAACCAATGACTCACAGAAAAAGTTGATGAAAGTACTAAACCAGTTCTGTAAGAAGAATTATAAATTTCATTATACCATGTAGCACCTGATGAGAAATATTTATTCCAGATATAGTCACCCCCCAAATAAATACGAGTTGGTAAACCTGTTGTATAAGAATTAGTAGATTTACCTGTATTAAAAATAGAATTTAAAGAATCTTCAATTGATGTAGAATTTTCATTGTTATTAATTACGTCATTTAAATTAATCCCACTAAACTTATAACTAAAAGGTTGTACTTGATAATTTGCAATATCTTGATTCCATTTAATAAACCCTAAATCAATAATACTTGCTTTAAAAATAATATTATCAGTATACTTATAAGTAGCACCTAGATCTAAACCCATTCCGAAATTAGAAAAATTATAAGCCATTTTCGCTATTCTCATCGGATCCATAGTACTAGCATAAGCCGAATCAGTAAAAATTGCTGTATTTGAGGATTTAATATCCGCCTGACCATCTATTGTTAAACTATAATCAGAAGCATCAGTTGTAACACCAATTTTGGTATTAGTACCTTTCAAATTAGCAATTCCAGAAAGAAATTTTAATCTACCACCAACTGATAATTTATCATTTACTTCTCTTGTATATCCAAGACCGTACTCAACATAAGATAATAGTGAAGCACCAATACCATCAAAACTAGCTCTGCTCCCAACAAGATCACCTCCATTACCTTGAACTAAAAACTTTAAAAAATCAGAACCAAGACCTATTTCAGAACTTAAACGATTACTTATATCGAGGGTGAAATAATTTTTTTTGACTTTAAACCCAAAGGCAAAAATTTGATTTGTTAACTCAGCACCAACATATGTTTTACTACCCATTCTATTGAAGAAAGACTCACTACTATTTAGAATTAATGAATCTCCATTAGAATTAGGTACGAAAACCTCATTTATGGCTGCAATTCTATTTGTAAATTGAAAATTATAAGTCCCTAACAAAGGGATAGAAACAAACACTTTAGATTCAGGCATTATAGAGGGATTAACTCTATATGAGTATGGAGTTTTTAAATTAGCCAGAGTTACATTTCTTTGTGCATAAATGTTGCTTAAAAAAACAACTGAAATAAAAAGGATTAATATATTTTTCATTTTCATACTTGATATTTAGTTATTTATTTCAAAGGAACATTTCCTTCAACGTTAGCGAATAGTTTAATTGATAAACCATAATAATCATATAAAGTAACAGGAGAGCCTATGCCGCCTTGAAAAGTATCAAAAGAACCTGAGAACACAACTTTAGCTGCATTTTTCAAATAAGGTAAATCTGATTCTTTTACTGACAAAATAATATTCTGATAAGGAACACTGTTTAAATCAGCTTCATCGAGCTTCCACGTTTGTGTCTTCGAGTCAAGCTTTAAATCAGGGGATTTAATCAATTTATCCGTGGAAGATGATAGAAGGTTTAACACTTGATTACCAACCTTAATTGGATTATCAAATTTATCTAAAAAAGTAACTTTAGCATCAATATCAATAGGTAAGGTATTTCTGTAAACTAACCTCATCTGTAAAGATTTCAATCCATCGAAAGTATAAGAAAAATCACTTGTGTCAGCAAATGTAAAACCACTAGCATAACCAGTCAATGGAACGGTAACCTCAGCATCTAATGAAATACTACTTGTGTTTTTTATAAAGTTTTTTGTAGTATTTGGATCACCATCTTTATTCACCCATAGCTTCCCTCCTACTTGGATTTCTTTAGTTTCAGAAGAAACTAATTTATCAATATTTGAAATTGTATTTTTGTTTAATTCTAAAATAGATGTAACATCAGGGTCACCTAATTTAGCAGGACATTTTATAACTAGGGGAGTATTCACAATTAAAGGTAATTTAGTTTGGTCTTTACGTATAACTGCAAAATTATCCATCCCCAACTCAACAGGAATTCCAAAACCATTTTTTACCGTTAGTTTAATCGATGGATCTGTAATACCAAACTTACCTTTCAGTTCTTTTAACTCGTCAATTTTTATTGTGTCATTTATCTCTGGAATAGCTAATTTTCCAAAATAACCCTCTATTGATTCAAAATCAATATCAAACATTTCAACACCAAGTATAATTTTATCTGTTGAAAGAATATCTTGAGAAATAGGAACAATAATAAGATCGTCAATAGAAAAAGATAATTTTTTAGTTGAAAAATCAGCCTCATATCCAGACAAATTAATTTCCATGAAATCAGCACCTGGCATATATACAAGTGAATCAACTAACTTATTCGAGTTTTTAGTGATTTCATTAAAAGTAAATTTCAATATTGTAGTATGAGGCAATCCTTTTTTAACGTTTACCCTAATTTTACCTCTTGAAAATTTAATGTTATTCAACTTAAAGTCAGAAGGTAAATCAGATCCAGTAGAAAAATTCAAGTCTATAGATTGACTTAATTGAATAGCAGGGTCATATTGTTTTAATATATTTAAAAATGGGAACCTAACTCCTACATTTGATTTTGCAATTGAGTTTATTAAAGTCAAATCAGTAGAATTAAGTTTATCAAAACTATATATAGACTGCTCAGGCAAGGAATTAAAGTCTGGTAATTTCACAGCGTCTGAAATGCTGAATCCATTAATTGATTCATTTAATTTTAACTGTAGTAAAGGGCGACTAGCAGGATCTAAAAATTTATCTATTGAATCTGCTTGATTTAAAATGTCACTAATGGTAAAAGTTCCATAAGCAATTGGTAATGCTAATTTAGGATTCCAAAAAGAAGAAGATATTTTTTCAAATTCAACTTTTTTACAAGAAATCAATACTAGACTTAAAAAAAGTAATCTTAAAAATTTCATAAAAATGATTTTATTTTAAAAACAAAATTAGCTTTAATTAATCAATTAACAATAAAATAGTTGTATATTGCATCCATATTTTAATCAAAAAATAATACCCTTATGAAAAAATTATTACTTTCTATTTTCACACTCGTGATGGGAACATCTAACTTTTTCGGTCAATGTAATGTTACGTTAAAAGCAGAGAAACAAAAATTTTGCTCTGATGAGAATTCAATTTTAACAGCGACACCATCAGATTTAATATCTATTCCTGACTTTTCTGATTCGAAGAAAGTTTTTGATGTTAAAGACTTAAAATTAGACCAAACATATATAGGTTTTATTAATAATGGAACATTATCAGGTTTAACTTTTCCATTTAATGAAACTAGTGGAGAATTTAATATGAACATACAAGGAGTTCAATTAAAAAACACAATTATTTCCTCTGGAAAACTAATGATTACAATAGAAACAGATTTAAAACAAGATTTAAAAGTTGTTTTTGAATTACCTTATTTCAAAATCAATGGTAAATCTTTAAAAGATTCAATTATGGTAACTGCTAACACAAATAGCACTGGATTAGTTAGTTTCCCAAAAGAATTTGATTTAACAAATGCAATTGTAGATTTTTCTTCAGGAGATCCAAGTAAATACAACCTTGTAAGTTACAAAGTGAAACCATCTATTAAAATTACTTCTAAAATTTTTACTGGTACAGAAATTGGCAACTTAAAAATAGACTTGAAAAATTTAGCTTTCACAGAAAACATTTCATACAAATGGTTTTTAAATAACAACGAACTTGCTGATAAAAACACACCCAACATTGGAGTTAATAAATCAGGAACATACAAAGTAATTACAACATCAAATTGTGGTACAGCGGAAGAATCAATCAATATTACAGTAGTAGAAAGACCATCCAAAGAAGTTTCTATATTTGGAAATTTAACTTTCTGTGATGGTGATTCAGTAAAATTAAAAGCTTTAGGTAATGGTTCTTACAAATGGACTAACAATGCTATTACAGATGAAACTATCATTAAAAAATCGGGAGTCTACAATGTAACTGTTACAAATGATATTTGTACTTCGACAAGTGAAAACATAAAGGTTACAGTGAATGAAAATCCAATTGTAAAATTAAATCACAAGGATACGACTATTATCATAGGAAGTAATTTGAAATTAAAAGCAAGTGGTGCTAATTCATACGAGTGGAATGATAATTCAACACAAGATACACTATTAGTAAACAAAGCTGGTACATATACTGTAAAAGGAAAAAATGAATCTGGATGTACTTCTTCTGTATCAATTAAAGTAGATGTTAGAGAAAAAGGTGCTGGTTTAAATAATTTAAACAATGTAAAAGTGGCTGTTTCACCAAACCCATCTTCTGATATTTTAAATGTAACTGTTGAAGAATTCAAAAATAAAGCTATTTCACTTGTTGACTTAAGCGGAAACTTAATTTTGAAACAAACTTTAAACTCAGTAAATACATCGATTGGTGTTGATTCTTTTGCAAAAGGAATCTATATCTTAAACGTTGTTGATGGCTCAAACTCAGTTTTAAATTCTCAACGTGTAGTTATCGAATAATTCAAAGAAACAACTCTAAATATTAAGGTGTTCAGTAATGGACACCTTATTTTTTTGTCCATGCAACAAATTCATTTTTTTTTCGTTTGAGAAGCTATGCGATTTTATACAGCTATATTATTTATTTTATTAACAACTTTATCGTTTGGACAAAGACAAAATGTCTTGTCAAGAAGTGAAATAGGAATCATCGCTGGAGGAATGTATTACATCGGTGATATAAATACTTTTCAACATTTTCAATTGATACAACCAGCAGGCGGAATGTTTTACAAATTTAACATAAATGGACGTTTGGCATTTCGAATAGTTGGAGCTTATGGTTCCGTAAAAGCAGACGATAAATTGTCAAAAGATCCTACCTTAAAAAATCGCAATTTAAATTTCACTTCTACTATCAAAGAAATAGGTCTTGGGATGGAATTTAATTATTTTCCTTTTCAGATCGGAAACAAAAACTATCGAGGCACTGGATATATGTTTGCTGAAGTTGCTTATTTTCAAATGGACCCTTCTACCACTTATGAGGGGCAAACTTACCAGCTTAGAACTTTAGGTACCGAAGGTCAAAACACCTCATTAAATTCTAAAAAATATTATTCTCAAAATCAATTAACCTTACCTATAGGTATTGGCTTTAAATATCCATTAGGCCGTAATTTTTGTATCGGAACTGAATACGGTATTCGCTATTTATTCACCGATTATTTAGATGATGTGGGTAACGACCGTTATATAGATGCTGGTAAATTAGCTGTTGAATCAAGTAAACTTGCTGCTAAACTTTCCAATCGTTCGTTAGACCAAAATCCATATGGACTTCGTGGAAATTCATCCACTAGTGATTGGTATTTTTTCTTTGGTTTAACGTTGAGTATGAACTTAGGAAATCCTGATGAATGTTTTAAGCATTGATCTCACTCTCCCCTTTCATTCTAAAACAGGTCATAAATAAGGTGCCGAACATTACGGAGGCGAATAATAAGTGGGCAGTTTGAACTAGTCCTGGCATATCGGCATAGGCTAGTAAAACCCCTGAAAGTAATTCTATTAGCAAGATATACACAGAGGTATTTATTATTTTAAGTTGAAATTGTTTGCGATTTATCCAAAACAAGTACGCCATCATTCCTAATACCAACCATGAAAAACTGCGGTGTATAAAAAAAGGTAGGCCTAAATTATCAATCCAATATTGACGAGAGTACCCTTGTTTTACCAAACCATCAATAGCTTCACGCACTTGTGTCCCTAAAAACATTTGGATAAACGTGATAATCATTGCTGACCAAAGTACCAAACGAACCGTTTTTGGCAATGTAAAACGCTTTTTTTGGGATGGACTTACTTCCAATAAAATTCCCATTTGTAAAGCGATAATGACCAATGCTAAAAATAGATGCACGGTTATTGTCCATGGAACTAAATTCGTAGCAACGACAATAGAACCAAACCAAGCCTGAATTACTAAAATGACCAAGTTAAGTATTGCCAAAGTGACTAATTTTTTGGTTCTATATTTACGGATTACACCCACAAAAACAAATAACACACCAAAACCAGCTAATACTCCAAACAAACGATTAATGTATTCTGTCCAAGTTTTGCGTGCATTAAAATCTTGCTCAATCAATAATGATTTATCACTACGCAGTTTTATAGCAACGTCTCCTGCTCCTATTTTATCTAAAAAGTTGGCAAATCGTTCGATTTTCTTTTCTCGTTTACTTGCATAAATATCTTTGTAATCCGCAGGAAGTGTTTTTTCATCTGTTGGCGGAATATATTGCCCAAAACATTTAGGCCAATCCGGACATCCCATTCCACTGCCTGTAATACGGACAAAGCTACCTGCAATAACCACCAAATAAATAAAAATTAAGGTTAACCAATTAAGTTTAACAAAAAAGCGCGAATAAGTATTTTCCATAGAAATTTATTTTTCGTTTTTCAATGAATGAACAATGGATTTTAAAGGAATCATTCCTACAAGTAAACCGATTATTCCAACCAAAATTACAAAACCTGTTAATTGTAAAAACTGATTTTTAAGCATAAAAGAAAGCAAATACGAAGCTCCTAATAATCCCACATATATAACAAATCGAAGCGCTTCATTCCATTTAAATTGAAAATCAATCATCTTCCAAATTGAAATTAAATAAAGTGCCAAAATCATGCTTTGTCCAATCAAAGTGGAAACTGCTGCTCCAAAAGAACCGTGTTTTGGTATCAAGATAAAGTTAAATACAATATTCAATACCAATCCAACAAATGAAAAGATATTAAGTTTTTTCAAACTTCCATTAGCCGTTAAATAGGTACCCAAAATCAAGATCATTGATGTTGGTACCACACTTAACATCAACATTCGAAAAGTAGGGACAGCTAAATCAACATCGTGGTCATAGATTGATTTTAAAATAAACCAAGCAAATCCTCCACAAGTAATTGATAAAATTGAGGTAAAAGCAAAAACTAATTTAGAGGAAGAAGTTAATAATGGTTTTACATCTGACTTTTCTTTTATCATCCTTGAAAAAATAGGGTATAACAAACTAGAAAACATCATGATAAACATCAAACTCGCATCCAGCATTCGATAAGATTGTGCATATAACCCTACCTGTTTGTGACCGTGAATGTGTAAACGTTCCAACATCAGCGCATCCATACGAGAATACAACATCATCAATAAAACCAATAAAGCAAAGGGAAGACTTTTTTTCAAGATGGCGTAACTCAATATTTTCCCAATGTGAAAACGGGGAACACCTACTTTCCATAAAACCAAAACAAAGGCAACCAAAACCGATAATCCGAAGGAAAATAATTGGGAATATATGAACCATTCAATCTTAAATTGATGGTTGAAATGAGGTGCATATAGTAAAATTGAAACCACTAAAATCAGTACAATTCTGTCTAAAATGGAAAGAAAAATATCCCATTTAAAAAGTAACAAGCCTGCGAAATAACTCCGCAAAAACTGCAACATACTTATGAAAAATTGATTGATTATCAACAACACAACAAACCAATATTGTTGCGCTTTTACTCCAAAAACAAAGGCAATAAAAAGTGTAAAAACGGAATAGATGAGAAATAGGATAACTTTCAACGAAAGCATATTCCCGATGTACCGTTTCACCAATAAAGGATATTGCGCCACATATCGGGTATTGTAATTAGTAATTCCGACATCCAACAAAATATTAAACAACAAGGTGAAATTCAACAAAGTGAAATACATTCCATAGGTTTCAGTTCCTACTCTGTTCTGTACCTCTGCGTCGATACCAAAAATGGCATACGGTTTAATCAGTAAATTAAAGAAGATGAGCCAAATTAAGTTGGAAAAGAATTTCTTTTGCATATCAACTTATTTAGGGAACAAAAGTGAAATTATGTTGTTTGTGATTCGTAGAGTCAAAAAGAGTTAATATTTTATTTTCAAGTACATACACCTGATACCCTAAACTGCGAATAAACTCAAAACATTTCACTCTATTTTCATTGTCCCATAATTCGACATAAATAACAGGTCTGTCGCGTTGAATGACTTCTTTTCCTCCCTTTAACACAAAAAATTCAAAATTTTCAACATCCATTTTGATTGCTGCTATTTTTTGATTTTTAAAAAGGTCATCCAAGGTTTCAATCTCCACTTCGTATTCTTCCCCATCGTTCCAAAGTTCGATTGAATCGTGTTTGATATGAGCCAATCCCTGCATTTTAGTCTTTCCTTGTATAGGTAGTATCATTTTTGCTTTTCCAGTAGTCTCGCCCAACGCTTTTGGAATTAAAGTAACGTTGTGTAATAGAAATTTATTAGAAATTTTTGAAAGCACCTCAAAATTAACACTTTCAGGTTCAAAGGAAATAATTTCACGTTTTGGGTATTTCTTTGATAAATGGCACGTCATTATACCAATGTTAGCGCCAATATCTAAAATAACACCATCAGAATCTGATATTTGATTTAAAAAATAAAAAAAATCACGTTCATTTTTATCCCAATGTAATGTTCTGATTTTAAAAATAGAAAACAAATACAAATACCTTTTGTAACCAAAAAAAGATTGTAAAAAGTATTTAACTGTATTTTTCAAATCGACGATACTTTATTTATGTGTTAAGACAAAAATAACACTTCTATTTAACCCTTTTTCATCCACGATAATATTTTATCTTTGCACAAATTTTTATCTATAGATATTATGAGTTTACTTGAACTTTCTGAACAAGAAATACAGCGAAGAGAAAAATTAACCAAATTACGTGAATTAGGAATTGAACCTTATCCAGCGGCACTCTACCCTGTTTCAACAACTTCAAAGGCGATTCAAGACAAGTTTGTAGATGGTCAACAAGTTTGCATTGCAGGTCGTTTGATGAGCCAACGTATTATGGGAAAGGCTTCTTTTGCTGAATTATTAGATAGCGAAGGAAGAATTCAAGTATATTTCAACCGTGACGAAATTTGTCCGGAAGAGGATAAAACTTTGTACAACGAGGTTTTCAAAAAGTTAATTGACCTAGGAGATTTCATTGGGGTGAAAGGATATATTTTCAAAACACAAGTGGGCGAAATTTCAGTTCACGTGCAAGAATTTACCTTACTTTCAAAATCGTTGAAACCGCTTCCTTTACCAAAAACAGATGCTGATGGAAATGTGCACGATGCTTTCACTGACCCTGAATTACGTTATAGACAACGTTATGTAGATTTAGTGGTAAATCCACAGGTAAAAGAAACGTTTATTAAAAGAACAAAAGCGATGGCTTCAATGCGTAACTTTTTCAATGAGAAAGGTTACTTAGAAGTTGAAACACCAATATTACAACCTATTCCAGGTGGTGCTTCTGCAAGACCTTTTATTTCGCACCACAATGCCTTAGACATTCCTTTATACCTACGCATCGCTAATGAACTATATTTGAAGCGTTTAATAGTAGGAGGTTTTGATGGTGTCTATGAGTTTGCCAAAGATTTCCGTAACGAAGGAATGGACAGAACCCATAATCCTGAATTTACTGTAATGGAAATTTACGTAGCCTACAAAGACTACAACTGGATGATGGATTTCACGGAGCAAATGATTGAAAAAGTTGCGCTAGATGTATGTGGAGATACGGAGATAACGGTAGGTGAAAATAAAATTTCATTAAAGGCCCCTTTCAAACGTATTTCAATGCGTGATTCGATTTTGGAATTTACAGGATTTGATATCTATTGTAAATCAGAAGAGGAACTTCGTGAGGCGGCAAAAGGAATGGGAATCGAGGTGAATGAAACGATGGGTAAAGGAAAATTAATCGACGAGATTTTCGGTGAGAAATGTGAAGGAAACTATATTCAACCTACTTTCATAACCGATTATCCGATTGAAATGTCTCCTTTATGTAAGAAACACCGTGATAACCCCGAATTGACAGAGCGTTTTGAGTTAATGATTAACGGTAAAGAGGTAGCGAATGCGTATTCAGAGTTAAACGACCCTATCGACCAACGTGAGCGTTTTGAAGAGCAATTACGTTTGTCGGAAAAAGGAGATGATGAGGCAATGTTTATCGACCAAGATTTCTTACGTGCCCTTGAATACGGTATGCCACCAACATCAGGGATGGGTATCGGTATCGACCGTTTGGTAATGTTATTAACTAACAATGCATCGATTCAAGAGGTATTATTCTTCCCGCAAATGCGTCCTGAAAAATTCCAAACGGGTCCAGATTTAAAAGCGTTTCAATCTTTGGGCGTTTCTGGTTCATGGGCTGAACACATCTACAAAGCAGGATATACCACTGTTGAAGAATTATTAGAAGCAAAACCTACAGCTGTTCACCAAAAATTAAATGGTTACAGAAAGAAAAATAAATTAGAAATCCCAGCGCTATTATTAGAAGAAGTAGAAGCGTGGTATGAGAAATAGAAAGTTATTATAATATCAACCAAAAAGAGCCGCAAATTGCGGCTCTTTTTGATTGATTACAAACCCTAATGGAAAAAAAAGTAGTATATTTTCCAGTATAGTGGAAAAAAAACTATGTAATTTTTCCATTAGGATAAATCTACCAACGATATTCTTGCTTGTAACAAACTGTATCAGAGCGAAATTCAACCTCAAATACAAGACCTGGTGCAATTACACCATATTGTTCATAAACCCATAATATTGAAGTATCTCTAAAAATCTTTTGATCGGGTGAACCAAGTAAATAAAAGATTTTCTTTCTATTATCTCCAATATGAACTAATTGAAATTTTGGATGAATTTCTGACCAAGTTTTATCATTTGATTCCCAACGTCCATTTAGTAAATTTAATGGTCTGAAAACCTGAATTAATAAATATAAATAAATCGCTAATGCACAAAAAACGATAAAAATAATAGTAAAAAATATAGGATGATTTTTTATAAATTTTTTCATTCTAACAAACAACCTTCACCATATCTTTTACCTTACGGCCATTAATTTTTGCTTCTTCCAGCGTAGGTGCAACAATCGTAATGTGTCCCATTTTACGGAAAGACTTGGTTTCTTCTTTACCATAGATATGTGGTTTTACACCAGGAATGGCAATGGCTTCTGACAAACCTTCATAAACTGCACTACCTGTAAACCCTTTTTCTCCCAAAAGATTAATCATCACCCCTGGTTGAACGATACGAGTATCTCCCAAAGGTAGATTTAACACACTGCGCATATGTTGTTCGAATTGTGAAGTAACATTACATTCAATCGTATGGTGACCACTGTTGTGCGGACGTGGTGCAATTTCATTTACTAATAATTCTCCCGATTTAGTTAAGAATAATTCAACAGCTAGTATCCCAACCATTCCTAATTTATCGATTACATCCATTGCTAGTTTTTCTGCTTTATCTTCGATTTCAGCAGAAACATCCGCAGGAGAAAACAAAAATTCTACCAAGTTTGCCTCTGGACTGAACTCACATTCAACGGTAGGATATACTTTTGTTTGTCCATTTTCATTACGAGCAACAATGACAGACAATTCTTTTTCAAAATCAACAAATTTCTCTAATATAGAAGGAACATCAAACGCTGTTTTTAAATCAGCGATAGAACGAAGCGGTGTAACTCCTTTTCCGTCATATCCACCCGTACGCATTTTTTGCATAAAAGGGAATTCAGAAATATAAGCCTCAATTTCCGCTTTATTGTTTACTAAATAAAACGCAGGTGTTGGAATTCCATTATCTAAATAAAACTGTTTTTGTAATCCTTTGTCTCTTATAATACGCAAAACACGAGGTTGAGGAAATACTTTTACTCCTTCAGTTTCTAATTTCTCCAATGCATCCACAGAAACGTTTTCAATTTCAACCGTAAGTACATCTTTGTCTTTACCGAAATTATAAACCGTATCAAAATCATTCAACGAACCTACGGTAAAAGTGTGAGCAACATCACGACAAGGAGCATTTACATCTGGATCTAGGCAATGAACATGAACATCATAATTAATGGTTTCCTGAATTAACATCCTTCCTAATTGACCTCCGCCTAACACGCCAAGACGAAAATTTTTTCCGTATTTTTTTTGTTTTGACATTCTATATAACCTGTTTCAGTAAAATTTGATTTCAAAGATACTGAAAGCAATTAAAAAAATGGTGTTTAAAACTTCTAACTAACACAAAGAATTAATTGAAGTGAATTTCGATATTTGTTGATTGGTGAAAACTAAAAAAATTAACTCTAAATCAATTTATATGAGAGTATTCAATGTATTATTTTTTATGGTAGCCTTGGCATTTGCATCGTGTGTTCCATTAAAAAAATACCACGACGTAGCAGAGAAAGCACGCTTATGCGAAGAAGAATTAAGTGCATTAAAAGATAAATCCATCAATAATGAAAACAAAGCGAATGAATTAGAATCGCAATTAGGATTAATTTCAAAAGAAGCCACACTATTACGAAAAGACACCACAAACCTTGGTGAAAAATATCGCCTATTAAAGATACAATATCAAAAAATGGTGGACCAAAATCAAATGTATGAGAAGAAATTAGAACACGACAGACAGACTGTAGCTAAAAGTGCTGGTTCAATGCAAGCAGAAATGGATGCTAAAAGCATAGAATTACAACGTAAACAAGATGAATTAAAAGATTTAGAAGAAGAATTATTTCAAAAGCAAAAACTACTAGAAGACCGTGAAAAACGAGTTCAAGAATTAGAAGAATTATTACAGCGCAAAGATGAAGCTGTAAAACTGCTAAAAAAGAAAATTGCAGATGCATTACTAGGATATAAAAACAAAGGATTGAGCGTAGAAGAAAGAAATGGAAAAATTTATGTGAGTTTAGATGCAAAACTGCTTTTCAAAACTGGAAGTACACAAGTCGAATCAGAAGGAAAAAAAGCATTAGTAGAACTTGCCCGTGTTCTTGAAAAAGAAAAGGATATGGAAATAATCGTTGAAGGACATACTGATACAGATAAAATGACAAGTTCAAACCATCCAAAAAACAATTGGGAACTTTCTGTATTAAGGGCAACGTCTGTTGTGGAAATTTTAACTGGAAATTCTACCATGAATCCAGGGATATTAATGGCCGCTGGAAGATCTGAATTTCACCCAATAGATCCGAATGATAAAGCCAAAAACAGAAGAATTGATATTATCATTTCTCCAAATCTAAACCCATTATTTGAGTTGATAAGTAAATAATAATTGCAAACAAAAGAGGCTTCGAAATTCGAAGCCTCTTTTAGTTATAATCAATCCTATTTTTTAGTAAGCTCTAACGTTTTTACCTTGTATATAATTGATAAATGCTTTATTTACCACTTTATTACCTCCAGGTGTTGGATAATCACCAGTAAAATACCAATCTCCTAAGTTTTTAGGACACGCAGCGTGTAAATTGTCTACTGTTTGGTAGATGATATCCACCTCTGCATTGATAGTTGGAGGAGTTAATAATTCAGCAATCTTTTTCGAAATCTGAACATCAGTAAAAGGAGCATAAATTTCTTTCACGTAATTTTTAATTTGCTCTTTCGGTAATGTTGATTGCTCTAAACATTTTTTATAAACATCATCAATCACTGAAGATTGATTCGTTTCTTTTAATAATGTAATTGCTGCTTCGAATGCTATAAAATCACCCATAATCGCCATATCAATACCATAACAATCTGGGAAACGAATTTGTGGTGCCGAAGAAACAATCACAATCTTTTTAGGACCTAGACGATCTAAAATACGAAGGATACTTTGTTTCAATGTTGTTCCACGAACGATACTATCATCAATTACAACTAAGTTATCTTTTCCTCTTACAACGGAACCGTACGTGATATCATACACATTCGATACCATTTCATCACGTTGGTCATCCTGAGTTATGAACGTTCTCGCTTTTGCATCTTTGATAACAATTTTCTCAATGCGTGCACGTTGAAATACAATTTTCTTTAAATCTTCATCTGATAAATTTCCAGAATTTTCAGACAATGCTTTGTATTTTCTTTCATTCAAATGATCCTCCAATCCTTTAATCATTCCATAAAATGAAGTTTCAGCAGTATTCGGAATAAATGAAAAAACAGAATTATCTAAATCATAATCAATTGATTTCAAAACTTGAGGAACTACTAAATCTCCCAGTTTTTTACGTTCTTCGTAAATTTCCACATCATTTCCACGAGAGAAATATATGCGCTCAAACGAACAACTTTTATTTACTAGTGGTTTATTGATTTCAACTTCAGAAACTTTTCCGTCCTTTTTAATGATTAAAGCGTGACCTGGAGTTAATTCTTGTATATTTTCTTCTTGTAAGTTAAATGCAGTTTGAATTACCGGTCTTTCAGATGCAACAACACACACCTCATCGTTTTCAAACCAATAAGCAGGACGAATACCAGAAGGATCACGTAACACAAACGCATCACCATGACCAAATAATCCTGCCATCGCATATCCACCATCCCAATTCACAGAAGCACGTTTCAATATGCGTTCAATGTTTACGTTTTTTGCAATGTAATCGTAGATAGCCTTTTTTTCGTACCCTTTAGAATTAAGTTCATTATAAATCTCATCATTTTCTTCATCTAGAAAATGACCGATTTTTTCCATTACAGTAACCGTATCAGATTTCTCTTTTGGATGCTGACCAATAGAAACTAGTACATCAAATAATTCATCTACGTTAGTTAAATTGAAGTTACCAGCTACAACTAAATTTCGAGTAATCCAATTGTTTTGTCTTAAGAAAGGGTGACAACTTTCAATACTATTTCTTCCAAAAGTACCATAACGTAAGTGTCCCAAAAATAACTCACCCGTAAATCCTGCATTTTCTTTCAGATACTTAACATCTTTCAATCTATCCGGATTTCCCTCTGCTATCGCTTTGAATCTTGCATTAATTTGGTCAAATATATCTTGTGTCGGTTTGCTGTCAATCGAACGGTGTCTTGAAATGTAACGTTGACCTGGTTCCATATCAAATTTGATATTTGCTACCCCTGCTCCATCTTGACCACGGTTACTTTGTTTCTCCATCATTAAATGAAGTTTATTCAACCCATAAAAAGCTGAACCATATTTTTCAAGATAAAACTCCAACGGTTTTTTCAATCGCAAAAGTGCAATACCACATTCGTGTTTGATAGCATCACTCATAGTTATATTGAGATATTTATTGAGCTGCAAAGGTAAAGTTTTAATCGATTATAAGAACTCCAATAGGAAATAAAATACACACTGAAAATACATAAAGTAATCGTGAACAATCTATTAAAAATTTTGTTGTTAATCTATACTATAAAGAATAACTTTGTCAGTTAAACACTTTCACTATGAGTAAGTATCAAGCAGGTCCATATCTTTCACAAATAGAAATTCCACAAGACTTACGTAATAAGTTCACTACAGAGGATTTACCTCAAGTTTCAAATGAATTACGTCAGTATATTGTTGATGTAATTTCTGAAATTGGAAATAGCCATTTTGGAGCAAGTTTGGGAGTTGTAGAACTTACTGTTGCTTTGCATTATGTTTTTCATACACCTTACGACCAATTAGTTTGGGACGTTGGTCATCAAGCATACGGACATAAAATACTTACAGGAAGAAGAGATGTGTTTCACACAAACCGATTAAAAGGTGGTATTTCAGGTTTCCCTAAAAGAAGTGAAAGTGAATATGATACATTTGGTGTTGGACATTCTTCTACCTCTATTTCTGCAGCGCTAGGTATGGCTGTTGCTAGTAAATATAAGCAAGAAAAAAATAGACATCATATTGCAGTAATTGGAGATGGTGCTATGACTGCAGGTTTGGCTTTTGAAGGGATGAATCATGCAGGCTATGAAAAAGACGCTAACTTGTTGGTTGTCCTGAATGATAACTGTATGTCTATTGACCCGAATGTTGGAGCTTTGAAAGAATATTTAACGGATATTACTACTTCTCATACTTACAACAAAGTAAAAGACGAGGTTTGGAAAATGTTAGGTAAAATTTCCAAATTTGGTCCTGATGCTCAAACTGTTGTTTCAAAAATATCACATTCTTTAAAAAGCACATTACTAAAACAGAGTAATTTATTCGAATCATTAAACTTTAGATATTTCGGTCCAGTTGACGGACATGATGTGGAGGGACTAGCAAAAATATTAGAGGATCTAAAAAATATTCCTGGACCTAAAATTTTACACTGTGTAACTGTTAAAGGAAAAGGATACAAATATTCGGAAGAAGGTGATCCTACAAAATGGCATGCACCTGGTATCTTTAACAAAGAAACGGGTGAAATTATTAAAATTGTTCCTAAATCACCTGAACCACCAAAATATCAGGATGTATTTGGTCATACAATAGTTGAATTGGCAGAAGAAAATGACAAAATTATGGGGGTAACTCCTGCTATGCCATCTGGAAGTTCAATGAATATTATGATGAAAGCAATGCCACATCGTGCATTTGATGTAGGAATTGCCGAGCAACATGCGGTGACATTTTCTGCAGGATTAGCAACACAAGGACTGGTGCCATTTTGTAATATCTATTCATCTTTTATGCAACGTGCATACGATCAGGTATTACATGATGTGGCTTTACAGAATTTGAATGTAGTATTTTGTCTAGATCGTGGAGGTTTTGTAGGTGCTGATGGGGCAACCCACCATGGAGTATATGACTTGGCATATATGCGCATGATTCCGAATATGATTGTTTCTTCTCCAATGAATGAGGCTGAACTTCGCGATTTAATGTATACTGCACAACAAGAAAATATGGGACCATTTACCATTCGTTATCCTAGAGGTAACGGGGTAATGACTGAATGGAAAACTCCTATGAAAGCAGTAAAAGTAGGTTCGGGTAGAAAATTAACAGATGGCACAGATGTTGCTTTTTTAACTTTAGGGCCAATAGGTAACTTTACACAAGAAGCTGTTAAAACCTTGAAAGAAAAAGGTATTTCCGCTGCACATTACGATATGCGCTTTGTTAAGCCATTAGACGAAGTATTATTACACGAAGTGTTTACCAAATTTGATAAAGTAATTACTGTTGAAGACGGTTGTTTGATGGGCGGAATGGGAAGTGCTATTTTAGAATTTATGGTGGACAACGGGTATTCATCAAAAGTTGTTCGTTTGGGTGTGCCTGATAAATACATTCATCACGGAACACAAAAAGAATTATATGCTGAAGCAGGATTCGACACCGCTTCAATGATTAATGAAGCAGAAAAATTAGTAGGGATCTCTACTCAAGTAATTTCAGAAAAAACAGGTTCATAAAAAATGGGGAATCTTAAATTCCCCATTCTAACTAACCTAACCTATTTTACCAAAATAGTGTAACCTAAAATCAATAACACATAAGGTTTAAAAAAGTTCAAAAAAATTAAACTTTTTTTATTTTGATTGATCTATTTTTCTAACCATCGTCAAAATCGTAGCAATTGCTACAGTTTCACCCGTCTCATCATATACATCAACAAGGAATTTTACAATTCCTTTTGCGATATCATCTTCACTTCTTTTCTCTTGGTCAATTTTTTCTTTAACTGTAAAACGAACACCTATTGTAGCACCAGGATAAACTGGTTTAGTAAAACGAGCCTCTTCAATTCCATAATTCAATAATACAGGGCCTTTTTTCGGATCAACGAATAATCCTGCAGCCTTGGACAACACAAAATAACCATGTGCTACTCTTCGCTCAAAAATGGTTCCTTCTAACGAAGTTGCATCCATATGAGCATAAAAGTTGTCTCCTGAAACATTGGCAAAATTGACAATATCCGCATTTGAAACAGTATGTTTATGAGTGAAAACCGTCTCGCCTATCACTAATTCTTCAAAATGTTTTCTGAACACATGTGGATTTGCTTCAGGCATTGCTGCACCTACTTGGAATTGTTGTGTGATTGCAGTAATTGTAGTAGGATGACCTTGAATTGCTGTTCTTTGTAAATAGTGTAACACCCCTCTTTTTCCACCCATTTCTTCACCACCACCAGCGCGTCCAGGCCCACCATGTGTCAATAAAGGCATTGGAGAACCATGTCCAGTACTTTCTTTTGCACACTCACTATTCAACACCAAAATACGACCATGCATACTTGCAGCGCCTACAACATATTCTGTTGCCTCTTGATTATCCGGAGTAACAATTGAAGAAACCAAAGAACCTTTGCCCATACGTGCAAGTTCAATCGCATCATCTATGTTTTTATAAGGCATAATGGTAGAAACAGGACCAAAAGCCTCTATTTCATGTACATCTGTTTTATGGAAAGGATCGTTATTCACAAATAAAATAGGTGAGAAAAATGCGCCACCTACACAGTTATCTCCAATCACATCTACCGATTGAGGATTACCATAAACGATTTCTTGTGTTTGAGCTAATTTCAATACATTTTCACGAACTCGCTCTACCTGTGTTTGTGTAGCAAGAGCACCCATTCTAACACCTTCCATACTCGGGTCACCAATTTTAGTCGATGCCAAACGAGCAGCAATTTGCTTTTGAACATCGTCTAACAAATTATCTGGAACTAGAATACGACGAACAGCCGTACATTTTTGCCCCGCTTTAATCGTGATTTCTTTTACCGTTTCTTTAATAAACAAATCAAATTCTGGTGTACCAGGAACAGCATGTTTACCTAAAACAGTTGCATTCAATGAATCTGCCTCCAAATTAAAGGGAATACTTTTTTGACTGAATTGTGGTAACGCTTTTAACACTTTTCCTGTATGAGCACTACCGGTGAAAGTTACGGTATCTTCTAAATCTACATGATCTAAAATCCCACGACCTAAACCAGATACCAACTGTAAACTTCCTTCAGGTAAGATACCAGAAGCAATAATATCTTTTACAACCGCTTCCGTAACAAACGAAGTGTATTCAGATGGTTTAACCACTGCAGGTACACCAGCCATTAAATTCACTGCAATTTTCTCTAACATTCCCCAAATTGGGAAGTTGAAAGCATTAATATGTACTGCAACCCCTTGTTTAGGTACCATGATGTGATGACCAATAAAAGTACCTCCTTTAGATAAAGGTGCCGCGGTTCCATCTACGTAATAAGGTAAATCAGGAAATTGACGACGAAGTGAAGCATTTGCAAATAAGTTACCAATACCACCTTCGATGTCAATCCACGAATCAACTTTCGTTGCCCCAGTTAAATGACTAATTGCATAATAACTGTCTTTTCTATCCATTAAATAAAGAGCCAATGCTTTTAACATACGCCCTCTTTCTTGGAAAGTCATTTTACGTAATTTCTGACCACCGATAGAACGACCATATTGTAAAATTTCATTGAAATCTAAACCAGCACTAGAAACCTCTCCAATTTTATCTCCTGTTAGTGCATTGTATACATTCATTTCGGAACCTTCTCCCGAAACCCATTGTCCTAAAACATAATTTTTAACTTGAAACATATTTTATTTCTTTAATTAAAACAATAATCTTTTGATTAACATATAGATTAGAATAAATCCACCAAATAAACCCAACCCTATTTTCCAATCGATAGAACCCATTAAAACGAGTGCCAAATCTGCAATTAATACCACCAAGTAAAGTAATCTTTTTATCATCGCTTATATTTTTAACGAAAATAACAATTTTGAAAGTAGGCTATTCAGAAAGCATTTGAAAATATTTAGTAAGTATTGTATTTACAGACAATCCCTCATTATTTTATTATCTTTGCCACTCACGAAATCATTCATTTATGACCAAGGAAAAATTTACCGTAACAGCCGCTTTACCCTATGCTAACGGACCCCTTCATTTAGGACACGTTGCAGGAGTTTATTTACCAGCAGATATTTTTGTGCGCTTTCTTCGTATGAACAACCACGATGTGGCGTTTATTTGTGGTAGTGATGAACATGGTGCAGCGATTACATTAAGAGCTAAAAAAGAAGGAATTACTCCTCAAGAGATAGTAGACAAGTACAACAAAATTATCGGTAAATCCTTTCAAGATTTCGGAATATCTTTTGATATCTTTCACCGTACTTCGGCTGAAATTCACCACAAAACAGCACAAGACTTTTTCCTACAATTGGAAAAAAATGGAAAATTTATCGAAGAAACAACAGAACAATATTTTGACGAAGAATTTCAACAATTCTTGGCAGATAGATACATTGTTGGAGAGTGCCCAAATTGTCATAATGAAAATGCGTATGGTGACCAATGTGAAAAATGTGGTTCAACTTTAAATCCTACAGACCTCATCAATCCTGTTTCTACCTTGAGTGGAAAAAAACCAATTTTAAAATCTACATCTCACTGGTTCTTACCGATGGACCGACACGAAGAATGGTTGAAAGAGTGGATTTTGGAAGGTAAATTAGACGGAGTACAACAACACGACCCTAAAACGTGGAGAAATCAAGTGACAGGTCAATGTATGTCATGGATTAACAATGGGTTAAAGCCTCGCGCAATGACCCGCGATTTGGATTGGGGAGTAAAAGTTCCACTACCAAATGCCGATGGAAAAGTTTTGTATGTGTGGTTAGATGCACCAATTGGATATATTTCTGCTACAAAACAATGGGCATTAGACAATAACAAAAACTGGGAAGATTACTGGAAAGGTGACCGTAAATTAGTTCATTTTATAGGAAAAGACAATATTGTTTTTCACGCGATTATTTTCCCAATCTTATTGAAGGACCACGGAGATTTAATTTTGCCTGATAACGTACCAGCTTACGAATTTTTAAACCTTGAAGGAGATAAATTTTCTACTTCACGTAACTGGGCGGTTTGGTTACACGAATATTTAGAAAAATACCCTACGAAAGTAGATGAATTAAAATATACCCTTACTGCGATTGCCCCTGAAAGCAAAGACAGTGAATTTACGTGGAAAGAATACCAAGCAAGAGTTAACAACGAATTAGCCGATATTCTTGGAAATTTCGTAAACAGAGCCTTGGTATTGACTCAAAAATACTATGAAGGAAAAGTTCCTGCATTAGGTAACCTAACACCTGAAGACCAACAAGTATTAGATGCTTTACAAGAATTCCCTGCAAAAATCGCTTCGTTGATTTATGCTTATAAATTGCGTGAAGCACAATCTGAAGTAATGAATTTAGCCCGTTTAGGTAATAAATACTTGGCGGATAACGAACCTTGGAAATTAGTAAAAACGGATGCAGCACGTGTAGAAACAATTATGCATATTGCAATCCAAATCACTGCCAAATTAAGTTTATTGTTAGAGCCTTTCTTACCAACTACTGCTGGTAAACTAAGAGGTTTCTTAAACTTAGACTTAACAAGTTGGGAGGCTATTTCTAATCAAACCATCCTGGAGGCTGGACACATGACAAATACTCCAGAAATTTTATTTCAAAAAATTGAGGATTCGTTTGTAGAACAAGAAGTAGAAGCATTACAATCAACCAAAGAGGTTACGGCAACGAATTTCCCTCCACAAAAACCTAATGTTTCCTTTGATGATTTCACCAAAATGGATATTCGTTTGGGTAAAATCATAGAAGCAGAAAAAGTACCAAAAGCAGACAAATTACTAAAATTAACAGTCGATACAGGGATTGATACCCGTACGATTGTTTCTGGAATTGCATCCTACTATAATCCAGAGGAAGTTGTTGGAAAAACGGTTTCTGTATTATTAAACCTCGAACCACGCAAAATTCGCGGGGTTGAATCACAAGGGATGATTTTAATGGCAGAAAACGAAAACGGAGAATTAAGTTTTGTCTCTCCTGAAAAAGAATTTGGTGCTGGTGGAGAAATCCGTTAGGATGCGCATTGCAATTAATACACGCTTTTTATTGCCCCATAAAATGGAAGGTTTTGGGTGGTATACCTATGAGATGGTCAAACGTCTTGTAATAAACCACCCCGAACATACCTTTCTGTTTTTCTTTGATCGTAACTACGACGAACGTTTTCTATTTGCAGAAAATATTGAACCCATTGTATTAATTCCACCCGCAAGACATCCGATTTTATTTATTTGGTGGTTTGAAATTGCAGTGAGACGTGCTTTAAAAAAACACAAAGCCGATTTATTTTTCTCCCCAGACGGCTATTTAAGTTTGGGTAGTTCCGTAAAACAAATTGCGGTTATACACGATTTGAATTTCGAGCATTATCCTGAAGATATTCCTTGGAGTGCTAGAATACATTACAACTATTTCTTTCCGAAATTTGCTAAAAAGGCACACAAGATTGTCACTGTTTCTGATTATTCGAAACAAGATATTTGTAAGACCTACAATATTTCACAAGAGAAAGTTCACGCAATATGGAATGGTGCATCGGAAAAATTCGCACCCATTTCAGCGAAAGAAAAATTCACTATTCAACAAGAATTAACTGGGGGTAAACCCTATTTTTTATTTGTTGGATCTTTACACCCACGTAAAAATGTAAAACGCTTATTAGAAGCCTATCAAGCATACAGAAATCAACACGCTGATTTTGATTTAGTTGTTGTTGGCGAACCTATGTGGAAACAAAACGCATCTTATTTACAATTCGCCGATAATTCCATACATTTTACCGGACATTTGTCATTAGAACGATTAACCAAGGTGATGGGAGCCGCTTCTATCTTTGTATTTGTTCCTTATTTCGAAGGTTTTGGTATTCCATTAGTAGAAGCAATGCGTTGTGGAACGCCAATCATTGCTGGAAACAAAACCTCTTTACCAGAAATTTTAGGTGATGCTGGTATCCTAGTTGACCCGTTTTCAGTAGAAGAAATTACCCAAGCGATGATAACGCTTTCAACCGATATTTCACTTCAACAATCCTTATCCGCAAAAGGACTTGAACGCAGTCAACAATTCTCTTGGGATAAAAGTGCTGAAAAGTTGTGGGAGGTATTAATTAGAGATTGAAAGATTACAGATTACAAATTAGAAATTATATTAATTCAACCGACTTCATTATGAGTTCATCGAAGTAAATGGAGGTGTCTTAAGTAGACATAATATAAATCAATCATTTAACTCTATATTCATTAATGCATAAAGCGGTATATTGGTAACCCAAGATTCTTTTTTATAGTTTGACAAAGACGTACGATAACAATGAATTTGAGGATTTTTTAACGCAAATGTTTTGAGGGATTTTGCTTGTAAATTTTCTGTCGCTTTTACTTCTAATGGAATGATTTTACCTTTCTTTTCAAACAAAAAATCTACCTCCGCTGAACCACTATCATTTGCCCAATAACATACATTTAATTTTTCTTCACTTAACAGTTGTTGTAATACATATTGTTCTGTCAATGAACCTTTAAACTCTTGAAATAAATTATCACCTAATAAAATTGTTTGTGCTTGTAAATTAGACATTGCACCTAACAATCCCACATCCAGAATATATAATTTAAATGCTTGTAAGTCTACATAACTAGAAATTGGTAGAGCCGCTTTTTTATTTCTAAATACTTTTTTAACTAATCCATAATCTTCTAACCAAGAAAGTGCTAATTCATAGTCTTTAGCCCGAGCACCTTCTTTGATAATTCCGTAAATAAACTTTTTATTTTCTTTTGTTAATTGACTAACAATTGTATTCCAAATCATCCTTATTTTCGGAATAATTTCTGATGGAGCGTGTTTTGAAAAATCTTGCTCGTAAGCCATTAAGATATTCTCTTGAATCATTCGAACACCTTCAAAATGTTCTTTTTGTATATAATAATTCACTGCTTCAGGCATTCCTCCAACATAATAATATTCCTTTAGTAATTGAATATATTTCTGTTTAAATTGGGTAATAAATTCCCAATCTTGTTCTCTTAATAAGTCTACTAATCTACCTTCTCCTTTTGCCTCCAAAAACTCTCTAAAATTCATTGGGTTTAGATAGAGAAAATCAACTTGTCCGACAGGGAAAGAAGTTTGTTGCTTTAAAGCAATTCCGAGTAGTGAACCAGCACCAATAATATGCAATTGTGGTAATTCTTCGTTGAAATATTTCAAAGATGTGATTGCTCCTAAAGCTTCTTGAATTTCATCTAATATAACTAACGTTTTCCCGATTTTTATCGTTGAATTTGTATAAATTTCAAGTGCTTTAACGATTCGTTTTGGGTTATAATCTTGTTCAAAGATTCCACGCAAACTCACTTCTTTTTCAAAGTTAATGTACAAGTAATTTTGGAAATTTTGCTCTCCAAAATTCTTCATTAACCACGTTTTTCCAACTTGACGTGCACCATACACTAATAAAGGTTTTCTGAATTCAGAGCCTTTCCAGACTTGTAATGCTTGTTCTGCTTGCCTTTTCATACTGTAAATGTAGAAAAAAACAGAAGGAATTACATTTTTTCGTACGACTTTTTGTGAAATATTACATTTTTTCGTACGACTTTTTGTGAAATATTACATTTTTTCGTACGACTTTTTGTGAAATATTACATTTTTTAGCGGGAGTTTATAAAAATGAAAAGGTATTAAACCTCAAAATTGTGACGAAACCTAACTTCTCCCTTTGTAGATTGACATAAAAAGAGAATAAAACTCTATCCTCCCCCTCAATCCCCCTTCCAAAGAGGGAAGAAAAAAGCCCCGCAACTGCGAGGCCAATTCATAATTTATAAATCATCATTCATAATTACACGTATCGTTCATCCGCTTCCATTACATCACCACAATTTTTACACGTTCTTAATTCTTCAGAACTGTAAAACTCCTTAAATCGCGTTAAAAAATCAGACTCGATATTCGTTAAAGGAAAACGATAATGGTGTAAAGGATGGTTACATTTATCACAAAACCAAAATAATCCGTCTGATAAATCAGTTCCAATACGCACACGTTCAATCACTAAACCAATTGTGTTTTCAGGACGAACTGGATTGTGTGGAATGTTCGCTGGTAACAAAAACATCTCGCCTTCTTTGATCGTAATTTCCGTTTTCTTCCCATCAATTTGAGCATATACAGTCATATCGCCCTCTAATTGATAAAATAACTCTTCGCTTTCATTATAATGGTAATCTTTACGTGCATTTGGACCACCAACAATCATCACGATAAAATCACCTGCTTGCTTGTATAAATTTTTATTATTAATTGGTGGCTTCAACAAATCTCTGTTTTCGTCAATCCACTGCTGTAAGTTAAATGGCATCATCATAATCGTTAGCTTTTATTCAAATGTAATTAATACTTTTCCTTTTTCTACTACGTCTTGTAAAACCACCTCGATTGATTTCACAATTCCCTCTCCATCAGACTTCAACGCATTTTCCATTTTCATGGCTTCAAGTGTTAAAAGTTCATCCCCCACAACAACATGATCGCCCGGTTTTACAGTGATTCCAATCACCCTACCAGGCATCGGTGATTTTAATTGTTTTAATTTTTTAATTTTTTCTTTGTCTAAACCAAGTTCTTTGATCAACGTATCTAATTTCCCCTCTTTTTCAAGTAAAAATTCACGGTGATTGATTTTCACACGAATGTATCCCTGTTCCATTTTTTCTTCTGTAACCTCACCTAGGAATTTTTTACCATTCCATTCAACAGTAAAAAAACGATTGTCTTCCCAATTAATTGCAGGACCTTTTGATGGAGAAACTACTTTTCCGTCTACTTTCCAAACGTGTGCTGACATACTCTTAATTTATTCAGCAATAATACAAAAAAAGAAACGTTTTTAGATTGTTTGGTTTGACATATAAAAACTTTAAAATGACTTTTTTTAGTTTTAACAAAGTGATTTTGCTGTAAATTGAAAACTTATTTGGGTTTATTACTATTTTCACATCCTAAAATATAGATTTCATGAAGCAACTCTTTTTTCGTCTTTTATTAAGTATAATATACATTTCAACCATTTATAGTTGCTCATTTCTTAAAAAAGAAAATAAAGAGATTGTTAGCATGACAACTCCTGAAGAACTGGGTGATACCAATGAAGTTTATGAAGAAGCAATATTCCCTTATAAAGCAGCAAAAACGATACTCACAGATTTAATTCACACAAAATTAGAGATTGAACCAATTTGGAAAACAGCCGAATTAAATGGAAAAGCAACCTTAACATTAAAACCACATTTTTATGCTACAGACAGTGTTTTTATCGATGCAAAAGGAATGGAAATTAAATCTGTAGGAAATGGAAAAATCAATCTACCATACACCTATAAGAACGATAAATTAAACATCAAATTAGATAAATCGTACACTCGAAACGAAAAGTTCAATCTAGAAATTGCTTACATTGCTCGTCCAGAAAATTATAAAAAAGAAAAAGGGGAAGAAATCGGCAATAACAAAGGACTTTTCTTCATTAATCCAAACAAAGAAGACTCTACCGTAATGCCCCAAATATGGACGCAAGGAGAAACAGAAACGAATTCTATTTGGTTTCCTACGATTGATGCACCAAATGTAAAATCAACTCAAGAATTATTCATCACGGTAGAAGATAAATTTGTAACCCTTTCTAATGGTAAATTAATTCAACAAACGAAACATAAAAACGGTACCAGAACGGATTATTGGAAACAAGATTTACCCCATGCACCTTACTTATTTATGTTTGCTGTAGGAGAATTTAAAATCATAAAAGATTCTTACACAAAACAAAATGGTCAAAAAATTGAGGTAAACTACTACGTAGAACCTGAATGGGAATCTTCTGCAAAAGCTATTTTTGGCGAAACACCCGCAATGATCAGTTTCTTTTCAAAACTATTAGGTGTTGAATTTCCTTGGGACAAATACCATCAAATTGTAGTTCGCGATTACATCTCGGGCGCTATGGAAAATACAGGAGCTGTTGTTTTTGGTGATTTTGTTTATAAAAATGATAAAGAACTCCTTGATGATAACGATCAATCAATTATTGCACATGAATTGTTTCATCATTGGTTTGGTGATCTTGTTACCTGTGAATCTTGGGCGAATTTACCTTTAAATGAATCTTTTGCAAATTATGCTGAATACCTTTGGAATGAATATAAATATGGAAAAGATGTAGCTGACTATGAACTAGATAAAAGTACAAATGAATATTTTCAAGAATTTGATAACGGAACCAATCATAGCTTAATATGGTATAACTACAATGACCCTGAAAATATGTTTGACAGACACTCTTACAATAAAGGAGGACGTGTTTTACATATGTTGCGATCTTATGTTGGTGATGAAGCTTTTTTTCTAGGATTAAACCATTACCTCACTCAAAATCAATTTAAAAGTGCAGAAATAGATAATTTAAGATTAGCATTTGAAGAAGTAACAGGTGAAGATTTACATTGGTTTTTCGATCAATGGTTTTTTAATAAAGGCATTCCACAATTATCGATTGAGTATTACAATTCTCTTAAAAATAAAGAAATAGTTTTGACTGTTACCCAGCAACAAGATTTAACTCAAAACCCATTGTATAAGTTACCCGTTGAAGTTGCTGTATACGATGATGCAGGTGAACATATATACAAAGGTCTTATCGATGACGTTGAAAATAAATTGGTTTTCCCAGTCATTGGAAACTTAAAAGCAGTTGTATTTGATCACAAAAAAAGTTTACTTGCTTATTATGATGATAAAAAACCTAACGAATACTATACAAATCAATATTATTTACACAAAACATTTATTAGCAGATACGAAGCATTACTAAATGCTCCCGAACAAGATAGTCCTGCATATCGACAACTGATTATAGATGCTTTAACTGACCCATTTTGGTTAATTCGTCAGACGGCAATTGAAAAAACAACGTATTTAGATGAATTAAATCGTTTCAAAGCCATGGATATCATTAAAGAGATGGCTCTAAAAGACAGTAATTCATCCGTTCGCTCAAGTGCATTACAATTTTTTATGGACCAGAATGAACGTCTAACACTGAAGCAACTTCTTAAAGAATCACTTTCTCAAGAAAAATCATACATCACTTTGCAAAAAGCAACTAATTTAGCGATTCAATTATCTCCCGAAACCGCAGAAGAGGTATTAAAACCCTTAAAAACTTCAATTGACAATAAAACCATCTTAATGCTGACTGGAGTCCTTGCTTTATCTCAAGATGTTACGCACTTAGATTATTTTTTGAAGCTTATAAAGCAAAATAAATTTAAAGGTTATGATGCACTGGAATTATTGAATAACTTCACTTATTTTATATCGACTTTATCCATAGAAAATCAAGTGAAAGCACTCGAAGTGTATAAGAAATATAAAGAAGAAGGAAATTACTATGCAACTATGTATTTACCTCAAAATGTATTCTACTTGATTCAAGCAATTGAATCGAAAGAACAAACGGAAGAGATATTACTCAAATTGAAAGAGGAATATCTAAAACAATTGAATGATTTTTATAAAACCTTAGAAATAAAAGAATAAAATGAAAAAATTAGCAATTAAAATCGGGATTTTTTTAGCTCTTGCATCTTGTAGTAAACCAGCAGAGATTGTAATCACACATGCAGATGTAGAGCGCATAAAGGAAATGAATCCAAATGTAACAACGGAAACTATACTTGATGGTCAAAAACTTTATAACCAACATTGTTTGAAATGTCACCAATTTCATCCAACAAAATTCACTGCTAAAACTTGGATCAAATATATGCCTGAAATGACAGGTTTAGCTAAAATTGATCAAACAACTAGTGATAAAATTTTATTATATGTAACTACTTATTCTAAAAAATAGATTACAATAAGCAATTTATAAAGAGAAGTAATTAACTTTGTACCCACTTTAATAGCGAATTGTAAGTCGTAACTTTCATCGCAGTTTAAACAACAAATTATATAACATATGAAACTTGCAGCAGCAAATAAAAAATTAGATGCAATCATTGCAAAAGTTGAAAAAGAAGGAATTTTAGCAGCAGGATTGATCGACGAACTAAAAGAATTACGTGAATTTGCTTTGAAAGAACAAGATCCTTTAGTTACCAAAGTGATTCGTTTATCTTTCGAATATTTAACTGAAAATGAAACTTTCGATGTTCAAGCGCAATACGATGAAGACGAAGATGGAAGTGAATTCCCAATTGAAATTGAAGATAAAGACAATTTATTGTATTTGTTGAATTTATTGAAAAACGCAGATCACAAAATCAACCGTGAAGAAATAAAAGATTATAGAACTGCTTTGAAAGAAGAGTTATATTAAACTTAATATATCATTTAACTAAAAGGTGTTTGAATATCAAGCACCTTTTTTTGTTTTATCAAAATCGCAAAAGCAGTTTTAAATTAAATCTTCTTTGCGTTAAATAATTCGGAATCGAATACATTCTACCTGTAACATCTTGAATCCATTGATGTGAAAGTACATTGTTGATCCCCATCAAATTATATACTTCAAAAGAAAGAGATGCATCTGTAAATTTAGTTGCAATCTGTTGTTGTTTTTTCTTTTGCAATAAATCATAGGAAATCCCTAAATCGACCCTAAAATAACTTTTTTGTCGCAAGGTATCTTTATAACGGTCAACTCCTGGAGGTCCATAAGGTAATCTTGTTCCAAACTGTAAACCAAGTTGAGCCGTAAACATTTCATAACTTGGCATTTTATCTTGAAATAAGATAGCAAAATTCAACAACTGGTCTGTCGGCCTAGGAATATATTTTGGCTTAGTAACAATGCTTTTAGCAACAACATTATCTAGTGTATATCCTGGTATAATCTCCTCTCCAGACTTATTGTAGTTGGTTGTATATTGGTCATAAACTAGATCTTCTTTTGTACTTAATAATCCCACCTTAAAAAAAGATTGTACTCCTTCTATAAATTCACCATGTACATTCACATCCAATCCTGTTGCATACGCTATGGCATCGTTATTAGCTTGATAACGTGTCCTAACATTATCTATATTGTATGGATTTACATCCCATAAATATTTAAAATACGATTCAATTATTAATTTAAAAGGTTGCTTTCTTTGCCACATTGCAAAATGGTGCTCATATCCTGTTATGAAATGAAACGATTTCTGAGATAACACATTGTAATTTAACGTACCAGACAAAGTTCTAAATTCTCTATAAGCTGGTGGTTGGTAATAGAATCCCGTTGCAAATCTTAGTTGAGCATTTCTTCGAGTTAATTGCCCATTGTGATTATAATAAAACCTTGGATAAACAACGAATGATAATCTAGGAGTTAAATAAAGTTCATTGTTAACTTCAGTATAACCAAATCTTAAACCCGTGTTTAACACATATTTTATCGAGGAGTTAAAAACAGTGTCTATTCCCCAAATAGAATCTTTTTTAACCTTTACTACTAACGAATCTTTAGATTTACCCCATGAAAAAGTATGTTGTAAAAATCCATAAGCTCTATTGGTTTTTAGTAATAAATCACTTTTTAGCGAACTATTTAATGTCAACCCTTGTTGTAGATTGGGAGTTGAACTCAGCTGACTATACCCTGCAGAATCAAGGTACTTCCATTCACTTATTTTATCCTGAATAAAATCATTTTGATAAAAAACTCCCCAATATAACTTATGTTTATCGTTAAATCTAAACGTTCCGTTATGATATACATTTAATAATGTAGCATTTAATTCATTTCGAGCATGATTTAAGAACCCTCCTACTCCAATTGCTTTGACAGAATCACCCACATTACTTTTTGATGGATCCGTTTCCAATTGATTTATAAAATATTCAGCTAAAACATCAAATCGCTCATTTTCATTAGATTTAAAAACAGAGGCATAAAAATCCAAATTTAATCGAGCACTCGGTTTGTACTTGAAGGAAGTTCCAGCGGTCATGGTTTGAAAACTTGTATGTTCTTGTCCGTCAAAATAAATATTCAAACGATAGGCTTCATTCACAGTTCCAAAATCAGTTGCTTGAGATTGAGGGGCAAATCGAAATTGATTCGAAGAAAGATGTAAAAAATTACTCCAGGTTACTTTTGAATTGATGTCGTAATTAGTATAAAATTGTCCATCATAAAAAACAGGGTTATAACTCCCTTTTGTTGGTAAAGAATTTAATAGATACCCATTTGCTCTATATCTAAACCCTGCTAAATAATTGAATTTACTATTAACTTGTTGTGCAATATGTGATTCAACGCCTAAAAGTGAAAGAGAAACAGAGCCTTGTGTCTTTTGTGGTTCGATATAACTAATGTCAAGAACTGAACTTAATTTATCACCAAATCTAGAATCAAATCCACCTCCACTAAATTTCAAATCTTTCACTAACGATGAATAAACGATACTCATTCCTTCTTGTTGTCCTGATCGAGTTAAAAATGGACGATTGACCATAAAGCCATTTATGTAAACTAAATTTTCGTCATAACTTCCACCTCTAACATTATAATTTGACGTCAATTCATTATTGGAACTAGCTGAAGTTGTATACACTAACGAACGTTCCGCTGAGTTTAAGGGCAATTTTTGAAAATCTAAATCAGAAATCTTTTGTAACGTTGGATCTAATTGTTCTTTAGTAATGATTATTTTATCTGTAACCTTAATTCTAAATTTTATTTTACCCAAATTAAGTGTTTCAGCCTCTTTTACAAATACTTCTTGTTCTTGTGAAAGAGAATCATATAAAAAGAAAAGCGTATGTTTTACATTGGCTGCTAGGTTAATTTCAAAATAACCATCTAAATTCGTTTTCGTTTTAATACTATCAGATTGAACTAGTAAAAATGGAATTGGTTTATTGTTTTTTGAGATACAATAACCTACTACTTTACCCGTTGATTGTGCATTAATTTTAAAGCACGTAAAAAATATAAAGCAATAGAAAAATAAGCGCATTAAATAAATAAACGCAAAATATGTCTTTTTCGTATTTACCATTGAATACAAAGTAAATCTTTTTCAAAAGGATTTAAGTTATTTTTCAATAAATCAATACAATAAAAAGGATCTTGATTGTTTAATAATCCAAAAAAATTCTCTTTTCGTTCGATCAATCCTTGCTCTGGAAATACTTTTTTCAAAATATCTTCAATTTGTTTTAGAGATACTTCATGACGTTGTTTTTTATTTTTATCGAATTTCCCAAAAATGCTATCCATTTGTTTACCCATCTTCACAATTTCCGACTCAATATAAGAACCTAAAGATTCGTTTTCTTTTTCTTTGGTGAGAGCTCTCAATGAAGTTGCTAAATTTTGATAATCATTGGATACCTGTTCAAACTTACTACTAGATGATTCATTTCTCTCTACAAATTGCTTTTTCAAAATCAATTCATTTCCAAAAATCTCTTTAGTTTCAAATCCTAAATTTTTCCATTTCTGTATGATTTTACTATCAAAGATTTGGGCTGATACGCGTACTTGTATTAAAGGATAAGGAATCGTTGCTTCTATAAAAACGTTTTTTAATTGTAACCAATAAGCCATTTCCCCACCACCACCAACGTAAACTAAATTAGGCAAAATGGTTTCTTGATACAGAGGCCTCATTAAGACATTTGGAGAAAAACGAGCAGGATTAGCATCCATCATTTCTAGTATCTCTGTTTTGCTAAATGTACCAATTCCAGCGATGGATATCTCTCCATTTTCATTAGGTACCAAACGATTTCTTAATCCTTTTTGAGTATAAAACAAATTAATAGGTCGTGCAAATGCTTGAGGTTTAACCCCTTGTTGTATCAAAGCATAATTTGTTATCGCAACTTGTTTCTCAACGAAAGAATCAGTAACTTCTTTTTTCATTGTAGCAACAAATTCTGTTTTAAGAGCATGATGATCAGCATCTAATATAACCAAACCGTATTTTTCGAACAAAAAGTGAATGATGTTTTTCGTTGCTTTCGCTAGATTTTCTCCTTCAAAAGAATCGATAATTTCATGAACTTTTGAATCAGGTTGATTTTGAAAAAATTGGTGTAATTGGTTTTTAAGCTCATGCCAATTCAACAAATCATATTTACCTGTTGGTCCTCCCTGATACTCGTCCCAAATCACTTTCTTACCAAATAAATAGGTATGATTAACCTCATCAAAATCATGATCTTCAGAAGCGAGCCAATAAACAGGAACGAAATGATATTCAGGATATTCAATATGTAATTTTTCAGCTAAATTAATTACATTCAAAATTTTTAAAATAACATAAAGTGGACCTGTGAAAATATTTAGTTGATGTCCTGTCGTAATAGTGAAGGTATTTTGTTTTTTTAATAATTGAATATTTCTAAAAACAGGACTTTTTTCATCTAAACCAACGTACTGTTCTTCCAATACTTTGGCAAGAGTATTACGTTTTTCGTGATTAAAAAAAGTTGCTTTTTCCCCTATTTGATCTTTAAAATTTTCAATTGAAAGTGGTCGATTAATAAACGATTCTAATTTTTCTTGATTGTAAACTAATTGATTGGCTATTTCCGTGAAAAAGGGAGTTATATGACGAGGAACAGTAAAAGTGTTCATAAGAATTTTAAATTTTCTGTAAGAATGTACCAAAATACATACTTTTGTCAAAAAAAACATAAATGGAAGCAATAATCAAAACGAACAAAGGTGAAATGAAAGTTAAATTTTACGAACAAGATGCACCTAATACGGTAGCGAATTTCGTGAAATTAGCAAAAGAAGGTTATTATGATGGATTGAAATGGCACAGAGTAATCCCTGATTTCGTAATTCAAGGAGGATGTCCAAATTCAAGAGAAGGAGCAACAGGAATGCCAGGTACTGGAGGACCAGGATACAAAATCGACTGTGAATTAACAGGTGAAAATCAATACCATGATAGAGGTGTATTGTCTATGGCACACGCAGGTAGAAATACGGGTGGTTCTCAATTTTTTGTTTGCCACAGCAGACGTCAAACTTCTCATTTAGATAAAAATCATACATGTTTTGCAAAAGTATACGAAGGCCTTGAGGTTATCGATGCAATTCGTCAAGGGGATTCAATTGATTCGATTGAAATCGTAGATTAAAAAATTCAAATGATAGATTAACGGGAAATTTTTAAGTTTCCCGTTTTTTGTTTCTATTCGTTTGGTTGTATAACTAAAAAAAAAAAGCCACTTTTGTATACAAAATTCATTTCGTATGAAATTAAGATTATTGTTTATACTTTTCTTTGTATGTAGTTTTAAATCATTTGGGTTTACTTTACCAACTATACCAAATGATATTCAAATAGATGACTCTACTGATTACAATTTCTTTTCGCCAAATAATGATTCACTTAACGATTATTTTTTTATTGAAAAAATTAAAACAGGTGAAATTAGGGAAGCAAAATTTTCTGTTTTCAATCGTTGGGGAGATTTAGTATTCGAAGAATCCCCTTTTCTTAATAGATGGAATGGAAAAGGAAATCAATTAAATGTCAAAGAAGAAGACCTTCCAGAGGGTGTTTATGTATACAGATTGGAATATGTATTCAATGAAAAAACTACATCTATATTAGGTAAAATCATTTTGAAACGATGAAAAAAATTCAAGCGCTTTTTTGTTTTATGTTAATTAATTTGTCCGTTTTTTCTCAAAATAGACAATTCAATCATATTTACATGTTGAATCCTGGTTTTTTTAATCCGGCTAACATGGATATCTTCACGAAGTACGGTGCGACCTTTAACTACCTTAATGATTATATGAGTTCCTCTTATTCTCCATTAAGCTTTTCGGCATTAGGATACTACAATCGCAGACCATTTTATGGTGTTGGTGGATCTATCATTAATGATAATTTTGGAGCTTATAATCAATTAGAAGTTTCCGGAAATGCAGTTTATCGTATTTTATCTAGAAACGCAGGAGGATATTCTCATTCATTTGGAATTCGTTTAGGTTTTCTTCAAAAATCATTGAATGCAACAGGCTTAAGATACGAATCATTGAAAACTTCTTTGATCACAGATCCGACTCTTGGTCTTCTAACACGTGTTAATTCAAACGGATTAAATGTAGGATTTGGTTATGCTTTTGTTACAGACAAAATTGATGTAAACGTCAGTTTACCTTACTTTTTTGGAAATAGAATGCCTTTTTCAAAAGTAGATTCTATCCCTCAACGTAGCGCACTAGAAATGGGATTATCTGATTTTTTTGTTACTGCAGGATATAAAATTCGTTTTGACAAAGATTGGTATGTATTTTACCCAACGATCATGATGAAAGGAGCTAAATCTGCTCCTATGCACTTTGGGGCTGATTTAAATTTCTTGTTCAACCAATTACTTTGGGTAAGCGCAGGTTTTAGAAGTGATATGACCATCGCTAGTAGCATTGGAGTGTTTTTAGACCAAGGGTTTAGAATTATTTATTCCTACCAAAATGCTGCACTGACAAAACATAGTGCAACGGGTTGGAATAATGAATTATCTATTGGTTACGCAAGAACAATACCAGATAATCCATTTAATTACAGAAGATATACTTCTGCAACTGGAGATATTAAGAAGAAAAAGATTCTTAAAATCAACATGCCTAGAATCAAATTCTTTAAGAAAATGAAAGGTAGAATGAAGTACGATTAATTCGTGCTTTTTTCTTTTTTAGAGAAATAAGAAGTTAACCATACTCCAAAAAATATCATCGCCATATAACCTATCTTTTCTAAAGTGATTGTTTGCGTGTAATCTTCTGATAAACCTACTGCCGCAAAAAGTATTGCAAAAATGATTACTAAAACAGGTTGTGTGTAGATGTAAGAACTAGAAGTGGAAGGGCTCAAATGTTTTAATCCATACATGGTACTTAAATAGGTTAAGAATGTTACTCCTAATACGATGTATGCAATCTTCCCCCAGATTTCAATAGGTATAATGCTAAAATCAACTTTCATTGTTTCTATATAGGTATATGGTAATAATAGCATATACATCAATCCAAATGTAAAAACATAGGTAATAACAGTAAATGGAGAATAACGTTGCATTAACGGCTTTGCAATGACCAAATAAACCGCATAGCTCAAAGAGTTTATAAATAAATAAACATCTCCCAATGTAGAATCTCCTTTTCCTGTTTTTCCAACTAAGGTTAACAAAATAGCTCCAATCGCTCCAATTAGAATTCCAATTAGTTTTTGCCAACTTACTTTTTCTTTAAATAAAAAATAAGCAATGATAGCTACCAAAATAGGATTGGTAGTCATAATGATCCCTGAATTGATCGATGAGGATAAATTCAATCCGTGAAAGAAAAACAATTGATTGATTGTTACACCAAACAAACTACACAAAAGAAATAATCCAATGTCTTTCTTCTGTAAGGGTTCTTTTGGCAAAAACAACAGCTTTATTATCCAGAATAAAATTGTTGCTCCGGCTATTCGAAAGAAGATAAATGTAGTGGGTGAAAGAAAAGCAGGCATAACCCCTTTTGCGATGATATGCCCTGCTGCGTATAAGGTATTAACAAAAAGTAAAGCTAAATGAGCTCTCCAAGTAGCTGACATTAAATACTAAATTTGATTTTAAAATCCATGTGTAAATTGTCATTCACTGCAACACCTAACATGGATGGCTTTTCAACTTTATGCTTATCCAAACTCACATAAAAATCACCTTTCAAAGTAATTTCAGAATCCGATTTAATTTGATCTGCCTTGATAGTGATGTCTCTTTTTACTCCATGAAAATTCAACTCTCCATTGATAATTAATTCATTTCCATTATCCTTAATTGAAGTACTTACGAAACTCACTTTAGGGTATTTAATTGCTTCCAACACCTCTAAAGCGTGTGAATCTCTACTTGAATTTTTAGAATCAAACGAAGCAACAGTTGCTGCTATCGCAATTTTGTTTATTTGCTTAATAACATTATCATAATAAGCATTACATATAAAATCCTTTGAAGTCCCAATCGATTCATGCATAGGGTGAGATAAATTGTAACGTAAAAACGAATCTCCTTTATCTGCTGATACTTTTACATTATCAAACGAAAACAACCCAAACAACAGGGTTATCATCAATGTATTTAAAACTAACTTTTTCATAATTTAATTTTTTAAAATTTCATAACTACCATCGCTCCTGTGTACAATCCTGTTGTAATGTATCCCGAAATTTGATGGAACTTTTTTAGATCATCGCTTTTCCCATTTTCCAAACTTGATGAACCATAAATCATTCTACCTATAATCGGAGTAGCAACCATTCCCGTGAAGTGCAAATAGGCCAACGTTTTATGTGCTTTCATATTACTCCATCCCTTGTTTTTACGAATAATCACTGGGGGTGGTGTTAAAAACTGTAACAAAAACGTTGTTCCATAAGCAATCATCGTGGTTGTAACCGCAGCATCGTGTACCGATTTTAAAGTAAGCATATCTTCTCCTGCAGTCGGACTAGTTGAGTGCGATTTATTTATAAGCATCTGACCAGAGATAGAAGAAATCAACATCGTTCCAACTGCTGCCATCCCCAATGCTTGATGGGTTTGCAACATGCGTCTGCGAATCAATATTTCTCTCTCTCTTTTTTCTGGTGTTAATTCAAAGAATGAAATCTTCCTCATCACCCCATTTTCAGACCATAAAAAACGTTTTACAGGCCCCATTCCTTCGGGCAACAAGGACGTCACCTGTGTCTTAAATGCTGGGTCATCGGCTAATAACTCATCTTCCTCTGCTGATTTAGTTTTTGTGGTATCTGTTTGTGCCATCACAGATGTTCCAACAATTACTAAAAAAAGCAAACTTAAAATCTTTACCATGGTAAATATATTTAAAAATTCTAATCAAAGGACGTAAAAAAAAGAGGATAAACGTTTTTTAACAGAAAAAATAACATTCATATCTATTAATTTAGACTCATTCTAATACGGGTTTGATTACCATTGAAACTTCTTCCAAACGTTTAAATGCATGTTCAACAGCGAGTACGTTTGAATAAATCATACGTAGTTTGTCGTTTTTCTCTGACATCTTACAATCTCTTGGACTAGATTGCACATAAGCCAAAATTCGTTGAAAAGCAGGGGAATCATAAAAGGCCGATTGTGGATTAGAAATAAAACTACACACCATTGTATTAGATTTGATAACTAATTTTTCAATACCTAATTCTTCTGCCAACCAACGCAATTCAAACGAACGGAACAATTCTTTTACTGCTCTTGGCAATGGACCAAATCGATCTTGCAAACGACTAGAAAATTTCTCCAAAGCCACTTTATTCTCTAAATTATCTAACTGTTGATATAAACTCAAACGTTCGGCAACATTATTTACATAATCATCGGGAATACGAATTTCTAAATCGGTTTCGATCACACAATCTTTTACAAAATGTACAAAATCATCCGTATTACGATCAGCATACAAGTCTTTGAATTCAGTCTCTTTCAACTCTTCCATTGCTTCGTTCAAGATTTTCTGATACATATCAAACCCAATGTCTGAAATGAAACCACTTTGTTCTCCGCCTAATAAATTTCCTGCACCACGGATATCTAAATCTTTCATCGCAATATTAAATCCTGAACCTAAATCAGAAAACTGAACCAAGGCTTCCAATCGCTTACGTGCTTCCGAAGTCATTTCGTGAAATTTAGGTGCAATCAAATAACAAAACGCTTTTTTATTCGAACGTCCTACCCTACCTCGCAACTGATGTAAATCACTCAATCCAAAATTATTCGCATTGTTGATCAAAATTGTATTCGCATTTGCAATATCAATCCCAGATTCGATAATGGTAGTAGCCAACAACACATCATAATCGCCTTGAATAAAGCCCATCATGATTTTCTCTAACTCTTTTCCATCCATTTGCCCGTGACCAATAGCCACTCGAACTCCAGGACACAAGCGCGCAATCATCCCAGAAACTTCTTTAATATTTTGCAAACGATTGTGTACAAAATAAACTTGTCCACCTCTGGAAACTTCATACGAAATAGCATCACGAATCGCTTCTTCATTAAACTGAATAATTTCCGTCAAAACAGGTTGTCTGTTCGGCGGTGGTGTATTTATCACACTTAAATCACGTGCACCCATTAACGAAAACTGTAAGGTTCTCGGAATTGGTGTTGCAGTCAAGGTAAGTGTATCAACGGTTGTTTTTAAGGTTTTCAATTTATCTTTTACCGACACACCAAATTTTTGTTCTTCGTCAATGATAATCAATCCCAAATCTTTGAATTTGATTTTATCGCTTATTAATTTATGTGTACCTATTAAAATATCAACCTGACCCGATGAAACTTTTTTAATAGTATCTGTTATTTCCTTTGATGATTTAAAACGATTCACATAATCCACCGTTACTGGAAAATCTGCTAAACGTTTTGAAAAACTACGGTAATGTTGATGCGACAAAATCGTAGTAGGCACTAACACCGCCACTTGTTTTCCGTCGGTTGCCGCTTTAAAAGCCGCACGTATTGCCACTTCGGTTTTTCCAAACCCAACATCTCCACACACCAAACGATCCATCGGTGTTGGTGATTCCATATCTTCCTTAATCGCTTGGGTTGCTTTTAACTGATCGGGAGTATCTTCATACATAAAGGAAGCCTCTAACTCCGTTTGCAAATACGTATCCGGATTGTATGCAAATCCCGGCTGACTTTTGCGTTTCGCATATAACTGAATTAAATCAAAGGCTAATTCCTTGATTTTCTTCTTTGTTTTATTTTTAAGAATGGTCCACGCTTGCGTTCCTAATTTGTTCATTTTAGGAACAGCTCCTTCTTTTCCTGTAAATTTAGAAATACGATGTAAAGAGTGAATACTTACATATAACACATCGCCATCTTTGTATACCAAACGGATTGCCTCTTGTGGTTTTCCATTCACATCAATCGTTTGTAAACCTGAAAACTGACCTACACCATGATCGATATGTGTTACATAATCTCCTTTTTGTAGGTCATACAACTCTTTTAATGTAATTGCTTGTTTCGATTGCGCAAATCCTTCTTTTAATTTAAATCGGTGATAACGCTCAAAAACTTGGTGGTCGGTATAACAAATTACTTTCAAGTCAGGTAGTATAAACCCTTCGTGTAATGCTACCGGCATCGAAATAAAATCAACTTCTCCACCGATGTCTTCAAAAATGGAATACAAACGGTCTATCTGTTTCGGTTGATTGGAAAAGAATAAATTCGTAAATCCAACTTTTTTACGTTCTATTAAATCTTCCCGTAATAATTCGAAATTTTTATTAAATGCAGGTTGTTGTTGTACTTGAAATTGTTGCTCAAAAGTCGGTGTGAAGTGAAATTCAGGTCCCCATTCAATGACCGAATATTTCTCTACTTCTTTTGTCCACTCCGATTTGTGCATGTATAAATCACCTGGTAAAGTTTGTTTTACGGTATGATTTAGTTTTTCATAAATAGCAACCGCTTTATCGTATTCTTTGTCTAATTTGTTGGTAATCTCCCCCATCGAAGACATCCAAACCGTTACATTTTTCCCTAAAAAAGTAAGAAACGTTTCTAGTCCGTGTTGGATGAATTGCTTTTGTACATTGGGAACGATATTGAAAAACTCATGCGTAGAAATCGACAACTGATCTACCGGATTGAAAGTACGAATGGATTCTAGTTCTTCTCCGAAAAACTCCATACGAAATGGGTAATCATTTGCAAAGGAAAAGACATCTAGTATCCCTCCACGAATAGCGAATTGCCCTGGTTCATACACAAAATCAACGCGTTCAAAACCATAATCCAACAACAATTCATTCATAAAATCGAGAGAATAATTCTGTCCTTTTTGAACACGTAAGGTATTCTCTGTCAATTTCTTTTGTGTAGGAACCTTTTCAAAAAGCGCTTGCGGATAGGTTACTACCCACGTATTAGTTCCGTTATTAATCTTTTCAAGTACTTCTGCTCGTGCTACTACATTCGCATTATCTGTTTCTTCAAATTGATAAGGTGTTCTGTAGGAAGCGGGGTAAAAAACAATGTGTTTTTCTTCTGGGAAAATGCTTTCCAAATCATTGAAAAAATAAGCGGCTTCTTCTTTGTCTTGTAAAACAAATAGATGATGTCCAGGAACTTGCCCTGCTAATGTTGATGCATAAATAGTACGAGCCGAACAAAACAATCCTTTCCAATGAATTTTTTGTCCGCTAAATTGTAATTGATTTGCCGTAGCATCAATGGCAGGATTTGAAGCAAATAACTTCCTAAACGCTTTAATTTCCATAGGATTTTCGTAGTAAGCAAAAG